>VOFH01000852.1_pt1 | contig 298363 bp, 439 predicted proteins | sample 5384091 | NCBI WGS metagenome assembly VOFH01 (sample SAMN12384727, study PRJNA508395) | human gut metagenome | isolation source: healthy gut G | host: Homo sapiens
CTGCCCAAAAGTGATAGTGGCATTGGGAAAAGGGGTGTTTTGGATGTATGGTTATGGGAATTTCTCTCAGTGGTGCATCCCAGCGAGGTATCCAGACTGGCAGGGACCGGCAGGACCTCAAGGGGTCCCAGGAGTCCCTGGCCCTACTGGTCCTGTGGGGCCCAGAGGAGAGAAAGGAGAGCGAGGAATCCCAGGCGAAACTGGACCCTCCGGACAGCAAGGATTCCCAGGGGAGAGAGGTCCCGCAGGTCCCCGGGGAGAGCCGGGCCCGCAGGCCCTATGGGCGCGATGCCTACTGTGGAAATTGGAAGGGTTATCACCGGAGAGACCGCCCAGGTAACAGCCTGTGAAACGGAGACAGGCGTTGCGCTGGATTTCATTATTCCGGCAGGTTCCCAAGGTGCGGCCGGACGGACAGGTGCCAAAGGAGATACAGGAGAGCGGGGGGCCCCAGGGGGAAAAGGGAGAGCCTGGCCCTACGGGGCCGCAAGGCATTCAAGGGGAGGCCGGTGCACAAGGGGAGATGGGCCCGACCGGCCCTCGGGGGAGAAAAAGGGAGAACCTGGTGCGCAGGGGCTTCAGGGAGAAGTTGGTCCCACGGGTCCGCAAGGCATCCAAGGAGAGGTCGGCTTACAAGGGGAGATGGGCCCGACCGGCCCCCGGGGGAGAAAAGGAGAACCTGGTGCGCAGGGGCTTCAGGGAGAAGTTGGTCCCACGGGTCCGCAAGGCATCCAAGGAGAGGCCGGCTTACAAGGAGAGATGGGTCCGACCGGCCCCCGGGGGAGAAAAGGGAGAGCCTGGTGCACAGGGGCTCCAGGGAGAAATTGGTCCCACGGGTCCGCAAGGTATCCAAGGAGAGGTCGGCTTACAAGGGGAGATGGGCCCGACCGGCCCCGGGGAGAAAAGGGAGAGCCTGGTGCACAGGGGCTCCAGGGAGAAATTGGTCCCACGGGTCCGCAAGGCATCCAAGGAGAGGTCGGCTTACAAGGAGAGATGGGCCCGACCGGCCCCGGGGGAGAAAAGGGAGAGCCTGGTGTACAGGGGCTTCAGGGAGAAGTTGGTCCCACGGGTCCGCAAGGCATCCAAGGAGAGGCCGGCTTACAAGGGGAGATGGGCCCGACCGGCCCCCGGGGGAGAAAAGGGAGAGCCTGGTGTGCAGGGGCTTCAGGGAGAAGTTGGTCCCACGGGTCCGCAAGGCATCCAAGGAGAGGCCGGCTTACAAGGGGAGATGGGCCCGACCGGCCCTCGGGGAGAAAAAAGGGAGAACCTGGTGTGCAGGGGCTTCAGGGAGAAGTTGGTCCCACGGGTCCGCAAGGCATCCAAGGAGAGGCCGGCTTACAAGGGGAGATGGGCCCGACCGGCCCCCGGGGGGAGAAAAGGGAGAGCCTGGTGTGCAAGGGCTTCAGGGAGAACCCGGTCCCACGGGTCCGCAAGGTATCCAAGGGGAGGCCGGCTTACAAGGGGAGATGGGTCCGACCGGCCCCCGGGGAGAAAAAGGGAGAGCCTGGTGTGCAGGGGCTCCAGGGAGAAGCGGGTCCCACGGGGCCGCAAGGTATCCAAGGGGAGGCCGGCTTACAAGGGGAGATGGGTCCGACCGGCCCTCGGGGGGGAGAAAGGGAGAGCCTGGTGCACAGGGGCTCCAGGGAGAAGTTGGTCCCACGGGTCCGCAAGGCATCCAAGGGGAGGCCGGCTTACAAGGGGAGATGGGCCCGACTGGCCCCCGGGGAGAAAAGGGAGAACCTGGCCCTACGGGCCCCCAAGGAACCCAGGGTCAGGCAGGGCCAGTGGGAGCACAAGGGGAGACAGGACCGCAGGGGCTTGCCGGGGAAACACCGAAAATTGCGGTGGAAGAGGACACCCCGTGAGCTATAAGGTGAGTTTCAAGACATCGGAGCAAAGCTTTATCAGTCCGAACCTAAAATCGAACATCAAATATTACAATCTGGATCTTTCTAAGGCAGGCAGCATGGTCAATATTCCAATTGAAAATTTGGTGCTGACCTACCAAAATGTCTCTACGTCTGCCCTGCGGATTGGTATTAAGGCCTTGAGTACCAGTGTTCCCGCATTGGCAGATATCCGGCGCGCCACCATTTACAACTCAGGTGCGGTGGAGACCCAGAGCAACAACAACGCGACCATTACACCGAGATTGGTTTTGGATGACATTGTTTACAGCAATTCTGAGGAAACCCATTGGATGCGTATCCGTCAGCGTGATCCAGACAGCCAGCTCTGGTCTATGTGTGAGGTCCGAACCTTTGCTTCCCAAGGAGGGGCGAGAACGTCGATTTGTGTAGAATGGCTCTACATGCAGGCAAGCTTTGTGGCGCCGTCCTGAAAGAGTGCCTTGATTCTAAACAGAATCAAGGCACTCTTTCCAGCTTTAGCAACAGACAATTATGGGAACTGGGGGACGAGAGCACGGTCTGCTGATCCGGGCGGTTCTGTCTGGGGTGGTAGGAGTGCTGTTTGGAATGCTTTCCTATTTTGCGGCGGCGCAGATTATGTTAGGACTGTTGGAGGAGGCCTGGTGATACATTTTATTTGGGGTGGTGCGCTTCGGCACATTTGAGCTTTCTGCTCCGTGCCACGCTGTATTCCTTGGTAGTGTCCCAGCCTCATAAAGCGACCTTTACAATATTAAAGCGGATGCTGCAAAAGGCCATGGAGGTGCTGACACGGGAGAAAACTGTGCCGATGATTGTCCGCCAGCTGAAAACCGTCTGCAATGCGGATCAAATCCTGGTTTTGGACCGGAGAAAGATTGTCCAGGGAGGGACCCATGACACGTTGGTAACCCAGAGGGGTATTTACCGTAATTTTGTGATCGAGCGAACAGTCTCTGATTGCTGGATCCTTCGAGAAAGTGAAATGGACAGGGAACAGGGCCGACAAATGAAACAATGCACGCATTTTTGCGTGCATCATCTTTCATGTATTCTCTGTTTCAGGGGAGCTGCTCTCTTCCTCTCTTTGGCATAACTGCTTCATAAGACGAAAATACAACAGCACGGCTACCAGGGCAGCCAGTGTCTCAGCCACCGGAAAAGTTGCCCAAACACCATTTAAGCCCCAGAAACGAGAGAAAACAAGGGCCAGCGGAGGGATGATGATAAGCTGGCGGATACAGGAGACAGCAAGGGAACGCAGACCTTGCCCCAAAGCCTCAAAGCACCCCGCCAGAACGGTCCGCAGCGTGGAGACCAGAAAGCCGAGACTGGTGATGCGTAGCATGGGAACCCCCTACGGCGATGAGAGCGCGGTCCGCATCAAACAGGCCCATGATCTGCGTGGGAAGAAGCCAGGCTAACAAGGTCCCTGCCGCCATGATGACGGCGGTGAGAATTAAACTCCATCGAATAATGTGGCGCATGCGGTCCTGGCGGCCTGCACCATAGTTGTAGCTTATTAGAGGGCGCATGCCTTGAATCAGACCGTTGGCCGGCATGTAGACAAAGGTTTGCAGTTTGAAATATAGACCGAACGCAGCAACCGCCAGGGCATGGAGCTCCACCAACAGCGCGTTCAAAATGCCAACCAGCAGGCTGGGCATGGCGGTCATCAGACCGGATGGCACACCAACGGCGTAAATTCGTTTGGCGATGCTGCGGTCAGGGCGCATGTCCGGAAGGGTGATGTGGATGCCGGGGTTGGTCCGGAAAAAGTAGAGTACGGCCAAGCTGCAGGCTGTCATCTGCCCGGCCACCGTGGCGACTGCGGCACCGGTGACACCCAGGGCAGGCAGCCCCAATAAACCAAAAAATTAGAATGGGGTCCAGGACGATATTGACAATGGCGCCAACCCCTTGCAGGATCATAGGCACAAACATGTTTCCTACTGCCTGAAAAAGCTTTTCAATGTAAATGTGATATAAGCTGCCGAAAGACAGGCAGATTACGATGCGGGTGTAACTGCTGCTCATGCGGAGGATCTCGGGGTCATTGGTGAACATCCCCAGGAACGGTTCGCTGCCAAGCAGCCCAATGAGCAAAAAAGATCACAGCGTGAATGGTGGTAAAGACCATCCCCATAGAGGCGGCACGGTCCACGTTGCGCTGATTTCCTTCTCCCAGGTTGCGGGCAATGTATGCATTGGCACCCACTCCAAATCCTACAGCCACGGCCAGTACCATATTTTGCAGAGGGTATGCCAGGGAAACGGCGGTTAAAGCGTCGTTGCTCACCCGCGCAACAAAAAATGCTGTCTACCACATTGTATAGTGACTGGATCAGCATGGAGGTGATGGCTGGCAGTGACATGCTGACCAACAGGGGAAGAACCGGCCGGGTTCCCATGGGATGCTCTGTATGTTTCAATGTAATCGCCTCTTTCCAAAAAAGTAGGGCCATATATTTGCCTGTTTATCAATCAGAAACAGGAAAATATATAGCCCTGCAATAAAAAATTACGCGGTGCGTTTTGGAGCAAATAAGTATTCTATTGCATCTCACGATACCATAGGATTTGCTGCCTTGTCAAGGTTGTCGAGGTAGTTTAGAGAGCGGGGGAGGGAATTTATGGTGATCCATTGACAGATAAAAAAACCTTGATCTGAAAGATCAAGGTTTTTCTTCTGGCGGAGAAGGAGGATTCGAACCCTCGAGACCCTTTTTTGGGGCCTACACGATTTCCAATCGTGCGCGCTCGACCAAACTACGCGACTTCTCCGTGTTTGCTCTGTTACTATGACTTGCTTTGAAATTTTGCCGTGGGGGACGCAACAATAGGTATTATAACAGCTTTGGAAGAGAAGTCAAGAGAAAAATGCAAAAATTTTGGAAAAAATTTAGGCTGAGGAACCGGCTCGGACTGCAAGGTCCGAGCCGGTGGAAAGATTAGAGATAGAAATTATGTCCGCCGATGGTGCAGGAGTAAGTACGGCTTTGATCCGCCCAGGAATACATGCTGGTTACATTAAAGTACAGGCACCCATCGGCTTCCCGCACACCGTCCAGGCAGAGCTTGGCAGCGATCACGCTTTTCTCATCAGGGGTGCGGTAGATAGTGCCGTTGGCCACGGGAGAAAATTGCCCTGGTGCAAAAAATGACTTCCTGAATTGTGTCGGGGAAAGCCTCATCCGCGACGCGGTTCAGGATTACGGTTCCCACGGCAATCCTCCCTTTCATCGGCTGGTTTCCAGACTCAGAGTAGATAGCGCGGGAGAGCCAGTAGAGGTCTTCTTCTACGTAAGTGTTAGCGGTGGCCACCGGCCCGACCCGGCGAATCGAAAGGGTTCCTGTTGCGGGCTCTTTCACCACGGAACAGCCCAAGGCGTTGGCCAGTGATTCTGCGGGGAGCAACAGATCATTCTCTTGGGCCATAACCAAGGATGGTACATAAAAATACCGGTCATTGACCATAAAATAGGCTTCTTCTGCGATGGCTTCCAGAGAGAGGCCGTTGCCTGATGCAGTGAGCGCCCATTTTTCAGGGTGACCGAGACGTTTGGGAAAAGTGCCTGGAGGACTGGCGTGATGGAAAGATAGGTTGTGCCGCCCGCAGTGATTGTGGCGGTTCGGGCGGCGATCCAGGTCCCGTTGACGGTAATATCCGGTGTAGTACGAAGCAATGTGGCCACAGTGTCTGTGGCGACGGGATCAATGACATCGAGGTAATCAACCGATGAGGTTTCCAATGTGCTTGTGAAAAGATAACCTGATTGTGTGGAAGCCAACGTACTTGTTCCGGAATAGGACTTGTTGTCTGCGGCGATTGCGTGAAAGCAGAACGCCAACAAGAGCACGAATAGAATGATCGCGCTGGGCAAGTGATTTTTCATCGTCATGCTACTCCTGTTTCCGAATATTCATAGTTGTTACCACATTGTAATTTATTTGTAAGAAAAAATCAAGATTTTTTTCATAAAAAGAGAGAATACCCAGGGAAAATAAGGAAAAGAAAGGCCGGAGTCAAAAGATGCCACAATATAATGTGGAATCTGATTCCGACCTTCCATATCTGGTTTTTCTGGGAAGAAGGATTCTACGGAGAACGTGAGTATTCACCGCTGAATATGCAAATCCATTATTTGGGATTCCTTTTCTTCTGCGCTTTTGTGAGGAAACGATCATTTTGAACGATCACACGTTCGTGGATACCTTCCCCCACGAGACCTTGGGAATCTTGTGCGGTTACGCGGAAAACCAATCGTCTGCCGCCTACTTCTGTCAGTTCCGCACGGCAAGTGACCTCTACACCAATGGGTGTGGCGCTCAGATGCTTTACATTCATCCAAGTACCTACGGTTCCTTCCTCTGGAGAGAGGGAAGGAGCCACTGCGGTCCAGGCGGCCTGTTCCATGCGGGCAATCATAACGGGAGTAGCCAAAACGTCCAGTGTCCCGCTGCCGACGGTTTTGGCGGTCAGTGTCTCTGTGACAGGGAAAGTGAGCTCCAAAGCGGTTCCAGGGGTTAACATATCGTGCCTCCTTGCTGGCCTGATTTAACAATCGAATTGATAGGTTGAATGAGTAAAGAAAACGAGGCCATTGCCTCTGTTTCGGGTCTATTGTAGCAGAAAAATGGAGAAAAGAAAAGAGAAACGCAGCTAAACAAAAGAAATAATTTGATATTCCGGAAAACTGTGTCAAAACGAACAAAATCAAAGGAGCAATTTTGTTCAAAGTATCGCACAATGACTGTCTTGACTTTTTATATAAGGTGGGTTAGCATAAAGGAGTAAACTTGTGCGTAGCACAGATTGGTACATATTAAAGACAGGAGGACACATCCAATGTTTGAACATCATGAAAACTATGATCGTTACATTCCTGATGTCATGCTGAAGAAGCATAAGAAGCATGAAGAGTATTTGAATGACGTCTATGCCGGCATGTCTCATGAGGAAATCTACAAGAGCAAGCTGGGCACGGTGGAAGACGCGCTGGCCATTATCGAGAGCGGCGATTGCATTGTCAACTCCATCCATGGCTGCGAACCCCGTCTCTTCTATCGCAATCTGCACCGCATTGCCGACCGCATTGATCCCAACAACCCTGTTGAGCTGTGGTCCTGTGTGCACCGCTGGGGACCTGAGTATGAAGTCCATACCAATCCTGAGCTGAAGGATAAGTTCCATCATCAGACTTTCTTCTATGATGGCAACTTCCGGAAGATTCATCCCTCCGGCATGAGCACCTATTTCCCTGTCAACCTGCATAACTATGGCCAGGAACTGCATCGCTGCAAGCGCCCGAATGTGGTAGTGATTGGTGTTTCTACCATGGACGAGCATGGCTATTGCTGTGTGTCCTGTGACCTGCAGTGGGAAATGGAGTCTTTGTATTCCGCAGATAAAATCATCTTTGAGGTCAACCCCAAGATTCCCCACCTGCCCGGTGAGTGTGCTGTACCCGTGGCAATGGCTGACGTGATCATTGAGTCTGATCTGGACCTGTATGAGCTGCAGGATCCCCCCCATCGGCGAGGCTGAAAAGACCGTTGCCCAGTACGCTGCTGAGATGGTTCACGATGGTGACTGCATTCAGCTTGGCTTTGGTGGCATCCCTAATGCCATCGGGTTTGAACTGATGGATCGTCACGACCTGGGCATCCACACTGAGCAGATTGGTGCTTCCATGGCACACATGATGCAGAAGGGTGTTGTCACCAACCGGTATAAAAACCTGGACAAGGGCTGGTCTGTCGGTACCTTCATCATTGCGGACAACTTTACCTATGAATATCTGAACAACCATCCCCGTGTCCTGATGCGCCGTGGTCGTTACACCAATGACCCGATGATTATTGCACAGCAGGATAACATGGTGTCCATCAATGCTGCCCTGCAGATTGACCTGACTGGTCAGGTGGCAGCAGAGGCCATTGCCAACATTCAGTGGTCTGGAACCGGTGGTGCCACGGACTATGCCTATGGTGCTTATCACTCCAAGGGTGGCCGTGCAATGCTGTGCCAGATTTCTACTGCGAAGAAGGGAACTGTTTCCAGAATCGCTCCCATCCTGGACCCCGGTTCTATTGTTTCTGTTTCCCGGAACCTGACCGATATGGTGGTGACGGAGTATGGTGTGGCAAAGCTGCGTGCCCGTACTGTGAAGCAGCGTGTAGAGAACCTGATTGCTGTTGCACACCCCGACTTCCGCGCGGAACTGCGGAAAGAAGCCAACAAGTATATGTATTTCTAATTCTTTCCAAAGATTTGGCTGAATTTAAGAGACCGCCGCACGATTGTGCGGCGGTTTCTTTTGCAATGTGTCGGAAAGAAAATACAGTGTAATCTTTTTGTAAACAAATTGAGAAACCCATTGACAAACAATAGGAATACTTTATCTTAATATAAAGTAAGCTGTCTTGGTTGCTGGTCTTTCGAAAAGACAGGAAACCAGAAGAACGGCCAGATCCGAAGCAAAGAGGCGAAGAAATGATGAGAACCATGTTTGACCGACTGTTCGCTGGAAGAAATGGAATCGATCAATTGAATATTGCTCTTTTTTGTGCTGGCAATCCTCTGCTGGATAGGCTCTCTGTTTGCACCAACCAGGGGACTGGCCAATCTGCTTCATTGGGCTTGCCTTTTGGCAGCTGCTTTTTGCTGTGTTCGTGCGTTTTCCCAGAACTTGGGACGCAGGCAGCAGGAAAACCAGAAATTTCTGGCTATGACCCGTGGATTTCGCATAGGGCGAAACTGGCGAGCAAAAATGGAGCAGAAGCGGCAATATAAGGTTTTAAGTGCCCATCCTGCGGAGTAAAACTTCGGGTGCCAAGAGGAAAAGGGAAGATCAAGGTAACCTGTCGGCAATGTGGCGCCAGCTTTGAGGAGAGAAGCTGAGAGAGTTTACTGAGGGCGGTTGGGAAAGACAGTGTTCCAGACTGTCTTAAAAAGAAGAAAAAAGTTTGAGAAAAACCCTTGACAATGGAGGAAAGAAATGCTATTATGTCAAAGCTGTCGCAAGACACAGGTTGAAAAGTTGGAGAAAAAGAAGAAAAAAGTTCTTGACAACAACTTGGATTTGTGCTAAAATACAAATCGCCCTGTAAGAGCGGTGTGCACCTTGTAAATTAAACAACGTAAGTAAGAAACACGAAGCACCAAAACGGACAAGTAAAAGTTGTCCATGAAGCTTAAAGCTTTGTGGGGCAACGTTTTATTTCTTTGAAGCTAATGATTAGCGATCAATGAATTGATTTGAATAGCGGCGAGAGCCGCTGTTTAGATACCATTTTATTGAGAGTTTGATCCTGGCTCAGGATGAACGCTGGCGGCGTGCTTAACACATGCAAGTCGAACGGAGGACCCTTGACGGAGTTTTCGGACAACGGATAGGAATCCTTAGTGGCGGACGGGTGAGTAACGCGTGAGGAACCTGCCTTGGAGAGGGAATAACACAGAGAAATTTGTGCTAATACCGCATGATGCAGTTGGACCGCATGGTCCTGACTGCCAAAGATTTATCGCTCTGAGATGGCCTCGCGTCTGATTAGCTAGTTGGCGGGGTAACGGCCCACCAAGGCGACGATCAGTAGCCGGACTGAGAGGTTGGCCGGCCACATTGGGACTGAGACACGGCCCAGACTCCTACGGGAGGCAGCAGTGGGGAATATTGGGCAATGGGCGCAAGCCTGACCCAGCAACGCCGCGTGAAGGAAGAAGGCTTTCGGGTTGTAAACTTCTTTTAAGAGGGACGAAAGAAATGACGGTACCTCTTGAATAAGCCACGGCTAACTACGTGCCAGCAGCCGCGGTAATACGTAGGGAGCGAGCGTTATCCGGATTTACTGGGTGTAAAGGGCGTGTAGGCGGGGGAAGCAAGTCAGATGTGAAAACCAGTGGCTCAACCACTGGCCTGCATTTGAAACTGTTTTTCTTGAGTGATGGAGAGGCAGGCGGAATTCCGTGTGTAGCGGTGAAATGCGTAGATATACGGAGGAACACCAGTGGCGAAGGCGGCCTGCTGGACATTAACTGACGCTGAGGCGCGAAAGCGTGGGGAGCAAACAGGATTAGATACCCTGGTAGTCCACGCTGTAAACGATGGATACTAGGTGTGGGGGACTGACCCCTTCCGTGCCGCAGTTAACACAATAAGTATCCCACCTGGGGAGTACGATCGCAAGGTTGAAACTCAAAGGAATTGACGGGGCCCGCACAAGCGGTGGAGTATGTGGTTTAATTCGAAGCAACGCGAAGAACCTTACCAGGGCTTGACATCCCACGGCTGGAATTAGAGATAGTTCTTTCTCTTCGGAGACTGTGGTGACAGGTGGTGCATGGTTGTCGTCAGCTCGTGTCGTGAGATGTTGGGTTAAGTCCCGCAACGAGCGCAACCCCTATTGTTAGTTGCTACGCAAGAGCACTCTAGCGAGACTGCCGTTGACAAAACGGAGGAAGGTGGGGACGACGTCAAATCATCATGCCCCTTATGTCCTGGGCTACACACGTACTACAATGGCGGTAAACAGAGGGAAGCAAGACCGCGAGGTGGAGCAAAACCCCTAAAAAGCCGTCCCAGTTCGGATTGCAGGCTGCAACCCGCCTGCATGAAGTCGGAATCGCTAGTAATCGCGGATCAGCATGCCGCGGTGAATACGTTCCCGGGCCTTGTACACACCGCCCGTCACACCATGAGAGTCGGGAACACCCGAAGTCCGTAGCCTAACCGCAAGGGGGCGCGGCCGAAGGTGGGTTCGATAATTGGGGTGAAGTCGTAACAAGGTAGCCGTTCGAGAACGAGCGGCTGGATCACCTCCTTTCTAAGGAGAACTCAAGTAGTCTGAGGGCTATTTGTAGTGTCCTAAGGTCAGACGTTGGGTGCGGGGTGTCGGCTTACGTTGTTTAATTTAGAGGGCGCACGCCCTGGAGATGGATGGGGGTATAGCTCAGCTGGGAGAGCACCTGCTTTGCAAGCAGGGGTCAACGGTTCGAACCCGTTTATCTCCACCAATGGGCCCATAGCTCAGCTGGCTAGAGCGCACGACTGATAATCGTGAGGTCGGTGGTTCGAGTCCACTTGAGCCCACCACTCATTTTCACGAAGATGAAAATGAGACAACTGGATAGTCTGAAGTTAGATTCAAGCATTTAGGATTGCTAAGTGTTTGAATCTGGTTTCGAGAGAGACCAGAACCGCACCTTGAAAACTGAACAAAGTAACCAAAGTATGAAGAGCAAGCAACAGAGGGAAACAACAAATTTTTGTGGAACTTTTAAGGGTAACACGAACAATTTCAAAGAACTCTGAAGCCTGCATAATTCGAACTCATGAGAACCAGAGCGAGACCTTTCTTGTTCACAAGAAAGTAGGTCAAGCTGAAAAGAGCGCAAGGGGAATGCCTTGGCATCAGGAGCCGAAGAAGGACGTGACAAGCTGCGATAAGCTTCGGGGAGGTGCAAATAACCGTCGATCCGGAGATTTCGAATGGGGAAACCCGGCAGAGCAATACTCTGTCAGCGTGCGTTGAATGAAATAGGCGTACGTGGGGAACCGCCTGAACTGAAACATCTAAGTAGGGCGAGGAAAAGACATCAACCGAGATTCCGTCAGTAGTGGCGAGCGAACGCGGAAGAGGCCAAACCAGTGGATTTATTCACTGGGGTTGCGGACAGTCAAGAAGTGAGAAATGGTTAGACGAAGGGTCTGGGAAGGCCCGCCACAGAAGGTGAGAGCCCTGTAGTCGAAAACGATTTCTTAGTGGACTGGATCCAGAGTACCACGGGACACGTGAAACCCTGTGGGAAACCGGGGGACCACCCTCCAAGCCTAAATACTACCTGATGACCGATAGAGGAGCAGTACCGTGAGGGAAAGGTGAAAAGGACCCCGGGAGGGAGTGAAAGAGAACCTGAAACCTTGTGCTTACAAGCACTCAAAGCCCGTTAAGGGGTGATGAGGTACCTTTGTAGAATGGTCCGGCGAGTTATTGTTATCAGCAAGCTTAAGGTATTCAGTACCGAAGGCGTAGGGAAACCGAGTGTGAATAGCGCGCATGAAGTTGGTGGCAATAGACCCGAAACCGGGTGACCTATCCATGGGCAGGTTGAAGTGGAGGTAAAACTCCATGGAGGACCGAACGCACGTTCGTTGCAATGACCGGCGATGACCTGTGGATAGCGGTGAAATTCCAATCGAACCCGGAGATAGCTGGTTCTCCCCGAAATAGCTTTAGGGCTAGCGTTATGTTAGATTACCGGAGGTAAAGCACTGAATGGGCTAGGGGCTGATAAAGTTACTGAACCCTATCAAACTCAGAATGCCGGCTAATTGATGCATAGCAGTCAGACTACGTGAGATAAGTCTCGTGGTCAAAAGGGAAACAGCCCAGACCCACAGCTAAGGTCCCAAATAATTGCTAAGTGGAAAACGATGTGAGATTGCCCAGACAACCAGGATGTTGGCTTAGAAGCAGCCACACATTAAAAGAGTGCGTAATAGCTCACTGGTCGAGTGGTCTTGCGCGGAAAATATAACGGGGCTAAGCAGTTAACCGAAGCTTGGGCTTGCCGAAGGCAGGGGTAGGGGAGCGTCGAATACGGGGTGAAGTCGCAGCGGGAGCAGCGGTGGACTGTATTCGAGTGAGAATGCCGGAATGAGTAGCGAGAATTATGTGGGAATCATAATGGCCGAAAATCTAAGGTTTCCTGGGGAAGGTTCGTCCGCCCAGGGTTAGCCGGGAGATAAGGCGAGGCCGCGAGGCGTAGTCGATGCACATACGGTTGAAATTCCGTAGCCACCTTATCGAATGAAAGCTGACACTTGGAAATAGCGGGACCCGGAGATTGGTAGATCCGGGCGTAAGGGACCGAACACGAGTAGGGAAGTCCGCGATGCTCTGTGGCGAGAAAAGGCGAAGATAAGGTGCCCGTACCGCAAACCGACACAGGTAGATGAGGAGAGAATCCTAAGGCCAACGGGAGAAGGGTTGTTAAGGAACTCGGCAAAATGACCCCGTAACTTCGGGAGAAGGGGTGCCTCCGAGAGGAGGCCGCAGAAAAAAGGTAGAAGCGACTGTTTACCAAAAACACAGGTCTATGCGAAATCGAGAGATGACGTATATGGGCTGACGCCTGCCCGGTGCTGGAAGGTTAAGAGGAGATGTGAGGCAACGAAGCATTGAATCGAAGCCCCAGTAAACGGCGGCCGTAACTATAACGGTCCTAAGGTAGCGAAATTCCTTGTCAGGTAAGTTCTGACCCGCACGAATGGCGTAACGATTTGGGCGCTGTCTCAACAGCCCACCCGGCGAAATTGTTGTACTGGTGAAGAAGCCAGTTACCCGCAACTAGACGGAAAGACCCCATGGAGCTTTACTGCAGCTTAATACTGGAATTCGGTAATTCATGTACAGGATAGGTGGGAGACATGGAAGTACGGTCGTCAGGCCGTATGGAGTCGCCCTTGGGATACCACTCTTGGATTGCTGGGTTTCTAACCTGCGGCCGTGAATCCGGTCGGGGGACACTGTTAGGCAGACAGTTTGACTGGGGCGGTCGCCTCCTAAAAGGTAACGGAGGCGCTCAAAGGTTGGCTCAGCACGGACGGAAATCGTGCGGTGAGTGTAAACGTATAAGCCAGCCTAACTGCGAGAGTGACGGCTCGAGCAGTAACGAAAGTTGGAGTTAGTGATCCGGTGGTATGTGAGTGGAAATGCCATCGCTCAACGGATAAAAGCTACCCTGGGGATAACAGGCTGATCTCCCCCAAGCGTCCACAGCGACGGGGAGGTTTGGCACCTCGATGTCGGCTCGTCACATCCTGGGGCTGTACTCGGTCCCAAGGGTTCGGCTGTTCGCCGATTAAAGTGGCACGCGAGCTGGGTTCAGAACGTCGTGAGACAGTTCGGTCCCTATCTGTTGCGGGCGTAAGAGATTTGAAGGGGCTGTCCTTAGTACGAGAGGACCGGGATGGACGCACCTCTGGTGCACCTGTTGTCGTGCCAACGGCATAGCAGGGTAGCTAAGTGCGGACGAGATAAACGCTGAAAGCATCTAAGCGTGAAACTTTCCCTAAGATAAGATCTCTCATCCTTCGAGGAGTAAGGCACGATAGAGACTATGTCGTAGATAGGCCGGAGGTGGAAGTGCAGTAATGTATGGAGCTGACTGGTACTAATTAGCCGAGGGCTTGACCTGAGTCTCAGGTTAAGAGTAAGAAGTGCAGGCGCTTGCTTGGGGTATGGCGGTTACTTTGTTCGGTTTTGAGGGTGTGGATATTGCCACAGCCTTTTCTTGAGGAAGAAGAAAGCAAGGGAACGAAGCCGAGTCAGTATAAAGTTCTTTTTTGCATGCTTTTTCTTTCAAGGAGAAGTATGCACCTTTAGCTCAGCTGGTAGAGCACCTGACTCTTAATCAGGGTGTCCAGGGTTCGAGTCCCTGAAGGTGTACCAACGGCCCGTTGGTCAAGCGGCTAAGACGGCGGCCTCTCACGCCGCAAACGTGGGTTCGATTCCCGCACGGGTCACCACGTTTTGGTTGACAAGACGCGAAAAATTTGATAAGCTGTTATTGTAACAGCGAGTTGGTGTTGATTGCGGTGAGGGTCCACCCGTTCCCATCCCGAACACGGAAGTTAAGCTCACCTGCGCCGAAAATACTTGTCTGGAGACGGACCGGGAAGATAGGTAACGCCGACACAGGAAACAGGACAGTTAGTTGACTGTCCTGTTTTTTATTGCTATAATGAAGAAAATTGATCGGCTGTGGGAGGAAATGGTATGGAAATAAGAAGAAAAGACTTGGCTGTTATGGATAAAAGAATAAATCAATTTATGGAGATGCGAAAGTTATGCATATTACAGAACAGTTACACAAGTTTGTATAAAAAAAAAATATGTTCTTGAGGGGAGAAAAGTTTTTTTTACAGAGGCTATGCTTGTCCTGAAATTCAATTTTGGACTACTGATGAGATTAAGTACTTCAAAATTTTTTACATAGGACACCAAGGTGAGCGTAAGGAGGTAATATTTAAAGAAAATCAACTGATTTCTATTTGTGAAGATCGTTTTACTGGGTCACTTTACATAAACGACGATACTATTTTATCAAGAAGTGTAAGCCCAAGAGAAGTAAGTTATTTTCTCAGAAATGTATTTCCTGTAATATGCAAAAAAGGATGAGAATTTTTATATAGGAAAAATTAGATATGGAGGATATAAGACCTATAAAAAAGATGATGAACCGATATATTACGCATCTATCGAGGTAGGAAGTCTATTAGGAATGTCCAATTCCGAGGTATTGACACGAGACAGACCTTCACGCATCCCTGAAGAATTAAAATTATATTGTAGTTATAAAAATGGGAAAATGGTTTATGATGTAGAAAAATCTAATATTATAGATATACGTGTGGTTAACGACACATTAACATACCTTTTGCTTATCTGCGATCATAGCATTATAGAACGTTTAAGTTTAGATTATTTGACAGACCCTATCAAGTAGTTGTATAATGAAACGTTAAAGCTTGCAGGTGTTTTCATGCTATTTTCTTTTGAGTGACGCAGAGTCTAACTTTCTTTGAGTGTGGAGTGATGATGATGTCAAAATATTTTGGGACTGACGGCTTCCGAGGGGAGGCAAATGTAAACTTGACCGTGGACCATGCGTTTCATGTGGGCCGTTTCTTAGGGTGGTATTACAGCCAAGACCACCAGGCACAGATTGTAATCGGAAAGGATACCCGTCGATCCAGCTATATGTTTGAGTGTGCTTTAGCGGCAGGGATTACTGCTTCAGGCGCGGATGCCTGTCTGATGCATGTGACGACGACCCCCAGTGTTTCTTATATTTCAAAAGTAGATGAATTCGACTGTGGAATTATGATTTCTGCCAGTCACAATCCGTTTCATGACAATGGCATTAAACTGATCAACCGGCATGGCGAGAAAATGGAACAGGAAGTGATTGATCAGATTGAGGCCTATTTGGACAGCGCAAGAGAGTTGCCCTATGCCACAGGGGAGCACATTGGCCGCGTGATTGATTATGCTTCCGGCCGGAACCGCTACATTGGTTATCTGATTAGTTTGGCTACCCATTCCTATAAGGATATGAAGGTGGCTTTGGATTGCGCCAATGGGAGCGCCTGGATGATTGCAAAAACGTGTTTGAGGCCTTGGGGGCGGAGACTTACGTGCTGAGCAACACACCCAATGGGCTAAATATCAATGACGGCTGCGGATCAACGCATATAGAACAGCTGCAGCAATACGTAAAAGAGAATCACATGGACATTGGGTTTGCCTTTGACGGCGACGCCGACCGCTGCCTGGCCGTGGATGAAAAGGGAAATTTGGTCGATGGAGACGGAATTTCTTTATATTTACGGTTCCTATATGAAGGAGCGGGAAAAGCTGGCCAACAATACCATTGTGACGACGGTGATGTCGAATTTTGGCCTGTATAAGGCACTGGACGCCTTGGATATTCGATATGAAAAAACGGATGTAGGCGACAAGTACGTTTATGAGAATATGCGTGCCAATGGGCATCTCATTGGCGGGGAGCAGTCTGGGCATATCATTTTTGGAAAGTACGCCAACACCGGGGATGGGATCTTGACGGCGATCAAACTGATGCAGGCAATGTTAAGCAAAAAATGCCGTTGTCAAAGCTGACGCAGGACTTGAAAATCTATCCCCAGGTTCTGAAAAACGTACGGGTCCAAGACAAAGAGCGGGCCTTAAATGATTTTGCGGTACAGAATGCAGTCCGCGAGGTGTCGGCAAAACTGGGAGACCAAGGGCGGATTCTCCTGCGGAAAAGTGGTACGGAGCCGGTTTTGCGTGTCATGGTAGAGGCGCCCACCAACGAGCTGTGCGAGGAGAATGTGGACGCGGTCATTGCGGTCATGCGCCAGCGGGGGCTGATTGTGGAGGCGAAGAAATAACATGCTGACCATTTCTGATTTGTTTCGTCTGGATGACACTATTGCGGCGTCTCTATTTGCGGGAAAAACCTACCCCTGGGAGGTTTTAGAGGGTCTTAGTGCCTATATTCTGCAACTGGGCGCCACCCTTTCCCCGGAGGAATTTGATCATCCGGCGGAGGATGTCTGGATTGCGAAGGATGCAAAGGTTTTCCCGTCTGCCTATCTTGGGGTCCTTGCATCATTGACCATGGCGCGGAGATTCGCCACGGCGCGTTTATCCGGGGAAGTGCGATTGTGGGGAAGAAAGCTGTGGTAGGGAATTCTGTGGAGCTAAAGAATGTGGTCCTGTTTGATGGGGTCCAGGTTCCCCACTACAATTACGTTGGGGACTCTGTTCTGGGCAGTCACGCACACATAGGAGCCGGTTCCATTACCTCCAATGTCAAAAGCGATAAAACCTTGGTGGTGATCCGCGCAGGGGAGGAGCGTATCCCCACAGGCCGGAAAAAGTAGGCGCGATGTTGGGAGATAATGTGGAGGTGGGCTGCAACAGCGTGCTGAATCCAGGTACGGTGATTGGCCCTCACAGCCATATCTACCCAATCTCCAGTGTGCGGGGAACCATTCCCCTCACCACATTTATAAAAACGAAAGAGAAATCATTGCAAAGCGATAAAGGAGCGTAGAGAGAGAAGCATGAATCAATTCCCTGCAAAGAATCTGTTGCTGCTGTTTCTGACTGCCGTTATCTGGGGCACGGCTTTCGTGGCCCAGTCGGTGGGAATGGACCACATTGGACCATTTACCTTCAATGCCATTCGTTCCTTGGTGGGTGGCCTTGCCCTGATCCCTGCGATTTTGATTTTTGGCCGGATGAAAAGTGAGGAGAGACGCCGAGAGGAGCGAGCCCAGCGAAAGACGCTTCTTTTGGGGGAGTTTTCTGTGGCTTGGCATTGGGGATTGCCTCCTGCCTGCAGCAGGTGGGTATACAATATACCACGGTGGGAAAGGCTGGGTTTATTACGGCACTGTACATCGTCATTGTTCCCATCCTGGGCTTGTTCTTCCGAAAGAAGGTGGGTCCCAAACTGTGGGTCAGTGTGGTGATCGCCATTTTGGGTCTGTATCTGCTGTGTATGAGTGGCTCCTGCAGCTGCAAAAAGGGGGATTTCCTGGTCCTTTTGTGTGCATTCTGCTTTTCGGTCCATATCATGGTCATTGACTATTTTACGACAAAGGTAGACGGCGTTCAGATGTCGTGCATTCAGTTCTTTGTGGCGGCGCTTTTCTCTGGCCTCTGCATGCTGGGGATAGAGGGAATTCCTGATCCCCATGCAGTGGCGATCTCTTGGGCGCCCATTTTGTATGCGGGGGGTTTTATCCTCGGGGGTGGGTTACACCCTCCAGATCATTGGACAGAAAGGCCTCAATCCCACTGTGGCCAGTTTGATCTTGAGCTTGGAGTCTGTTATCTCTGTTTTGGCCGGATGGCTGTTTCTCGGGCAAAATATGTCCGCCAGAGAGGTGATGGGCTGTGTGTTGATGTTTGGGGCCATCGTTTTGGCCCAACTACCAGACCGCAAGAAAACGCGCCCAGAGGAGGCGTAAGGCAAAACAGCCCTTCTAATTATCCAATTAGAAGGGCTGTTTTTACACATCAAAAAGAGAGTTCCTTTTTCATAATGCTGGGAAAACAGTCCACTTGGAACTGGGAGCAGGTGAGACAGCGGGAAATGGGAGGAGCCATTTCTCGGGGAACAGTGTGCCACTGATACCGGGCGTAAAAGCCGGGAACCTTTCCCACCAGCCAGAGTTCCCGGGCGCCCAGCTGCTTGGCGTGGTGCTCTGCCGAAGCGAGCAGTTGACTTCCCAAGCCACCACCTTGCAGGTGAGAAACTACCGCCAAGTGAGCCAGAACGAAGTGCCCTGCACGGTGCTGGAGGGTGGCTGCGGCTACAAGTTCTCCAGTTTCTGAGTCTTCACAACGAAGCATGGACAGTGTTCCCTGAGGCGGTGTGTGGCCGGGAGTGACCTCCAGTCCGCTCTCCTGATAGAGCAGGGAGAGAGGGTAGAAATCTTGGGTTTCTCGGATAGAATACATGGCGCGTACCTCCAAAAGCAGAGGAACGTGAGAGGTCACGTTTCCATTTTATAATGAAAAGAGTATACCACTGCCCTGTGGGATTTTCAAGCTTATAGGGTGCTGGCGGATCATAAGAGGGGAATTGAGACTTGACGGAGTACGCTGGCTACGTCATAATATGGCTGGACGTTTGAAGGAGTAAACTCTGTGCACCAAAATTTGGGGAGGATAGCATGAATGTCTTCGACATCATTGGGCCCATTATGATTGGGCCCTCCAGTTCACATACAGCCGGCGCTGTTCGGCTGGGACAGATCGCCCGGAAAATTCTCGGGGAGGATGTGGTTCAGGCGCGCATTGAACTCTCCGGGTCCTTTGCTCGGACCTATCGGGGGCATGGTACGGATAAGGCCCTGCTGGCGGGGGGATTATGGGGCTCTGCCCCGATGATACACGGATTCGCTGTTCCCCAGCTGGCGCAAGAGAAGGGAATTTCCTTCTCTTTCCTGGAGACAGAGCTGCCAGACGCACACCCCAATACGGCACGCATCCATTTGACGGGAGAGCGCGGGAAAGCCACCACGATTGTGGGGACCTCGACTGGAGGCGGTAATATTTTGGTCACTGAGATCGACGGTCTCAAGGTCACTTTCACGGCTCAGTGCAATACGCTGCTGGTGGTCCATTGGGACCGGCCGGGGACCATTGCTGCGGTCTCCAACTACACGGCCACGTCGGGGATTAACATTGAAATTTTCAGCTTTCCCGAACCAGAAAAGGGGAAAAGCCATTATGATGCTGGAAATTGACGGGGAAGTGCCGGACGCAATCATGGACCATCTGAGGGCGTTTGACAATATCATTGACATCATATTGATCCGGGTTGGATGAGAGGGAAGAACTATGTTGGAGTATCAATCAATTTCCGCTCTGTGTGCGGCGGCGGAGGAGGCAGGGTCTCGCTTTCGGAGCTGGTTCTGCGCGACCAAGCGGAAGAAATGGAGCTCCCTACTGAAGTGCTGTACCAGCGTATGCGGGAAAATTTACAGGTAATGCGGCAGGCGATCCAGGCCGGGTCCATGCCGGAGACGCGCTCACTGTCGGGGCTGACTGGCGGAGATGCCTTTAAGATGAAGCGATACGCCCAGGAAGGGGGAATCATCGGCGGCTTTATGAACCGTTCCATTGCCAGGGCTCTGGCCGTGTCGGAGTACAATGCGGCGATGGGGAAAGTTGTGGCGTCTCCCACAGCGGGCTCCTGCGGCATCCTGCCGGGCACAGTGGTTTCTATGCTGGAAGAGGGAAAGTGTACAGAGGAAGCCGCTGTGATGGCTCTCTTCACGGCTGGCGCTGTGGGCATGGTGATTGCCCAGCAGGCCTCGATTGCAGGGGCGCAGGGGGGGATGTCAGGCCGAGTGCGGTTCAGCCTCCGCCATGGCGGCAGCGGCCCTTGTGGAGCTGTGCGGCGGCACCCCGACCCAAGCGGGCCACGCCTGCGCCATGGCCATCAAAACCAGCTGGGGCTGGTGTGTGACCCCGTGGCGGGTTTGGTGGAGATTCCCTGTATCAAGCGCAATGTTTCCGGGGTATCCATTGCCTTTACCGCAGCGGAAATGGCCCTGGCGGGAATTGAGAGCAAGATTCCGGTGGACGAATGTATCCAGGCGATGAAGTCCGTGGGGGACAGCATGTGCAGTGCGCTAAAAAGAGACCGCACTGGGGGACTGGCTATGACGCCCACGGGAATCCAGTATGCCAAGAGGATCTATAACACTGCGCAGTGAAGAGATGAGGCCCTAAAACATACTGATTCCATTTCTATGAAAAAAGCGGACCCGAGGAAACCTCCTCGGGTCCGCTTTCATTTATTTCTCTGGTGAAGGGAGGAAAACAGGGATCAGGCCTGTCCCAACTGCTTGGCAATTTCCTCCGCAAAGTTCTCTTCCTTCTTTTCCAGACCTTCGCCTCTCTCAAACCGATAGAAGCCCTTGATCTGGATGGAGCCGCCCACTTCTTTGGCCACAGCAGCCACGTGCTTCTCCACAGAGACTTTGTTCTCCTTCACGAAAGCCTGCTGCATCAGGCAGTTCTCCTCATAGTACTTACCCAGCTTGCCCATAACAATGCCTTCCTTGACCTTGTCGGGCTTGGCAGCCATTTTGGGATCGTTGGCCATCATAGCCAGCTGGATTTCCTTCTCCTTGTCCAGGGTATCCTGGCTGACATCGGCCTTGTCCAGGAAAGCAGGACTCATGGCGGCAATCTGCATGGCCAGGTCCTTGCCCAGCTCCAGAACCTTTTCATTCTGCTCCAGGCCGGCGGAGACCTCCATATTCAGCAACACGCCGATCCGGCCGTTCATGTGGTTATAGGCAACGCTGACACCGCTGTCGTAGCGGACAAAGCGGCGGATCTTGATGTTCTCACCGATGACCAGGACCTTTTCCTGGAGCATCTGCTGAACCGTCAGACCAGTCTTGCGATAGGGGAGGGTCATCAGGGTGTCCATATCCACGGGACCCCACTTGCCCACTACGTAGCAGACATCCTTGACAAACTCAATGAACTGGTCGTTCTTGGCCACAAAGTCGGTCTCTGCGTTGACCTCCACCAGGGCGGCGCCGTCAGAGAAGACCTCGGCGTAAGCCATACCCTCAGCGGCAATCCGGCCAGCCTTCTTCTGGGCGGCGGCCAGGCCCTTTCTCTCAGCAGTTCAACTGCCTTATCCATATCGCCGTCGGTCTCAGCCAGTGCTTTCTTGCAGTCCAGCATACCCACGCCGGTCATTTCACGCAGGGTCTTCACGTCAGCAGCAGTAAATGCCATGATAACAAACCTCCAATTATATAGTAACAGTATCCAAAGGGCGGATGCCCGTCAAACAACGGGCATCCGCTAAAATCACAGAAACGTCAATTAAGCTTCTGCGGGAGCCTCTTCCGCAGCGGCAGCTTCTGCGGCATCTGCGCCCTGCTTGCCCTCCTGAATGGCGTTGGCCATGACAGAAGAAATCAAACGGATGGCGCGGATGGCGTCATCGTTGCCGGGAATCACGTAGTCAATCTCGTCGGGATCGCAGTTGGTGTCCACGATGGCGACAATGGGAATATTCAGCTTGCGGGCTTCGTTGATGGCGTTGCGCTCCTTGCGGGGGTCAACCACGAACAGAGCACCGGGGAGACGCTTCATGTCCACCACGCCGCCCAGATACTTCTCCAGCTTGGCGATTTCGCCCATGTGCTTGATGACTTCCTTCTTGGGCAGCATGTCAAAGGTGCCGTCTTCCTGCATCTTCTTCAGCTGGTTCAGACGGTCCACACGGCCGCGCATGGTCTTGAAATTGGTGAGCATACCGCCCAGCCATCTGGCGTTGACATAGAACATGCCGCAGCGCTGTGCCTCTTCCCGGATCGCGTCCTGGGCCTGCTTCTTGGTGCCGACAAACAGCAGGCTCTGGCCGTTCTCAGAGAGCTGACGGACAAAATTGTATGCCTCTTCCAGCTTCTTCACGGTCTTCTGCAGGTCGACAATATAGATGCCGTTGCGCTCGGTGTAAATGTAGGTTGCCATCTTGGGGTTCCAGCGGCGGGTCTGGTGACCAAAATGCACGCCTGCCTCAAGAAGCTGTTTCATAGATACGACTGCCATGGATTGTTTCCTCCTGATTGTTTTAGTTGGTACCTCCGGGCCCTTCCTCCGTGCGGCCAACCTGTCCCCAGGCACACGGCCGTTTGTCTGGACCCGTACGGAATCGGGTAACATTTTACCATAAATTTTTTATATTGCAAGGACTTTTTTTCCTGGTTTACCTTGCTGTTTCATGGAGAAAGGCAGAGGCGGCGCGGGATTTTGACATGCGCCGCTTTTTTTTGGCAGAAAAAGGGAAACACATGTGGTTTCTGCTGTGCCCAAGCGGTGCAGCGGGGATGGGAGCCGATGGAACCCGAAGAAATGAAAAAATCCATCGAATCCAGAGGAACGATTCCCAAGAAAGCGGACCTTTTTTCCGAATGAAGGATTTCTCCGGCGGAGATACTGAAAACAGTACAATGAAAGCGGGGAAAACCAATATGGGACGACTGAGCAAGGTAGAAATCAGCGGCGTCAATACATCGAAGCTGCCTGTCCTCTCCCGAGAGGAGGCCAAGGTGCTCTTTCAGCAGGCTCGGGCTGGCAGCGAAGAGGCCCGGCAGACCCTGATTCAGGGGAATCTTCGCCTGGTGCTCAGTGTGATCAAGAAGTTTGACGGGCGCAACGAAAATCCCGATGATCTTTTTCAGGTGGGCTGTGTGGGCCTCATTAAGGGAATTGACAATTTCAATGTGGACCTGGACGTTTTTCCAAGCACCTATTTGGTTCCCATGATTGTGGGGGAGATTCGGCGGTACTTGCGGGACAACAGCTCTGTCCGGGTGTCCCGCTCTATGCGGATACCGCGTATAAGGTCCTGCAGGCCAAAGAGAAATATGTGGCGGAACACCAGCGAGAGCCCAGTGTGGAGGAGATTGCCAAACTTTTTGGACCTAAAGCGGGAAGAGGTGGTCTTTGCCCTGGATGCCATTGTGGACCCGGTCTCCCTCTACGAGCCGGTCTACTCGGACGGGGGAGACACCATCTGTGTCATGGATCAGGTCAAGGACCAGAAAAACACCGACGAAAACTGGCTGGAGCAAATTGCGCTGAAGGAGGCCATGGACCGGCTCAGCGACCGGGAGAAACACATTCTCCGTCTCCGATTTTTTGAGGGGAAGACCCAAATGGAGGTCTCGGCTCGGATCGGGATTTCCCAGGCCCAGATCTCCCGCCTGGAGAAAAACGCCATCCAGAAAATTAAGCGGGAGCTGTAATCCCTCATCAGCCCAGCCTGAGCCACACGGCGACTGCCAGGCAGGCCGCCAGCAGCCCCAGGTGCAGGGCGCTGACCAGCCGATACCGGCGGGCCCGGGGACGCCAGGGGATCCCGTGGTCCAGGCTCTGCCCGGCCTCCAGCTGCCGGCACAGGCAGCGGTAATGGCGGGCCCGAGCCAGGGAGAACCCCGTTATCCACAGAAACAGGATCAGGTAGAGCAGGAAGGCAGCGGGAGCGTGCTGCCACAAAGTACGCAATATCTCCCACCAGTTCAGCGTCAGGGGATAGACCAGGAAAAAGAGCAGAACCAGGGTGAGCAAGCTCTCCCGCGCCCGCCGGTGGAGGGAGCGGAGGACCAGTGCCTGGGTATGGGGGTCCGTGTCCACCTCCCGAGCGGCCGGGTCCCGGGTACGGTAGATGTAAAAGGGCCCCCGTTTGGCCACGTATTCCCATCCATAGGCAGCATACAGGCAGCGGGACTCCTCGGAGGGCCCCAGCCACGCCTCCGTGCCGAAGGTGTCTGCGTCCATGGCAGAGGTCAGTCGGTAACGGACCATCTGGGGCGCGGCCGCGGCAAAGGCAGCGGTGCAGCCAAAACAGCCCACCTGCTCCAGCCGCCAGCCACAGCGGGCCATTTCCTCCAGCCAGCTCTCCATGGCTTCCAGGTCATAGGATTGGCAGGGAATCCATCTGCGGGTTTTTGTTTTTGTCGCCATGGGACACTCCTTTCTGTGGGGGCAGCCGCCTGCGGTTTCAGGCAGGGGCATGGGTGGGGGTGGGGGTGGGGTCTGTCACCGGGCTCTCCGGCTGGGGGATGGCAGGGGGCGGAAGCCGCTGGGCGTCGGCCAGGCAGGTTCGCAACCGCTCCAATTCTTGAGCGTAGGCCAGCTCTCCTCGCTCCGTGATCCGATAGGTGCGTTTCCGCCCTTCTACGTGGATCTCCTGGAGATAGTGCTCCTTTTCAAACTTTCCCAGGATGGTGTACAGGGTGGCCGGTCCCATCTGCACCCGGCCCTTGGTCAGGGTATCCAGGAAGGCAGCCACCTCGATGCCGCACATGGGCCGGCAGTGGAAAGCCATGAGGACATAGAGCATGGACTCGGTCAGGTTCTCCATGGATTTTTGGGCATGATAGAGCACCTCCTGATATCGTTTTATAATATTGTAAAACGATATCAGCCCTCTGTCAAGAAAAAAGCCCGCCTCCCCTTTTCCGGGGAGGCGGGCTGGCCGACAGATTACAGTCGGTAGATATCTTTTGGGTCCAGGGTTGAAACGTGATTGTCCTCCAGAGCTTGGAGGGCGGTCTCTGCGTTGTCGGTTCGCATCACCACCACAGCGTGGCCGTCTTGGTTGCCCACAAAGGCGTACATATACTCTACCGAAACCTGGGCGCCGGAGAGAATTTGCAGCACAGCGGTCAGTCCGCCGGGACGGTCGTCGATGACAGCGGCCACCACGTCACTCTGCTTTACAATGAAATCGTGGTTTCGGAGCACTTGACAGGCCTTGTCCGGGTCGTTGACAATGAGACGGAGAATCCCAAAATCCGTGGTGTCCGCCAGGGAGAGGGCACTCATGTCGATGCCGTTTTCCCCTAAAACCTGTGTGACCTCACCCAGCTTGCCGGGCATGTTTTCAATGAATACGGAAATCTGTTTGATTAACATAGGGCTGCCTCCTTACAATTTGCGGTTGTCGATGATCCGCTGGGCCTTGCCCTCGCTGCGGGCAATGGTCTTGGGGTTGACCAGATGGACCTTGGCGCCGATGCCCAACATCGAGCGCAGCTGGGAGACGATCTTCTTTTCCAGGGTTTCCACGGAGCGGATATCATCGGAGAACATCTGCTCACTCATCTCTACGTTGATATCCAGTGTATCCGTGTTATTTTCCCGGCCAACGATGATTTGATAATTGGGTGTGATGTTCTCGCCGCTGACCTTCAGGAGCACCTCTTCAATTTGAGAGGGGAACACGTTGACCCCCCGGATGATGAGCATATCGTCGGAGCGGCCCATGGGCTTGGCCATTCGTACATGGGTTCGTCCGCAGGAGCAGGGCGTACGGTCCAGAACGCAGATGTCCCGGGTGCGGTAGCGCAGCAGAGGGAATGCCTCCTTGGTGATGGAGGTGAACACCAGCTCACCCTTGCTGCCCTCGGGCAGCACCTCGCCGGTGTCCGGGTCGATGATCTCGGCGATGAAATGGTCCTCATTGATGTGCATGCCTTTCTGTTCGCTGCACTCGTAGGAGACCCCGGGACCGGAGAGCTCGGTGAGCCCGTAGATATCGTAGGCTTTGATCCCCAGCGTATTCTGGATGTCCTGGCGCATCTCCTCTGACCAGGCTTCGGCGCCGAAAATCCCGGCTTTCAGCTTGATCTGATCCTTGAGCCCCCGCTCCAGCACACTTTCCGCCAGAAAAGCTGCATAGGAAGGGGTGCAGCACAGGATGGTGGAGCCCAGATCACACATGAACTGGATTTGCCGGTCGGTGTTCCCCGAGGACATGGGGAGCGTTAAGCTGCCCACCTTGTGGGAGCCGCCATGCAGGCCGGCACCGCCGGTGAACAGACCATAGCCATAGGAGACATGGACCACATCCTCTGCGGTGCCGCCAGCGGCCATAATGGCCCGGGCGCAGCAATCCTCCCAGAGGTCCACATCGTGCTGGGTATAGAACGCCACCACGCGCCGGCCTGTGGTCCCGGAGGTGGACTGGATACGGACGCAGTCTTGCAGAGGAGTGGCCAAAAGGCCATAAGGATAGGCGTTCCGCAGGTCGCTCTTGGTGAGAAAGGGAAGCTTATGGAGGTCCTCGACGCCGTGGATATCCTCCGGGGTGATCCCCTTTTCCTCCATCTTAGCGCGGTAATACGGGACGTTGTCATAGACATGGCGAACTTGCTTGACCAGGCGTTCACTTTGCAGTTTGCGAATCTGCTCCTGGGACATGGTCTCAATTTCAGGCTGATACATGGGCATGAAACATCAATCCTCACTCTATCTGTATAGTAAAGATGCAAAATATTATTATAAAAGTATAATATTTTCCTTATGCTGAGTATAAAAGGCTCCACCAAAAAAGTCAAGAGGAATTCGTTCTTTTGGAGGAGTGGTGAAAAAGGAGCGTGATTTTGGGATTGCATCGGGTAAAAAGACAATCGGACTTTCCTGGAGAGGGAGTGGAGCGTCCAAAGGCGGGGCTCCATGTTCCAGGGCACTTGTGGGGAGAAACCTTTGGGTAGAGAATGTTTTTATAAAAATTGGACATTGCTTGTATAGAGAACAAGATAATTCAGTATGAATTATAATATAGTGTTGACTTTTTGAATGGTTCGGTGGTATTCTTAATATAGAAAACAAGATAAACCGATTTGAAAATCAATAAAGGAGGAACGGACCATGACAGAATCCGTGGCGTATCCCGGCGGCTCCGCCCGCCGCCAAAGCATCGGCGAAGAAGTGCTCAATGCCATTTCCCATGGGATCGGGGCAGTGATGGCTGTCATTGGCACGGTGCTTCTGGTTCTTCGGGCGAAGGAGGAAGGGGACCTGCTGAATATCATCAGCGTGGCCATTTTTGGAGGCTCCATGATCCTTCTGTACCTGATCTCCTGTCTGTATCATGCGCTGCCCCGGTCCAAAGGAAAGCAGGTTTTTCAGATATTGGACCACTGTTCCATTTTCCTGCTGATCCTGGGGACTTACACGCCCATCTGCTTGATTACAGTGGGGGCACGTTTGGGTTAACCATCTTTGGCATCAATTTGGCCTGTGGCATTGTGGGCATTGTCCTGAACGCGGTCAGCTTGAAGCGTTGGAAAAAGGTCTCCCTGGTCCTCTATATTGTCATGGGTTGGCTGGGAATCCTGGCGCTTCCTACGATTTGGCGAAACATGACGCTGGAAGGGCTGTGCCTGCTTCTGCTGGGCGGTGTGGCCTATACCGTGGGGGTTATTTTCTATCGGCAGAAGGAGAAACCCTATCGCCACGGTATTTGGCATTTCTTTGTTTTGGCTGGGACAGTTCTGCAGTTTTTGCGGTGTATACCAACTGCTGCGCTGGGTAAAAGAAAAACAAGAGGAAGGAGTCGGCTGCCATGAGAGAGTATGTAATTGTAACGGATTCCTGCTGTGATTTCAGCCAGGATCTGATCCGAGACTTAGAGCTGACGGTGATCCCACTGTCTGTCCAGCTGGGGAGGACAGGTTCCGAAATTGCCCGGACGAGGCCCCAGAGAGCCATGTCTTTTATACCCGTCTGAGCAGGGGAGAACCGGCGCAGACTTCTGCGCCCAATGTGGAGGAGTTCAAGGACTGCTTTTTGCCCTTTCTGCGGCAGGGAAAGGACGTCTTGTACCTGGGTTTTCCTCTGGACTGAGCGGGACCTATCACAATGGCGCCATGGCGGCGGAGGAACTGCAGGAGGAATTTCCAGAGGCCAAGGTCATCACGGTGGATACCCTGTGTGCCTCAATGGGACAGGGCCTTTTGGTGGACTTGGCGGTGCAGGAGAAGCGAAAGGGGAAGGACATTGAAGCGGTCCGGGACTTTGTCCGGGAGACGATTCCCCATCTGTGCCACTGGTTCACAGTGGGAGATTTGAGCCAACTCCGCCGGGGCGGGCGCCTTTCCGCCGGCAAGGCGATTGTGGGGAACCTGCTCAATATCAAACCAGTGCTCCACGTGGATGACCAGGGGCATCTGGTGCCCATGGAGTCGGCCAAGGGACGGAAAAAGTCCATTGAGGCACTGCTCAAACACATGGAGGAGAGTGCCATAGACCCCCAGAATCAACGCATTTACATCAGCCATGGAGACTGTCTGGACGAGGCGCGGGCTTTGGCGGCGATGATCCAAGAGCGACTGCACGTGGTCTCTGTCACCATTGGGGATGTGGGCCCTGTGATTGGCGCCCACTCCGGCCTGGGAACCCTGGCGCTTTTTTTTTCCTGGGCACCCAACGATAACAACGATAAAGTGGAAAAGATTCCTCTGGATGCTGACGCACCCAGGGGAATCTTTTCGCTGCTGATAGGTAAGCATGCAAACAGACGCCCCGCACACGGGAAAGGTATGCGGGGCGTTTGTGCGGTATTACAAAGCGTGAATGACAATGGTTCCATTCTCCACCACGGCCTTTAACGCGGTGATGGGATGGAGATAACTCTCGATGATTTTGGTGGCAATGGGGTCCTCCAGGCTCTTCTGAATGTGCCGGCGCAGGTTCCGGGCGCCATAGGCGGCAGAATAGGAATCCTTCACCAACTGATCCAGCACGGTTTCGTCCCAGGTAAAAGTCAGATTCTTTTCCTGCAGAACCTCCTGCAGCTCCTGCAGCATAATCCGGGCGATGGCGCGGAAATTCTCCTCCGAAAGCTGGTTGAAGCAAATGATCTCATCCACCCGGTTCAAAAACTCCGGCCGCAGGAACTCCCGCAGGGCCTTCATGGCCTTGTCCTTGTTCAGTTCATTGGCGGTCTTTCCAAAGCCCAGCGGTCCTGCGCTGCTGTCGCTGCCTGCATTGGAGGTCATGACAATCACAGTGTTTTCAAAGTTGACCACCCGGCCCTGGGCGTCGGTGATATGGCCGTCGTCCAGAATCTGAAGCAGAATGTTGAGCACGTCGGGGTGGGCCTTCTCAATCTCATCAAACAGGACCACGGAATAGGGTTTCCGGCGGATTTTCTCGGTCAGCTGACCGGCCTCATCATAGCCCACATAGCCGGGGGAGAGCCGATGATCCGGGAGACGGCATGCTTTTCCATAAACTCCGACATATCCAGCCGGATCAGGGACTCCGGCACATTGAACAGGTCCTGGGCCAGCTGTTTGACCAGTTCGGTCTTGCCCACGCCGGTGGAGCCCACAAAGATGAAGGACACCGGTTTCCGTTTGGAGGTGACCCCCACCCGGTTCCGGCGGATGGCGGCGGAGACGGCGGCAATGGCCTCGTCCTGGCCGACGACGTGCTCCCTTCAAGCGGTCTTCCAACTTGGCCAAACGCTCGTATTCCTGCTCCTGGATGGTGCTGGCGGGAATCTTGGTCCAAAGCTCAACCACGCGGGACAGGCTCTCCAGAGTCAGGGAAGGGGCCTCCTGCCGGCTCAGTTCCTGCTGTTCTTGTAAAAGCTGGAGCTCTTTGCTCCGCAGTTCTGCCAGGCGCTCATACGCCCGGTCCCCGGCATCAGCGACCATGACCTCCCGCTCAACAGCGATGTCGTTGAGCTCTTTTTGGACCTCTTGGCTGCGGGCCAGATTTTTTGTCCCGCAGATTGACATCGGAACAGGCCTCGTCAATGAGGTCGATGGCCTTGTCCGGCAGAAAGCGGTCGGTGATATAGCGCTCCGACATGAGCACGGCCAGGCGGGCGATGTCAGGGGTGATTTTAACATGGTGAAAGGACTCGTAATAGGGGGCGATGCCCTTGATGATCTCCACGGCATCCTCAATGGAGGGCTCGTTGACGATCACGGGCTGGAAGCGGCGCTCCAGAGCGGAATCCTTCTCAATATATTTCCGGTACTCCACCAGTGTGGTGGCGCCGATGACCTGAATTTCTCCCCGGGACAGGGCGGGCTTGAGGATATTGGCGGCATTCATGGAGCCCTCGGCGTCCCCGGCGCCCACGATGTTGTGCACCTCGTCGATCACCAGAATGATATTGCCCAGCTTCTTGATCTCCTCGATGAGACCCTTCATGCGGCTCTCAAATTGGCCGCGGAACTGGGTGCCCGCCACCAAGGAAGTCAAGTCCAACAGGTAGACCTCCTTGTCCTGGAGCTTATAGGGGACGTCACCTGATAGATTTTCATCGCCAGCCCTTCGGCAATGGCCGTTTTGCCCACACCGGGTTCGCCGATGAGGCAGGGGTTGTTCTTCTGCCGGCGGTTGAGGATCTGAATGACCCGCTCCAGCTCCTGATCCCGTCCAATCATCCGATCCAACTTTCCCTCTGCGGCTTTTCGGGTGAGGGAGATACAGTGATTTTCAGGAATTTCCGCTTGGTCCGGTTTTGCGCTCGGTTTTTTTCCTCGCGGACACTGCGGCCGCCATCCGCGGCCTGGGGAGAGACATCGGGCAGCGCGTCCTCCTTTTTCTCCCCATCGGGGTTGGCCAAGTTTCCCATGAGCTTGTTCAGGAAGGGGAAGGTGGCAGTCCGTCCGTCTTCTTCCTCGTCGTCGTCGCTGCTGTTCGCCGCGTCGCCCAGGGCGCCGGACAGGTTGCCCAGCAGGCCTTCCATGCTTTCGGCCCCTTCAAAGGCCGACATCATTTCAGAGGTCAGTCCCTCCAAATCTTCATCACTCAGGCCCATTTTCTCAATCATATCAGTAACCGGGCGGATATTCAGCTCCCGGGCGCATTTCAGGCAGAGACCTTCATTCTGACCTCCCTGTCCGTTGTTGTCCAGCCGGGTGATAAACACCACGGCGACATTTTTTTGCATCTGCTGCACAGCGTTGGTTTCATAGGCGGGTTCACTCCTTTGTGGGGTGTCATGATTTAGTAGTATGCTATCCTAACATGGGTTTATGAATTAGATGTGAATGATTGGAAAGTTATCCTCCCAGCAGGGAGAAGATGGAAAAAGGAGGAGAGGAGGGGGAGCAGGCGGCTCTCCGCTGCAATGGACGCCGGAATCCACCCCAGCAGGTCACAGAGAATCCAGCGGGCAACCATCAGCAGGAGCAGGCCTTTGATCAGCCCCAGAAGCCCCCCCAGCAGTTTGTTGAGCAGGTGAAGCCCAGGCAGCTTGGCCACCAGATTCAAAGTGTGGCAGAGAATGAGCCAGAGGATCAGAACGCCGAAGAAACCGGCCAAAAACAGCAGAGACCTGGCCAAAAAGCCCAGCTGCCGCGGCAGCCAGCTCGGCACGAGTCGCCTGCTTCCAGTCCTCTGTTGTCTGGGTCAGCTGATCCTGGAGGGATTGGGGAAAGCGATGAAACAGTCCATTCTCGGATGGGTTGGCCTGTTCGGATTGGGATGGTAAGTCTGTCTGCTCCGGGGAATCTGCGGCCTCCGATTCCTCCTGGGCGAGCATGGCATGGAGAATGACCGGTTCCAGTTTCTCTTCCAGGGGCTGGGCGGCGTGGGTGGCCAGATACCAGCCGCCGAGGAAAGCCAGCAAAACGGCCAACAGAGAGCAGAGAGTGAGGATGAAGCCCCCGGCGAAGGCCCTGGATCAGACAGTAGAGCAGTAGCCCCAGAATCACCAGGTCCAATAGGAGGGAAACGGTGAGTTCCATTACGAAGTCCCTCACTGCTGTCTGCCTTGGGGTCCACTTTGGTGCCGTTGGAGGGGAAGTAGAGGCTCACGGCGGCGCTGTTGATCAGCGCCACGCTGCCGTCCTCATAAACGGCCAGGTTGCGGACGCCGCGCTGGTTGGGGCTGGTGGTGTAGCTGTCCAACTTGCGGTCTGCGGAGATGACCTCGCTGGTGGTAAGCACAGCAACCTTGTGTCCCTGCGCCGCCAGGGCGAGGGTCTGCCCGTCCAGGGCCAGCTCTCCGTAGGGCTTTCCATCGGTCCCCACCGTCACCAGGGTTCCTGCGGTTCCAGAGGAAGAGGTCGAGAGGAAAAGCGTGGCAAAGCCATTGCCCTGTAGGGAGCCCATTTTCAGATACTGGTCGTCATAGTCATAGGAGGAAGTAATTACTCCGCTGGAATCCAGGATTAGCAGGCTCTTGTCCCCTAAAATCCAGCACCGTCCGGCGCTGCGGATGGACAGGACCACGTTAGACCCCAGAGAGATGGTGCGGGTGGGCTCTTCCCGGGAGGAAAGGGTATAGTAGAGGAGGGTGTTTTCAAAAGCGCCCTCCGCCTGACCGGGAGAGATCAGGTAGACACCCCGGCAGTCTGGCGTGACCACTGCGTCGGAGATATAGCGGCTGGACAGACGGATGGTGAGGACGGCCTCAAAATCCCGGTTGTATACCGTGACAACCCCCTTATATCCGCTGACCTTGCTGGTCACGGCAACCCAGCCCTTTTCATTGACGGTGGCGCAGAGCAGGGACTCCTCTTCCGACAGAGACAGCTTGTGGAGCAGGGCACCCTGGCCGATGACGTTCAGTTCCTGCCCGCCCACATCATACACCACAGCGTAGTCTCCCGAGGCGTTGAGGGCGGGGGAACTCATGTTGACCGTCTCCTTCAGACGAGCGGTTCCCGTGGGGGAGACCAACTGAATTTGGGTCTGGGTGCAGATCAGCAGGTCATCGCCCATGCCCAGAAAAAGGCTGTTGGACTGGGCGTTGTGGGGAAAATCGTCGTCCTTTTGGGAATAGGTCATCCAGCGCAGGAAGCTGGCGGCGTTGTCCCGAAAAAACTGTGGCAGTCAGGGCCCCAAGGACGACCACAACTGCCACCACCAACAGGATGATCCGCTGCTTCTGCGTCAGTGTTGTTTTGAGATCTTGCAGCTTGTTCAGCTTATTCATAGCACACCTCCATTGGGGCTGGGGGTCTGGGAATGCTTAGGGAGGTTGGGAACGGGGTACCACAGGTTGGTCATATACAACCCTTGCGGAGGGGCTGTGGGGCCGGCATCGGTGCGGTTGCGCCCTTCCAGCAGGCCGGGGATGTCATCGGGGGAGAGTTTTCCCTCTGAGGCGTAGACGCAGGTTCCCACCATGGCCCGGACCATATTGTAAAGAAAGCCGTCCGCGCAGACCCGGCAGGAGATCATATCTCCCTCCCGGGTGATGGTGAAGTAGTGGACGGTACGGACTGTGGTTTTGGTTTCCGTTCCCACAGAGCGGACACAGGCGAAATCATGGGTGCCCACAAAATGCTGGGCCGCCCGAGCCATCACCTCTTCGTCCAGGTGTTTGGGGTAGAACCACACCCGGTTGACCAGAAAGGCGTTGCGAATGCGGGAATTATAGATCCGGTAAGTATATTCTTTCCGCTGGCAGCTGCCGATGGCATTGAAGTCCTCTGGCACTTGGGTTGCCTTGGTGACCACGATATCTCCTGGCAGGCGGGTATTGACCGCCAGAGGAATCCGGTCGCAGGGAATGGAGGAAGTGGTGCGGAAATTGGCCACATACCGTTCTGCGTGGACCCCAGCATCGGTACGGCCGGCACCGGTGCATTTCACTGGATGCCCCACTACGTGGGCCAGCGCCTTTCCAGGGTTTCCGCCACGGTGACATCCCGTTTCTGCACTTGCCAGCCGTGGTAGGCGGTGCCGTCGTACATCAGCGTCAAAGCAATGTTGCGCATCCGAATCCCTCCCTTACAGCCCAAAGCAGCGCAGCACCACTATGGCCGCGCACAGCAGCACACTGAAGACCACAAAGCCCCAGTCCCGCCCGTGCATGGTCAGCTGGCGCAGGCTGGTGCGGCCTTCGTCCCCGTGGTAGCAGCGGCATTCCATGGCGATGGCCAGTTCCTCTGCCCGGCGAAAGGAGGAGAGGAAGAGGGGATGAGGATGGGGATCAGGGCTTTCGCTTTCTGCATTAGGTTTCCGCTGTCGAAGTCAGCTCCCCCGGGCCTTCTGGGCGGAGATGATTTTGTCGGTCTCCTGGATCAGAGTGGGAATAAACCGCAGAGCAATGCTCATCATCATGGACAGCTCGTGGACGGGGAAGCGGACCTTTTTCAAAGGACGCAGCAGCCGTTCCAGGCCGTCTGTCAGGAGAATGGGGGAGGTGGTGTAGGTCAGCAGGAGCGTGCAGGCGATCAGCATCAAAATCCGCAGCACCATGAAACCGGCCTTCCAAATTCCCTCCTCTGTGATCTTGAGGATGCCGAAACTCCAGAGAACGGTCCCCGAGGTGTAGAAAAGGTTGAGCAGGGCGGTACAGATCACAATGAAGATGACGGGTTTCATTCCCTTTAGGAAAACCTTGGGCTGCACCCGGGAGATGGCGATGAGGAGGAGCAGGACCACCAGAGCCAAACCGTAGGAGACCAAAGCCTTGCACAGAAAGATAGCGACAATATAGACCACGGTAAAGATGATCTTGGCCCGAGGGTCCAGACGGTGGATGAAGGAATGACCGGGAAAATATTGGCCCAGGGTGATGTCTTTCAGTGCCACTTAGCGTCCCCCTTCTTCCGTAAGGCGTCCAGAATGGCCGCCTTGGCCTGCTCGACGGTGTAGACCGCCGGGTCGATGTCCACTCCCCATGGCCCGGACCCGGGAAAAGACCCGGTTCATGGTGGGGACAGCCAGCCCCATGGACTCTAAGGCTTCCCCGTGGGAAAAGACCTCCCGAGGGGTCCCCACATAGGGAAGGGTCCCCTGACTGACCACCACCAGCCGGTCAGCCAGTCGGGCCACATCCTCCATGGAATGGCTGACAAGGATAACGGTGGCGTGGTTGGCCTGCCGGTAGGTCTCAATATTGGCCAGAATGCTGGCGGCGCCCGCCGGGTCCAGACCGGCGGTGGGCTCGTCCAAAATGAGGACCTCGGGCTCCATGGCGATGACGCCCGCAATGGCCACCCGGCGCTTCTGGCCGCCGGAGAGCTCAAAAGGGGAGCGGGAGAGAACTTCGTCACGCAGACCGGCAAAAGCAGCAGCCCGACGCACCCGCCGGTCAATTTCGCCTTCGTCCAGCTTCATGTTGCGGGGTCCGAAAGCAATGTCCTTGTACACCGTTTCCTCAAACAGCTGATACTCCGGATATTGAAAAACCAACCCCACCTGGAAACGGATGGTGTGGGTCAGTTCCTTGCTGCTCCAGATATCCTGTCCCTCGAAGAGAATCTGACCCGAGGTGGGACGGACCAGGCCGTTGAGATGCTGGATCAAGGTAGACTTTCCAGAACCCGTGCGTCCAATGATGCCAAGGGTCTCCCCCTGATAAATGGTCAGGTTCACGGAATCCAGGGCCCGCTGCTCAAAAAGGGGTGTTGGGGCTGTATATATGGGTTAAGTTTTTGATTTCAATGATTGGTTCCAAACCTTTACTCCTCACAATTTGCCTTGCAAACGGGATGTTATTGCAAAAGACCCGCCAGTACGGCGGCGCAGTCCTCATCGCGGATGGCATCCAGGGGGACAGGGAGACCCTCCTTTTTCAGCTCATAGAGCAGCCCCACCGTTTCTGGAACCGCCAGACCGGCGCTTCGCAGGGTGTCAACATGCTGAAACACCTCAGTGGGAGGACCGTCGTCGATGATATGCCCCCGGCCATGACGATCAGCCGCTGTGCCTGGGCGGCCTCGTCCATGTGGTGGGTGATCAGGATCACGGTGATGCCGTATTTTTCATTCAAAGTCCGGATGGTGTCCACGGTTTCCCGCCGGCCCACTGGGTCCAGCATGGCGGTGGCCTCATCCAGCACAATGCAGCGTGGCATCATGGCAATGATGCCGGCGATGGCCACCCGTTGCTTCTGGCCCCCGGAGAGAAGATGGGGGAGTGCTCCCGCAGGTCATACATCCCCACCATGTGGAGCGCGGTGTCCACCCGCTGCCGGATCCGCCGGGGGAACCCCCAAATTTTCCGGGCCGAAGGCTACATCTTCCTCGACCACGCTGGCGACAATCTGGTTGTCCGGGTTTTGAAAGACCATCCCGACCTTGCCGCGGACAGCCAGGAGATTTTCCGGGTCTGCGGTATCCAAGCCCTCCCCCCAGAGTTTTCCCGCCGTTGGCGTCAGCAGGGCGTTCATATGTTTGGCCAGGGTGGATTTCCCGGAGCCGTTGTGCCCCAGAATGGCCACAAAGGAGCCGGCCTCGATTTCTAAATTGACATCGTCCAGTACCGGCGGATGATCTGCCGGCTCGTCTGGGTAGCAAAATGTCAGGTGTTCGGCTTTGATCATGGTTGCCATGGCTTGTTCCTCACTTTCCCTCTGCGGTCCAGCGTCCGGTCGCGCCGCAGGGGGGAGCATCAGGCCGCTGTGGGTGACAGGAAGCCCCAGCTCATCACTGACGGTGCTGCCGCCATATCGGCGGGAGAGAAGGGTTTCCAACAGGTAAGTCAGCACCGACGGGGCAAGCCCCGTGGTGTAGGAGTTGATTAAGAAAAAGAGGGGGCGGTCGGACAGCACACCGGTGACCAGCTCCACAAAGGGGTATAGGTTCTCCTCCAGCTTCCAAATTTCCCCGGAGGGCCCTCGGCCGTAGGGGGGGGTCCATAATAACGGCGTCATAGCGCCGGCCCCGGCGGATCTCCCGCTCCACGAATTTGGCGCAGTCGTCCACGATCCAGCGGATGGGGGCGTCCTCCAGACCAGAGCTCTTGGCGTTTTCCCGGGCCCAGCTGACCATCCCCCGGGCCGCGTCCACATGGCAGACAGAGGCCCCAGCGGCTGCGCAGGCAAGGGTGGCCGCGCCGGTGTAGGCAAACAGATTCAATACGGAGACCGGCCGGCCGGCCCGGCGGATCTGCTCCTGGGCAAAGTCCCAGTTGGCCGCCTGCTCAGGAAACAGCCCGGTGTGCTTGAAGTTCATGGGCTTGATATTGAAAGTCAAGGCCCCATAGCGGACCTGCCATCGCTGGGGCAGATCCTTTTGACCCACTGTCCCCCTCCTCCCGTATGGGAGCGGGCATAGCGGGCATCGTAGCGTTTCCAGCCAGGGTGACGGCGGGGGGTGTTCCAGATGGCCTGGGGATCAGGACGCACTAAGGTATAAGACCCCAGCGTTCCAGCTTTTCCCCTTTGCCGCAGTCCAGCAGCTCATAGTCTTTCCAACCAGTTGACGCCCACATGTCCATTCTCCCTCTTCCTGGCCTGCTGGGCCGGTGTTTTCCCGCAGTCGTTTCTGCGGAAATAAACTGCGGCTGGAAGGCCGCAGCCCATACAAGCGATAAAAAATTATATCATCCTCTTCCACTCCCGTCAATGAAATATGGAGATTGCCGAGGTTTTCCGGGAAAAATGATTGTATTGGCGGATATCCTATGGTAAGATAAGGGGCAAAGATGATAGAAGCTCCCGGACTCTGCCGATGGGTTCTGTGAAGGGGAGAATCGGTTCCTTTGGTAGGAGGAAGCACTATGAACGAGAATACAGGGCAGTTCCGGAGCGCGGCGTTCGGTGGATTTCACCGCCAGGATGTCCTGGACTATTTGGAGCGCATCACCCGGGAAAATCAGACGCAGAAGCAGGCGCTGGAACAAGCCCTGGCGGAGGAACAGGCTGCCCGTGCCCAGGCAGAGGCGCGAGCCCAGCAGGCAGAAAACAAGGCTGCGGAGGCGGTTGCGGACCGGGAGGCATTCGAACAGACCCTGGCGGAGAGCAGGCAGGCCCAGGAAAAGATCACCGCGGCGCTGGCAGAGGCCGAAGCCCAGGTGGCTGCCCTTCGGGAGAAGGTCAATGACCTGGAGCCAGGGGCAGAATCCTGGCGGCGGATTAAGGACACGGCGGGAGACATTGAGGTTTCTGCCCACGAGCGGGCACAGAGGATCATCCAATCTGCCCAGGACCAGGCGGCGGAAATTCGGGCGGAGGGGTTCGGTGGATTTTGGAACTGCAAGCCCGCTGCCAGCGCCTCAAAGAGGATCTGCATACCTCCCTCTTTTCGGCAGAGACGGAGTTGGATTCCGTCCGGGCCGCGTTTTCCCAGGCCCAGGAAGATGTGGAGGGAATGCAAGGGGCTTTGGCGGATTTGGCGGCCTATGCACAGAAGGAACCTTTGAAGTGATAAAAGTAACCAGGACGGAGCGCATCTCTGCCCTGGCTATTTTTATTTCTTCAGACAGAAGAGAAAAAGCGTTCGCCCGGAACGGGGCGAACGCTTCGCGCTTATTCAGCCGGATTCTTTTTCTGGGCGGCGTACTCCTCCAGGACCTTTCGGTTGACTTCATCCATCCGGCGCAGTTTTTCCACGCTTTCAGACAGAAGCGCCGGGTTCTTTCCCGGGAAACCGCGCCGTCAATCAGAGACTTCAGCTTGTCTGCGGTCAGGCGGTTTAGATCTTCGTAAAGGTCCTGCCCAATGTAAGAGAGGAAGGAACTGACCTTCTGGTCGTAGACGATCCCGACCAAGGGGACACCCTGCCCAGCTGCGAAGATCAGCCCATGCAGACGCATGGAGGTGACCACCTTCATACGGGAGAGAATTCCGATGGTTTGGGCGGCAGTATAGGCCTCTGTCAGAATGTAATGGGGGCGTTCATCCAGTGGATCACCCGCTGGGCGGCCGCCACATCCAAGCGAGGCTCGATGGGAAAGAACACTGGCGTGAGGCCGTAGGTTTCATAGACATAATCTGCGGCAGCGGCAATGTCTTTGGTCTTTTCCTCAAAACCTGGCCAAGGGCGGAGAATAAAGCCAATATAGTTTCCATTGGCGGGGATGCCCCGACTGTCCAAGATTCCGTCGATGATATCAGGGGAAGCGGGGGCAGGCTCACTGTGGTATCCGCCGACAGGGCAATCTTAGGCTCTGTCACCCCCAGAACCTCCAGTTCCTTCAGCGAGTCGGGGTCCCGCAAGGTGATGGAGTCCACCGAGCGGTTCATCACCCGGGCGGCCCGGGCCCGGTTTCCATTGTTTCGGATGGGGCCGATGCCACAGCCATACATGATGACAGGGCATCCATAGTGTTTGGCGGTTGCCAAGGTCCACAGATAGAACCACAGGGAGCGGTACGAAGTGACATCCTGCATGAGGGAACCGCCGCCGTTGATGAAGAACTTCGCCCGCTTGAAATAGTAGATCGCTTTCCAGATGTGGAAGGTGTAAAAGGCGTTGACCCGGTAGGTCTGACGGGTTTCCATGGGATTACGGGAAAAACCTGGAAGGAGAGATCCGGATCAATGGACCGAAGCTCTGTGAGAATGGCCAGCAGGATGGCGTCGTCTCCGGCGTTGCCCCGGCCATAGGCGCCGCAGATGACCACCCGGTCTCGGCCGTTTTTCTCATAGCGGAGAATGGAATCATAGATTTCAGCTGCCGCTGAACGGTGGCCTCTATAGAGAATTCCTTTTTTGCCTTTTCATATAGGCGCTGCCCCATGGTCTTGCGCAGGTCGGGGTCCCGGGCCAGGGTGAGCAGATGATCCGCCAGGGCTTGGTCTTCTCCTGGCGGGAAGAGGAAACCGTTGGACCCGTGGTCAATCAGGTAGGAGACGCCACCCACCTTACTGCTGGTGGTGGGTAGACCGGCCGGGCTCCCTCGGTCAAGGCGTAGGGGAAGGTCTCTGAGATGGAGGTCAGGGTATTGATATCCAGCGCGTTGTAAAAGGAGTCGGTGTCTGAGATCCATCCGGCAAAACAGACTGCTTTGGCCACGCCCAGGTCCGCCGCCAGTTGCTTTAGGTTGGCCATCTCCTCCCCGTCTCCGGCAATGAGCAGCCGCAGGGCGGGGAAAGCTCTGTGGGCTTTGGCAAAGCCGCGAATCAGTGTGGCGATGTCTTTGACGGGATTCAGACGGGCGGCGATCCCGGCCACAACGCAGGTCTCGTCTGCCTCCAACCCCACGGAACGGAGGTATTCCGCCCGGTTCATGGCTGGGGTACGGGGGTAAAATCCAACCCATTGTATATAGAGAACAGGCGTTCCGGGTCGAACTTTCGGGAGATCAGAAGGTCTACCATGGCGTCAGAGACTCCAATCCGGTAGTCCAGCTTCCGCAAAGCCAGTGTATTGATGGTACCATAGGTCAGCCGGGGAGGGGGCGCCCCAGGTAGTCCAGACGGTAATCACTGTGTACCGTGGACACGGTGGGGAGGCCGGTCCGTTTAGACAGGAAAGCCGCCATCATGTTGCCCCGGGCCCCATGGCTGTGAATTAGGTCAAACCCCTCTTCCTGCACCATGTGAGACAGCTTTTTCAGGTTGGCGAAGAAGTTCCGGCCAGGAATTACCTCGGTGTCAATGCCCAGTGCCCGGGCCTCCTGGGTAAAGGGCCCTTCGGTAAAACAAACCATTTTTACCTGAATCCGCGGCGTAAGCCCGGCCAGGAGGGTATGGACATGGGTTTTGGCGCCGCCGGTATCCCCGCCGCTGATTAAATGGAGTACTTTCATGGGAGATCCTCCGAAAAAGACTTGTAGAATATAATGTAATATGTTATTTTACAGTGGTTTGAAAGAATGGTCAAGCAATGGAGGTACCCTATGAGCATGATTGATAAGAAAGGGAAGATTTTTGGCAAGCTCAATATCATTGACCTGATTGCCATCCTTCTCATTGTAGCGGTTTTGGCTTTGATTGGCTATAAGCTCCTGGTCCGAAGCCCCGGCGGCCTGGCTGGAGAGGGACAGGCTGTGGTATATACCGTGGAGGTCAAGGGCGTGGAGCCGGAGGTGTATGAATTTATTCAGAAGCAGCTCCCCCAGCCAGCTGATGGCGGCCAATGAACTGCTGGATGCGTCTGTGACCGATGTCACGGCGACCCCGGTGGAGCATGACACCTATGCGATGATGTGGAATGCGAATTTAGGGGTTGAGACCCCTGACACAGGTGGATGCCGGGACCTATAACCTGGTCTTTACCATTGAGGGTACCGTGAAGGACAACCTGTCCAGTGAGCTGGGAACCCAGGAAATCCGTGTGGGCAAGTCCCATATTGTGAAAACCGCGACCTTTGAGCTGGAAGGTGGAATTATCACCAGCTGTGAACGGCCGGAGGCCGCTGCGGACGGAGCGGCGCAGGAGTAAGTGCCAACCAACAAGAAAGCAGAGGTGCCGCAGGACATCTGGTCCTGCGGCACATTTTTATTCAGGATGTGCAGAGAGCAGGGGGTGGACCTGCCCGGATTGTATCTCTGGAATATGCCGTTGAATGTGCTCTATTGGCCAGTCCCACCATTTCAGGCGTAGCAGCGCGGAGATGGTGTCCTCTGAAAATCGTTTGCGAAGAACCCTGGCCGGTGTGCCGCCTACGATGGTGTAGGGGGCACGTCTTTTGTTACCAAGGCGCGGGTCCCTATCACAGCCCCATCCCCAATGGTGACGCTGGCTAAGAGGATGGCCTCGTAGCCAATCCATACATCATTGCCGATGACGATATCCCCTTGTTGTCCCAGGCGGAGGCCACATCCCGGATATCCAGGCCCCATTCCTCAAAAAAAGAGGGGAAAGGGATAGGTGGACAGGGATTTCTTGGTGTGGTTGGCACTGTTGAAGAGAAATTGCACACCACAGGCGATGGAGCAGAACTTGCCGATGATCAGTTTGTCGTGGTTGAGAGGGTAGTGGTACCGTACCGCATTTTGTTCAAACTGCCGTGGGTCGTGTATGAAATCGTGGTACATTGTAAAGTCACCCACCCGAATGTTGGGATTTGTAATGACCTGCTTCAGGTAGACCGTCTCCCGGTCTCCTGTGCGGGGGTAGCGTTTCTCTGGGTGCATAGGGGCTCCTTTCTCTCACACTGGCGGGAACTGATAGGTTTGGATGGAATCGAAATGGGGAATTCTCTGCATAGAAAACCGTCCGTTGCTTGGCGGAAAAGACAAAGGAGACCCTGGTGGCCCACAGCCCCTCTTGCCGGACAGCGCGGAGGATGGCAAAGGCGTCGGAGACAGAAAAGCGGCGGCCCTGCTTGGCCAGAAGCTGGGCGGCTTTCTCATATCGGTTGTCTCCCGGTAGGAGCCAGGGACGGTACTCTCCGGGGATAGTAGAGGCATTGGCCATCAGGGAATAGGTTCCGGTATCTACCCGGCTGCCGATTCCAGGCTCGATGAGCAGTGTGCGTCCGTAGCGGTCGGATAATACAGCCTGCATGGTGGCGTCCGGCGCATAGACAATTTTTTTGGTCTGTACGATGGAGAGGGCTTCCTCCCAGGAAATCTGTGCCTGAATAAATTGCTCGGTCAGATCGGAGATGGTCAGAGCGTCGGAGCCTGCCTGGTATCGGCCCGACGGGTTGCCGTGGACATAGAGCAGGGTCCCTGTGTTTCCATTTTGATGGACCCCGTGATAGCCGTGGCGCAGCCCGTCGGGCCGCAGAATACCAAGGTAGAAGCGGTCGGGCGCGGCGACGATCTGATGGTCCCATACGGCCGGGTCAATGTCGAAATTGAAGCCGGTGATGATGTCGTCGCCACGATATACAAATCGAATGCACATGAAGGGTTCCTTTCTCGGCGCAAGCCGGGGATTTTCTCCAGGGTATCACGGCTCCTATTGGGTTTCTATCTACCAAATCGTGCCGAACCAATTTGTATAAAAAAGACGGGGACCGCCTTATCGCGATCCCCGTCGGTTATTTTTGGTAGATGATTTTCCGGATGGCATGGATAGACAGACAGTACTGCTCTGCCAGATGCTCCAGCGAGGCGCCTTGCCGACGTGCCGCTCGAATCCGGCAGTTTCGCTGCTGCAATTCCTGCCGGTAGCCGGATTTTTCTCCCCAGCATTTTTGCTGCGTCTGGTCTGTGGGTATGTAGAGATACCCACCCTGGATATAATGCTGCAGCTCTTTTACCAGCGCGTCAGGGAGAAGAAACTTTGCGTTGATGTATTTCACAGGGGCTTCCTCCTTGCAGTTCGTGATCAAGCAGCAAAGCCAGCCTGTTTCTGCGACCGTACTTACTCCATGCAACTGTCGCGGTGTACTGGCTTTGCATGGAGCTGGGCTTGGTTGCGTTTTTCCATGGGAATCCCTTCTTTCTGTCTGCTGTGCGCTTATGATATCATATAGCTGGAACGGGTTCAAGTATGGGGGTGGGTTTCTGCCTTGTCATCCCACCATTGTCCGGGCCAAAAGAGCAGCTCGGGGGTAGCGCTTGACTGCCTCAAAGAAGGGAATCCCTAAGTGGGAAAAGGCAGCCAAGTAGAAGAGGAGGTCTCTGGGTGCCTGAAGATCGCGGAGGGAAGTACCAAGAAATTCCTTTACCAGATTTCTTTCCACGAGGGCGTCCCAGCACGCATTGGCCAGCCGCTGTATCCGCCGGGCCGTTGTCTTGGCAGAGGGAGATGCACCGGAACGCGTTTTCAGCCTTTTGGCGACCTGGGGATAGACCGCATGGGTGACACGGATGTCGTCCATGGGGATTCCTGGGAAAACATCAGTTTGATGGTGATGTCCACGGCGTGGACCAGGGGACGAATGTCCTTGCGGGAGGCTCCGAAGAGGAACCGGATTGTAGACTCTGTTTTTGTCATATAGAACCACCTTTTCATTAAAAAGATGGTTTTATGATAGAAGAGAAAATGGAATCTTGATGGTACATCTTAAAAGATAACACGATTTCTATGACATTTTTTTGTGACTATAAGTAAATTAGTATAGATCTGACTAAAAAAGAGAGATCCATTATCCTTTGAGAACGTTGTGCGATAGACTTTTTACAGGCCAGATTGGGGTGTGGAAGTTCTAAAACAGGAACAGGGAAGATCCGGCCCGCGATCTGGCCGGATCTTCCTGTTCCTTCTGTTTTTGAATAGGGCGCCTGAGAGGGGAAAGGGCTGCAATGGTCAGCAAGGCTCCTCTTCCGGGAAATGAATGGGAATCCCGTTGACTTCGACCTCATCGGTCACAGGGACGAGGAGATACTTCCGCCCATGGAGAATCCTGGCCTCAATGAAGCTGCTACTCTCTGGATCAATGGAGATCTTCAGCTGCGGGAGGCCACCTGAAACCGTTTGCTGTCGATGAGGTTCGAGGGGGAGAGTGCGGCGTTTTCTCCGAACTGTTGGATACAGGTCTCTTCAAAGGCCTCAATTTGTGCCTTCGGCACACCACTCTCCTGGAGTATGGCGCCCACCTCCCGAATCGAAAGGTCCAGGGGCTCTGGGTCTCGGCTCTCCTTGTGCTGGGCAATGCGTTCCCGAAACTGCTCGTGTACCCCTTGAATGACATCGTAGCTGCAGGTCTCATTGAGGGAAACCGTGAGAGCGTGCTGGAAGGTTTCCCGCTGCTGGGCCGCGACAGGAGAGGCCCTGTGTGAAAAATCTCGTCGATGAAGTCCTGATGAATTTCTTCCTCATGTTTGGTATAGAACAGGGCATGGTATAGGTTGGCTGCGCGCTGGTCGAAGGTGGGGAACAGGAATCCAAGCTCCGGCGGGGAGATAATCTGGCTGATCCCCCGGGTGCGGAAGACCTTGTCCCCAGGGGCGTAGGCCAGTTCTGGCTTTTCTTCCTTGACAGGGCAGATGGCACAGAGAAGGTAGGAGAAGACCTGATCGGATGCGTCGGCCTGCAGTTCGTCGTCTCCGCCGCGATGGGGAACGTCATAGACGTCATGGGCCAGGAGAATCAGGTAAGGGGTGTCTCCCAGGGACAGAGAGGCGATCACCGACTGGAAGAAGGCCGCTCTGGCACTGGGCTCCTCTAACTGAGTGTTTCGCAGGGCGGACAGGCGCTTGTGCTCTGGGCTGTCAACCACCTGCTGGGTGGGAAAAGGAGAGGTCCAGGAGGTTCTTTCCCAATGTACCGGACAGCGTCTTTTTGAGAAGAGACAGGTATTTTTTCTGCCTCGAACTCGCTCATGAGACCGAAGGAGGTTTGAAAGTCAGAGATGATCTCTGTGCCGCTGCTGACAAAACAGCCATAAATCTTATGGATGCCGCACCGCTTGAGGGAGAGGTGACGGCGAATTTCGTTGAGTTCTTTTTGGTTCATAGAGGCTTCTCCCACACAAAAGATTTTCTCTATTGTACACCCATTCTGAAAAATTGGGTAGCCCGTTTCACCTGCGGGGCAAAAGAATAGACTTTTGTAAAAAGGATTGACATTTTTGCAGGAAATGATAGGATAAGGAGACATAGCATGATAGAGGTGCGGGCGCGAAGAGTATGCCTCCTGGAAACCCAGGCTGGTGGGAGGGAGAAAGGCGTGTCTGCCGAGGTTTTTCAGAGGGGCCTGTCCTTCTGGGAAGCCGGGCTGTGGGATAAGATCCTCAGACTGTCGCCCCAAGGGGCGGAGGGCTGTCGTGGTTTCCCATTCTGTGAAGTCATGACAGCGTCATGGTTTTTTTTATAGAAAGGAGAGAGAAAAAACGATGAGAAACCATCGACGGCGGCTGCTTCCCCTGCTGGCTGTGCTGGCGGTCCTGGTGCTTGCCATGAGCGCCACTGCCTTTGCTGCGGGAGAAGACCCCACAGAGGAACCAGGCAGCAAGATGATTGCGTGTGCGGATTGTAACAGCACCGGCCTATGCATGACTTGCTATGGGCAGGATGCCAGCTGTGAGGCCTGCGGAGGAACCTTTGTATGTCCCAGCTGCCAGGGGACGGGCTATGTGGAGTCTCCCAGCCATTTTTACAACACGTTTTGGGCACTGCTGCCCCCCCATTGTGGCCATTGCATTGGCCTTAATCACCAAGGAGGTCTATTCCTCCCTCTTTATTGGGATTGTAGTGGGCGGACTGCTCTACGCCAACTTTGGCTTTGAAGGGACCATCCGCCACGTATTCCTGGATGGGATTGTGGCCTCGGTATCTGATACATACAATATGGGGATTTTGATTTTCCTGGTCATCTTGGGGGCCATGGTGTGCCTGATGAACCGGGCAGGGGTTCAGCCGCCTTTGGCCGGTGGGCGCAAACCCATATCAAGTCCCGGGTAGGCGCCCAGCTGGCCACGATTATTCTGGGCTGCCTGATCTTCATTGATGACTACTTTAACTGCCTCACGGTGGGCAGCGTTATGCGTCCTGTGACGGACAAGCATCGGATTTCCCGGGCAAAGCTGTCCTATCTCATTGATGCTACGGCCGCTCCGGTGTGTATCATTGCCCCCATTTCTTCCTGGGCGCGGCGGTGGCGGGATTTGCGGAGGACGGCCAGGGGCTGAATCTGTTTATCCGGGCCATCCCTTTTTAACTTTTACGCACTGCTGACCATTCTGATGATGGTGGGAATTTCCTGCTGAAAATCGACTATGGCCCTATGGCGCGGTATGAGCGCAACGCGATGGAGTCTGGGGACCTGTTTTCTGGAAAGAATCCTTATGATACCATGGAGGTGGAAGAGGATGTGAGCCACGGACGGGTCATGGACCTGGTTCTGCCCATCGTTCTGCTGATTCTCTGCTGTGTCACCGGGATGCTCTATTCCGGCGGATTTTTTGATGGTGTGGGGTTTGTGGAGGCATTTTCTGCGTCGGATGCCTCGGTGGGGCTGCTGCTGGGGTCTGCCTTTGCACTGGTCTTCTCCTTGATTTACTTTGGGCTCCGCCGCTCCATGTCGTTTAGCAGTATGATGTCCTGCATTCCAGAGGATTCAAGGCCATGGTCCCCGCCATCCTCATTCTCAGTTTTGCCTGGACGCTGAAAGCCATGACGGATTCTCTGGGCGCGAAATACTTTGTGCGGGACTTTGTTTACAGCAACGCCTCCCAGGTCCAGATGTTCCTGCCGGCCATCGTGTTCCTGATCGGCTGCCTGCTGGCTTTTGCGACAGGGACAAGCTGGGGAACCTTTGGGATGCTCATTCCCATTGTGCAGAGTGTGTTTCCCATGGATAACCCCTTGTCTGTGGTGTGCATCTCCGCCTGCATGGCCGGCGCCGTGTGGCGACCACTGCTCCCCCATCTCTGACACCACCATCATGGCCTCTGCCGGCGCTCAGTGTGACCACGTCAATCATGTCTCAACGCAGCTGCCCTATGCCATCACAGTGGCGGCGGTGAGCTTTGTCAGCTATGTGATCGCAGGATTTCTGCCCAAGGCGTGGATTGCCCTCCCCATTGCCATTGTGCTGATGCTGCTGACGCTGTTTGGGATTCATATGGTCCATAAGCGGAACAAAACGGTGGTGTCATCCTCCAAATAGTTTGGGTTGTAAACAGGTTTTTTGTGAGACAGAGGGGAAACGACGTAAATACAGGTAGATGAGAACAAAACGCTGGACATGGTTGAGAAAACCATGTCCAGCGTTTTGTATCGCTTTTTTCTCCCATGGCGGTTCACTTACGGGAATTTTTTATAACGCGGGAGGTGAGGTCACCGGCAAAAAGGCGGCCTTTTGGGGGCCGGTCCGGCGAGGGCAGAGGGCTTGACAAAATGCTGTATTCACCGTATAATTAGTCCTAAATTGGACTAATGGAGGCGAATTATGGATCATTTGCGTCAACTAAGCGCTCGGTACAATGCGGTATGGATGGAAACGAGCCAGCTGTATGAAACCTGGGCACGAAGACGGGGACTCTCGTTTTATGAGCTGCTGGTGGTCCTTTCTATTACAGAAACTGAAGAAGCGGTGTTCCAAAAGGACATTTGCCGGCGTTTTACGATTCCAAAGCAGACTGTGCATGCCATTATCAAAACCTTGGCAGACAAGGGGTGGCTGGAACTGGAAGTTTCGGAACAGGACCGAAGGAGCCGGAAACTCTGTTTGACGGCTGAAGGGAGAGAACAGGCGGCACAAATCGTCCAATCGCTTCAGGAGCATGAGGCGCGGGTATGGCTCCGGTTGGAGGTGGACCGGGCGGAACAGCTGATTGAATACACGGCTCTCTATAACCGGTATTTTAGGGAGGTCGGGGATTAAAATGCACATCCGAAGAGAATTTTTTCGATATGTAATCCCTTCTATGCTTGCCTTTGCCCTGTCTGGAATCTATGCGATTGCCGATGGTTTCTTTGTAGGAAACGCGCTGGGAGACGATGCCTTGGCCGCGGTCAACATTGCCTTTCCGCTGACGGCTTTTCTGCAGGCCGTTGGGACAGGCATCGGCATGGGCGGCGCGATTGAGTACGCGATTCATGCAGGAAGTAAGCATGAAAGCAGGGGAAAACAGTATATGGGCATGTCCATTGTCTTGCTGGGCGGATGCAGCATTCTCTTTACCGTCCTGTTCCTGCTTGCCGGTCCCCGGATTCTTGGAGCATTTGGTGCAAGCGGTGAGATACTGGAGTACAGTAGTGAGTATCTGCGCTTTGTCAGCTACGGGCGGTCTTTCAAATTGCGGGAACCGGACTGGTTCCTTTCATTCGCAATATGGGAGGGGCGGTCACCGCTATGGCTGCTATGGTGACCGGCTTTATCACAAACATTGTTTTGGATTATCTGTTTGTATGGGTGCTTCCCTGGGGAATGATGGGGCCGCCATAGCCACGGCAATCGGTCAGGCGATGACCTTTTGGTATGCCTTGTATTTTTTATCGTAAAGAAGCACGCCCCATCCTTTCATTTCGGTGGAGAAGGGCGCTCTCTTTCGTCCCGTATCTTAGGCGTGGGACTTTCCCCTTTCGGGTTGACCTATTCGCCCAATATCACGTTGATCCTGCTGAATAAGAGCGCCGTGATTTTTGGGGGAACGATTGCTGTGACTTGTTATGCACCGATCAGTTATATTTCCTCAGTGGTTATGCTGCTCATGCAGGGGTCAGCGACGCAGCCAGCCGCTGATCAGCCTTGCCTATGGGGAGGGAAGTACCATATAACCAAAACGGTGCGGAATCTGGCGTATCGGTTTGCTTTTGGCGTTGCGGCTATCTGCGCTGTCATCCTTTTCCTTCTGCGGGGCAACGCGGCATATTTATTTGGGACCTCTGAAACAGTGGCGGTACGCGTTGCGCAAATTCTGCCGATCTTCATAGTTGGCTTTGTCTTTGTCAGTGTATCCAGAGTGACCACAGCTTATTTTTATGCCATGGGAAAAAACCTCTGGGCCTACGTTCTGATTTATGGGGAACCATTGACCCTCTGCGTTTTGCTTCTCATTCTCCCCAATGCTATGGGCAGTGTAGATGGCACTTGGATTTCAGTGCCGTTATCTCAAATCATTGCCATGCTGATCAGCGTGCTTCTCATCCGAAAAAATAGAATCCATGAGCAGCAGTTTGCAGATAGCGACGTTTTGCCACAGGGGTAAATTGATGTCATCGCAGCGGAAATGCAAATGATGGGAAGAGAAAGCCGGGGTGACCTGAAGTCACCCCGGCTTTCTCATTTGGTGTCATCTTTTTCAGACTGGTCCGGGTCCTTGTGAAAGAGTTCCCGCAGGCCAACATACAGAAGAAAGAGGCCAAAGAGTTTTCGCAGCAGCCCTGTGTCCAGACTGCTGGAAAGCCAGGCAGCCAATCCGGCGGCGGCCAAGCCCGCTAAAATCGCGGGGAGGATCACCTTTTTTGTCCAGAAGACCATGCTTGTGGTGGGCTGGCAGGGCGGCGGCGGCGGCCGGCAGGAAATACAGAAGGTTGATTCCCTGGGCCTGGTGCTGGTCTATGGCGGCGAAGGAGGTAAGATAGACGAGCAGCAGGGACCCTCCGCCAATGCCAAAGGCGGAGAGAATTCCTGTGATGGTGCCGGCCAGCAGGGCGATCAGCCAACCCATCATCCGCGCAGCGCCGACCAGGCCCCGTAGAGGATCAGCAGAGCAAAGGCCCGCTTCAGCCATACCACGGGGATTTTTTCAAAGATTTTTTTCCGCCGATGAGCCCGCCGATGAGTCCGCCGACCAGGTAGGGAGTGCCCCCATCAGGTCCAGATGGCCCTCGTATAGTAAATAATAGCGGACAGGGCGCACAGGGGAAAGATGATGGCTACGGAACTGGCAAAAGGCATGCCGCCGGTCCAGGGCACATCGAGACATGAGCAGGGGCACCAGCACCATCCCGCCCCCACCGCCGAAGAATCCGTTGACGATTCCCGCTGCGCCGCCGGCCATGGCGGCGGGAATCCAAGAAGTTGATCGTTTCAAGCAAAGCCCTCCTCCGGCATAGTTTGCCAGAGAAGGGCCATTTTATTCTGCAATGAGATCTTGTATGACAGCGCCTGCCAGCAGAAAGCCCGCCACGGGAGGAACCCACGGGGCGCTGGCAGGGACAGAGCGCCGGCCGGGCGGGGGTGCCTCCCCTGGGTGGTGGGGGCGGGGAGCTCGGGGAAAACACCACCTTGTGGTGGAGGATCCCCGTTTCCTCAGCTCTTTCCGAAGGACGCGGGCCAGGGGGCAGCCTTGGGTTTGGGGAGATCCGCCACACGGAATTGGGAGGGGTCTAGCTTATTCCCAGTCCCCATGGAAGAGAGGATGGGAATGGAGCGGCTCCGTGCGGTCTCAATCAAATCCAGCTTGCAGGAGACCAGATCAATGGCGTCTACGATGTAATCATAAGGCAGACGGAAGAACTGGTCACGGTTCGCCGCCTCGTATTTTTCGGGTATCAAGTGGAGGATACAGTTGGGATTGATGTCCTGGATGCGCTGGGCCATGGCGGCGGTTTTCTCCAGCCCAAGGGGGTGGAGTGAAGGGCTTCCGCCTGGCGATTCAGGTTGGTGAGTCCCACCTGGTCGTGGTCCACCAAGGTCAGCTGGCCGATCCCAGCCCGCGCCAGAGCCTCGGCGCACCAGCTTCCCACGCCGCCGATGCCAAAAAACGGCCACATGGGACTGGCGGAGCCGCTCCATGGCAGGGGAGCCCAGCAGCATTTCTGTGCGGAGAAATTGTTCATGATCCATGGGGATGCCTCCTAAAAAGCCCCGCGGAAGCGTTATGCCTCCCGCGGGAAGGTGGTTACAGTGTGGGGATGGCCTTTCCCTCTTCGGTGAGCTCTGCGGGATATTTGGCCTGCAGGTCTTCGTACCACTGGTTGTAGTCTTCCGAGCGCAGGGAGCTGGCGGCCTGGTACTTCCACTGGATCTCGCCAAAGCTCTCCACGTAAAGCACCTGGTAGCCGGTGACGTTCCACTGCTGTCCGTGCTCTCCACCACAGTGGTGTCCCCAACCTGACGCCCCTGGGCAAAGAGCCAGTCGGTGAGGGCGGCATCCAGGCTGTCCCGGTTGGCATCCTCATGGAGGCCGCCGTTTTCCTTGGTGGTTTCATCGGCGCTGTTCTCCTTAGCCAGGGCGGCGAAGGAATCCGCGGTGGCGTCTCCTGCTTTCCACTGATCCAGCAGCCCCTGGGCCTGCTCCTTGGCGGCGGCCAGCTGATCCTCAGTGGGCAGGGCGGTGGAGCCATCCTCGCTGGGGGTGGTCTCTGCCAGAATCTGAATGCTGCGGTAGTTCATAGTCTGGTAGCTGTCGGTATCTTTTTCCCGTCCCAGGAACTGGACCACGCAGTAGCCGGTATTCTCTACCTCAATGGAAGTCAGGTCTCCCGGCTGACGGCTGTCGTCGGTGAGCCACTCCCGGTAGGTGGAGGTCACGGTGCTGCCCAGATCACCGGTCTTGTGGTTATACTCGGGATCACTGTAAGACTCGGCGGAGGTCTCATCCAGATAGTCCTGTGCTGCGGTGTTGAACGCGGTGCCGCCCCGGACTTCTGCGATCATTTTGTCGGCCTTCTCAGCGGCGGCGTCCATAGCGGCCTTGGTTTCCTCCTCTGTGGGCTCGACGGTGTTTCCATCCTCGTCCGTCTTGTCCTCGAATTCAGCGTTGATGTAACAGAAGCGGTAGTCATAGGAGTCCAGATCGGCGGCGTGCGCGTCATAATAATCGTCCAGCTCCCCGTCAGTATAGGTGAAGGACTCGCTCTTGACAGCGGCATATTCATCGGCCAGGATGGACTTGGTCAGAAGTTCTTTGAACAGGGATTTGGTCATGTTCCGGCCGTAGATCATGCGGAGATAGGATTCCTCCGAGCCGGCATTGCTCTGCACACTGTAGGTGTACAGCGCGTCCATGTTGTCCTGAATGGACTGTTCGCCCTCTGCAGAGAGCGTGTATCCGCGGCTTCTGCCTCGCGGCACAGGATGGACACCTGCTGGAGCTGGTCCAAAGCCTGCTCCAGGAAGTAGTCGGCGTAGGTGGTCCCTTCCTCCTCGTTGTAGGTCTGCTCCGAGGGGGACAGGGAGGGGTCATAGCCCATATCCATCCCCATCTGCTGATAGGCTTGCGCCTGCTGGGTGAACCCGTTGGCGACGGAGTAATAGTAGTAGGAGACCTCCGTGGTGGTGTATGTCTGGTCGCCCACAGTGGCAGCGGTCGCGTTGGCGTTCTGCTTCCCGAAGAAGAAGGTGTGCCAGATCAAAAGCGCGGCGACCAGAATGGCAATGATGATGCCAATGGCCCAGTAGAGCTTGGCCTTTTTGCTCATGGGCTCTTTCTGTCGTTGGGATTGGTTCATAATGTTTGTGTCATCCTCCTTGTATCTGCCGATAAGAAAAGTTTACAAACACGTATTATACTAAATATAGGGAACGTTTGCAAGGGAAAAAGACAGGATTCCCATTTTTGTGCGTAAGGGAATTGATCTTTTCTATCAGATCAATTATAATAGAAAAAATACCCACAGAGGAGAAAAGGGGATGGCAAGGGATGAAAGACGTCATCACAGTGGCAACCATGCGGGAGAGTGACGCCCATACCATTGCGTTATATGTACCCAGCAGAGAACTGATGTACCGGGCAGCCATGGGAGTGTACCAGGCGGTGAACTGGCAGGGGAAGAAGGTCGCCATTTTCACCGGCAGCGGCAACAATGGCGGGGACGGCTATGCCCTGGCGGGCATTCTGGCGGACCATTCTGTGCCCTGCTGCCTGTACCAAGTCTCGGAGCACTATTCTGAGGATGGAAAATATTATTATGACCAGGCTGTGGAAAAAGGGGTGGAGCGGAAGCGATTTTCTGAGGGGGAGGATCTATCCCGCTACGACATCCTGGTGGACTGCCTCTTGGGAACCGGATTTTCTGGGCCCGTGCGGGGGCGTTTCAACAGGCCATTCAGGCCATCAATCGGGCCAAAGCCTATGTGGTGAGTGTGGATATCAACAGCGGTATGAATGGGGACACAGGGAAAGGGGACCTGGTGGTCAGGTCGGACCTCACGGTGACCATCGGCTATCTGAAAGCTGGTATGTTCTTGGGAGAGGCTGTATGGAAGGTCGGCCGGCTGGTGGTGGCGGACATTGGGATTCGCCTGGTGCGGGAGGATTTCTTCCTGGCCACGCCGGAGGAAATGGTCTTTCCCCGCAGTGGTCTGTCTCTTCAGAGCAGCCAAGTTACGATGATGACCCCGGGAGAGGCAGAGACCGTCTCCAAAAACGGGCAGACCATTCCTGACGTGGCGCAGGAAATCGCCTTGCGCAGTCAAAGGCTGGTCCGGGTATTGGGTAAGCACTCGTTGGTGACAGATGGTTACCGGACCTATTTTATGGAAGAGGGGGAGTATCCGCGGAGATTGCTTCCTTGGGAGAGGGAGAGCGCAAGGAATAAATCGCCTTCCGTTCAAAAATCCGCCCAGCGGCAGCCGCCTCAGGTGCCGCAGGGCGGATTTTGTCTGTTCTGGCAGAATTCCAGGGAGAAAAAGCGGGATACGGGGAAACGGAATAAAAGGAATATATTTCCCAGTGGATGAAACCGGTATGAATATTCATTCATGTTATCTGGGACGCATCTGTAAGGTGCTGTGGGCCAATGCATCCCGCTCTGCCGGGTCATGGGTGACCAGAAGCAGGGTCCGCCCTGGGTATAGCGTTTCAAGTAATCCAATACCACCGCTTTGGTAGTTCGGTCCAGCCCTGTAAAGGGTTCGTCCAGGACCAGAAGGGGCCCGGGGGCCAGTACAGCACGGGCAATGGAGACCCGACGCTTCATTCCACCGCTGAGGGCACGGACAGGGAGGGATAAGCTGTCCGCCAGCCCCAGTGCGGTGAGGTGGCGGGCGGCCTCCTGCCGGTCCCCTTTGGGGCAGACCACAGCGGCGTTGGAGAGAGCGGAAAAAGTCCTCGAAGAGGCGGTTCTCCTGAAAACTGCGGACACAGGGCGGACCTGTCCCTGGATGGTGCCGTGGTCAGGCTGTTCCAGCCCCAGGATGATCCGCAGCAGCGTGGTTTTTTCCACACCCTGAGGGACCCATGATGCAGGTACATTGCCCGGCGGAAACCGAGCGGAAAAGTCCTCAAGGACGACATGGTCTCCGTATCGTTTGCTGATATGTTCTAAGATGAGATCTGTCACAGCGTTTCCAACCTCCCAAAGACCCCCTTCAAAAGAGCCAGGAATCCTTTTTCAAATAGCACGCTGATCACCACCACGATGACAGTCCAGGCAAAGAGATCTACTGTGTTGAAATAGACCTTGGCATCGTAAAACATTCGGCCGATGGACCCGGCGGGAATGCCGATGATCTCCGCCGCGATCCCCGCTTTCCAGGAGATGCCCAGGCTCACTGTGCAGGCCGAGAGAAGGTAGGGCTTGAGCTGGGAAGCCAGAGGTAGAGTGCCCGCTTGGGCCAGGACAACCGGAAGATGGACACCGCTTCCAGCAGTTGCCGGTCGGCGCTGCGGATACTTTGAAGCACATTGGTATAGACAATGGGCAGAACCATGAGAAAAGAGATAAAAATGGACAGCCGGGAGGAGGACATCCAGATGAGACAAATGATGATGAAGGAGGCCACCGGAATGGACTTAATCATGGTGGCCCAGGGACGGAACAGAATCTCAAAGAGTGGAAACCGCCCGGCCAAAGCCCCCAGGCCCAGACCGAACCCCAGCCCCAGCAGGAAACCCGCCACGATCTTCCGAAAGGTGAACCACACTGTGCCCCAGAAGTCGGCCTCCTGCCAGATTCCCCCAGGCGTTCCACTACGGACAGGGGAGAGGGGACCAGTAGTTTCTGGCCTACGCCCATTGCAAGCCCCTGCCATACGGCCAGGGCCAGCAACACCGCGCCGGCCCGCTGAAGGCCGCTTCGATATCGAGAGAAAAATTGTCTTACCCGTTTCATCCGGTCCTCCTGCGCGCTGGTTTTAAGTATCCCTATTCTACCCCATTGCAGGGGATGAAAGCAACCAAATTTTGTGGAGGGAGGCGGAATAGGGGGATTTTCAGTTGTAAAACGTCGTGGTTTCAGGTACAATATTGCCCATCGAATGATGGAAAGATACGGTGAATCACGATGCTGTCTGAAGAAAAACAACTACAATTTGCTGCACTGCGACGCCGGGTCATTGCCCAGGCGTTTGGTAATCTGAACCCCGTCAGTTGGAGGGGGTGCTGACCACGGAGGGCCCCTTTGCTTCTGCTTGCTGGGGCGGGCAGTGGAAAGACCACGGTGCTCATCCACCGCATTGCGAACCTGCTGCGCTATGGCAGAGGCGCAGATGCCCAGGAGGTACCCGACCATATCACAGAGGAAGATGTCCGCTTTTTGGCGGAGTATGTGGAGAAAACGGCCCCCGATGAATGGGAGACCAGCCGGGCCAACCTCCTGTGCGCCCTGGAGCCCGCCGCCCCTTGGCAGGTGATCGCCATCACCTTTACCAACAAAGCCGCTGGTGAGCTGAAACAACGGCTGGAGGAAAAGATTGGCCCGGATGCCCGGGACGTCTGGGCGGCGACCTTTCATTCCGCCTGTGTGCGGATTCTCCGGCGGGACATTGAGAAACTGGGATTTCCCGCCTCCTTCACCATTTATGATACCGACGTCTCCCTCCGGGTCATCAAGGAGTGCCTGAAGGATCTGAATATGGACGACAAGGCCTTTCAGCCCCGCACGGTACTGGGGTATATTTCCCGGGCAAAGGATGAGATGCTTTTGGCCCAGGCGTATCTGGACCAGTGCAAGGCCAAAGGGGATTTCCGGCTGCAAAAGATTGCCAATGTCTATCTGGCCTATGAGAAAAAAACTCTGGGCAGCCGGCGCATTGGACTTTGACGATATCATTCTCCACACTGTCCGCCTCCTCCAGGGGTTTGACGACGTTCGGACGTACTATCAGCGGAAATTCCGCTATGTACTGATCGATGAGTACCAGGACACCAATAACCTGCAATATCTCCTGGCAGCCCTGCTGGCAGGGGGGCAGAAGAACATCTGCGTGGTAGGCGACGATGACCAGTCCATCTACCGCTTCCGGGGGCGACCATTGAGAACATTCTCTCCTTCGAGCAGGAGTATCAAAATGCCCGGGTGATCCGTCTGGAACAGAACTACCGCTCCACGGGAAACATTCTGGAAGCGGCCAACGCGGTGATCCGGAACAACCGGGGGCGGAAGGGAAGAACCTGTGGACCGACCATGGGGGGGGGGAAAAAGTACAGTTCTATACCGCCGGAAATGAACGGGAGGAGGGCATGTACGTTGCCACGCAGCTGCTCCGCGCGTATGGGGAGGGGAAGCAGTGGAGGGACTGGGCGGTTCTCTACCGAATGAATGCCCTGTCCAACCAGATCGAGATGGCGCTGAAAAGCAACAGCATACCCTATCGGGTGGTGGGCGGCTTCCGCTTTTTCGAGCGGGCTGAGGTGAAGGACATGCTCTCTTACCTCTGCGTCATTCACAATCCCCAGGACGACCTCCGTCTGCTTCGGGTGGTAAACAACCCGCCTCGGGGAATTGGGGCAAAGACCATGGAACATGCCCGGGGAATCGCGGCCCAGGAGGGACGGAGCCTGTGGGATGTTCTCTCCAATGCCGGGCAGATTCCCGCCCTGAAGAAGGCGGCGCCCAAGTTCCAGACATTTGTGGACTTGATTCGCTCCATGCAGCGTTTGGCGGAGGAGGTAGACTTACCTACATTTTATGAAACGCTCATCCAGGCCAGCGGCTATGGAGAGATGCTTTCGGCCAAGACAGACCACGAGAGCAAGTCCCGGTTGGAAAACATTCACGAGTTGTCCTCCTCCATCAGCGGGTATCTGGAGCACGCGGAAGATCCTTCCCTGGGAGGGTTCTTGGACGAGGTGGCTCTGTATACAGATTTGGACAGTGTGGAGGAGGCGGACAACTGCGTCACCCTTATGACCATGCACGCGGCCAAGGGCCTGGAGTTTCCCGTGGTGTTTACCGTGGGAATGGAAGAGGGGTTTTCCCAGGGTTCCGGGCCATTGGGGAGGAAGAGGAATTGGAGGAAGAGCGCCGGCTTTGCTATGTGGCGCTGACCCGGGCAAAAGAGCGTCTCTATCTGACCTGCGCGGCCCAGAGAATGCTTTTTGGCCGGACCTCGGCGAATTTGCCCTCCCGCTTTGTGCAGGAAATTCCCGCTGAACGGGTCCAGGCCGGCGGAAAGATTCGGCGTCCCCAGCAGGAACTGCTTTCAGATACCGGATGGTCTGGGGAGGAGCGTTTTTCTCAGGTGCAAAGGCCGGCTGCGCCGCAGCCCGCTTGGCCCTCGGGCACGCGGGCGGCGCCTGCGGCCTATCGCAAGCCGGCGCCCAAAGCCCAGCCGATGCTGGACCTTCGAAAGGGAGACATGGTCCGGCATTCGGCGTTTGGAACCGGGATGGTTCTCACCGTTCAGTCCATGGGAGGAGACGCGCTGCTGGAGGTGGCCTTCGACAATGTGGGGACCAAGCGGATGATGCTGAAAGCGGCCTCCCAGTTTATGACCAAGGAATCGTGAGGAGGAGAAAACATGGAGGAACGGGAAGCCATCCTTCGCCGCTGGTTTTCCATGTGGCTGGAGGGAAAAGACCAGGGAATTGCGGCCTTGTTTCAGGAGGATGCCCTGTATATTGAAAGCTGGGGCCCCCAGTATCAGGGCGTTGAGAAGATCAAGCACTGGTTTACCGAATGGAACACCCGGGGCAGAGTCCTCCGGTGGGACATGGGGGCCTGTTTTCACCGGGCGCAGGAGACCATGGTGACCTGGCGGTTTCACTGCCGGATGGACGACGGGACCGAGCAGGCTTTTGAAGGGGTCTCCTACGTCCTCTGGAGCAGCGAGGGCCGAATCCAGCGTCTGCAGGAATTTGGCTGCAATGAAAAGCGATACGATCCCTACGAACAGGGTTCGGCGCCTGTATTCCAGGAGCAGACGATCCTTTGGTTTTAATGCGGCGGTATGACGGGAGGGCAGAGATATCTGCCCCCCTTTCATTTTTAGGAAGGAGATGGTAATAAACCGTAGGCAGGGAACACATTGGAAAAAACAGAGAAGGAAAACAGTTTTTCTTGACAGCAGGAGAAAAACGTGATAATTTACATACAGACCGTCGGTATGTTAATGGGAAGGAGGCGCGTCTATGGCCAGGAACAAACACCCAGAGGAGACGGTGCAGCGCATTCTCACCACGGCCTCCAAGCTTTTTTGGAGAAAGGGTATGAGAAGACATCACTCCAGGATATTATCCGGGAAACCGGCCTGTCCAAAGGGGCGATCTATCACCACTTCTCCTCAAAAGAGGCGATTTTTGAAACGATCTGCAACCAGATTGGCCAGGAAAATGAAATCCGCCTTTCAAAGATCCGGGATGACGCCGCGTTGACGGGGGAAGAAAAGCTCAGGAAAATCTTTCGATCAGCCATTCTTCATCCCAATCAAAAGAGGCGTTTCATATCATGCCCCTACCTTCTGGACCATCCACGCTATTTGGCCATGCAGATGCAGGAGATTCTTCACATTTCCGTCCCGGAGTATATTCAGCCGATTTTGGAGGAGGGGGTGGCAGACGGCTCCCTCCAGGTCTCGGACATTCAGGCTGTGGGGGAGGCGATTATGGTGCTGATGGGAATTTGGCTCCAGCCGATCAGCCGCCCCACAACGCCGGAGGAAATGCGGGCCCGCTGTGTGGTGTTTAATCAAATCACCCAGGGCTGCGGCCTGGGGACCCTGCTGGAGGAAGATTTGATCGACTCTTTCGTGGCGGACAGCCGTGGAATTTGAGGGGAATCCCAATAAACTGCTCCGTTCAGAGCAGTTTATTTTTGGGACTTTACAAACCGACCGTCGGTATTAAAATGGAGGTAACACGATGAAACTCAAGCAAATTTTTTCTCGAGATATGATAATTCTGGTGTTAGGGCAGGTGATTTCTCTGTTTGGCAACGCCATTGTCCGCTTTGCTCTGCCGCTGTATCTGCTGCGGGAGACCAATTCCCCATCCCTTTTCGGGGTGGTTACAGCCTGTTCCTTTCTGCCCATGGTGGTGTTTTCCTTCCTGGGCGGCGGAATTGCGGACCGGGTGAACAAACGAAACATTATGGTGGCCTTGGACTTTGCCACATCCCTGCTTATGGTGGGGCTTGCCCTGGCCTTAGAGGTCCTGCCGCTGGTCCCGCTGCTCATTGGGGTGCTGATGCTGCTCTACGGTATTTCCGGGGCCTACCAGCCTTCTGTCCAGGCCAGCTTGCCGCTGTTGGTGCCGGAGGAGGGACTGGTTCAGGCCAATGCGTTGGTCAATATGGTCAGCACCCTGGCTGGCCTCTTGGGGCCGGTGGTTGGTGGCGTTTTATTTGGCGCGTTTGGCGTGTATCCCATTGTCCTTGTGAGTGCCCTGTGTTTTTTTTGCCTCCGCTGTCATGGAGTGTTTCCTTCGGATTCCCCACAACGGCCGTCCCCGGACGGACAGTCTGCTCCGGACCGTGAAGGGGATTTGGCAGAGAGCTGGCGTTTTATGGGGCGGGAGAAACCGAATTTCCTACGGGTTACTCTTCTTTTGGCGCTGTTTAACTTGGTTCTCTCCGCAGCCATCATTGTGGGCATTCCCATTATGGTGGTGCAGCTTCTGCATGGGTCCGATACTCAATTGGGACTGACCCAGGGGCTTTGGGTCTGGGGGACTGATGGGGGGCTTACTGGCCAGCGGGCTGGGGGCAAGACTTCGGCTTCACCACAGCCCGCTGCTGTTGCTGTTGGCCTCCGGAGGGGTGGTCCTCATGGGAGTTGCCCTTCTGCCCCTGGTTTCTCCTATCGTGGGATATGGGTTGATCACTGTGCTGAGTTTTCTGGTGATGGGGTCTCCACCCTGTTTACCGTGACGATTTTAGCCGCCATGCAGGGGCAGACCCCTCCGGATCTGTTGGGAAAGGTGATGGCCACGGTGCTGGCTACGGCCAACTGCGCCCAACCCTTGGGACAGGCGGTCTATGGTCTGCTGTTTGAGGGATTGGCGGACCACGCCTGGGCAGTGATGCTGGGGGCTGGGCTTCTTGCGGCGTGCCTGGCGCTGCGCGCCCGGCCTGTGTTCTGGGCGCTGGAGAAAGAAACGGACCGCAGCGCTGGTGACGCTACGGTCCGATAAGATACCGCCAGGGGAAGTCTACCGCCTCCTCTGCGTAGTCAATGCCGACGCGGGGCCCCGCCACAATGGAGAAGGGGCGCAGATCCTCAGGCGGCGTGGTGAGTCCGAGATCCTCCAGCCGGTCGCAGACAAAGAGACTGTCTCCCAGCAGGGAGCAGCCATTCTCCGCCCGGGTGAGCGCCAGAGCCTGGCAAAGTTTGCCCGGCCCGTTGAGAAAATTCTTTCTCTGATAGGCAGACAGCTGCTCCCAGCCGACGCCATATCGGTTCCGGGCCAGAAAGGAAAGACTTCCCGGGGCTGACCGCCCCGGATCAGGACGGCACAGGGCTCTCCCTCTGGCTCGGTCACAAAATTCAGGCAGTGATACATACCATAAATGAGATAGATATAGGCGGTGCCCGGTGGGGCGAATAAGGTCTCCGTCCGGGGGTTCGCCGGTAGTTGTAGGCGTGACAGGCTTTGTCCATCCGTCCAATGTAGGCCTCGGTTTCCTGGATTCGCACCACCAGGGAAGGCCGTCCTGGAACCGGACCAAATACTTTCCCAGCAGTGCCTGGGCAACCAGGCGGGTGTCTCGGTGATAAAAGGCTTGTGTCAGTTTCATGGTGGCTTGTCCTCCATCCAAACAATTTTGTCGGGAGGGGATTCCTCCCCGCACACGCAGGCCCGCCAGCCGCTGCCGGCATAGGTCTGAAAAAACAGACCTGTCTTCGGAGGGGAGGCGCCCCAGTGGCGGCGGAGGCCCTGCCCTGTGTATTTGCACCAGGCTTCCTTTTGGTCCATAGACCGTAGAAAGCGGACCAATCTCCCCCTGATGCTGGAAGGCGTCGTATTCCTCTGGGGTCAGAGCATACCGGGGAAGCGTGGCAGCCCGGGGACGGACCCACTCCACATCAACTCCCACAGGGGGAGTCAGACAGCGCGCACAGCACCAGGGAACCGCTGTGGCTCCAGTTGATGTGGAGGTGGGGATACTGCGGGAAATAGGGCTTTCCCAACGGGGTCCTGGCCAGAGCCGGCGGGGGAGAGAGCTGATATCCGTGGGAAAGGGCGTAGGCCAATAAGACCTGGGGAGAAACACCCTGAGCGCCGTAGAGTTTCATGGAAAGGGACCCTCCCTTGGGGGACAAATTTTTCCAGGGAAAACCCGAGAAAAGCAGTCGGAAAGACTTGCCAATTTCAGGGGAATTGGATTATAATAACTGACTGATATGAGTATTCTGGAGAGAAACGAGGTATTTTTTACCGCGTCCAGCCTATATTATAGCGGAAGGGAAAAGGTGTGTAAACCCAATGGCGATTGATCGAATCCATGATTATATCGTGCCCGGCAAACGGGCACATTTGGTGGGGATTGGCGGCGTGTCCATGTCCCCCTTGGCGGAGGTTCTTCAGGGCGAGGGCCTGGTGATTACGGGCTCTGATGTGAAGGAGAGCCTGGCGGTGGAGCATCTGCGGTCTCTGGGCATCCCCGTGGTCATCGGCCACTTGCCGGAAAGTGTGGAGGGAAAGGACCTGGTCATTCGCACCGCCGCAGTCCACGACAGCAATCCAGAGATTGCCGCTGCCCATGCATTGGGGATTCCCGTCTTCGAGCGGGCCCAGGCCTGGGGCTCGATTATGCGGCGGTATGAGAATGCCCTGTGCATTTCCGGCACCCACGGCAAAACCACCACCACTTCCATGTGCACCCACATTGCCATGGCGGCCCGGGTGGACCCCACGGTGATGATTGGCGGGACCCTTCCCATTTTAGGGACTGGCCACCGGGTGGGAAAGGGAAAGACCATTATTTTGGAGTCCTGCGAGTATTGTAACTCCTTCCTGTCCTTCTATCCCACCCTGGCAGTGATTCTCAATATTGAGGCAGACCACTTGGACTTTTCAAGGATTTGGAGGATGTGGAGCACGCTTTCCGGGCCTTTGCCGATTTGGTCCCGCCGGGGGGGAACGGTGCTGGCCAACGGGGAGGATGCCAATACCATGAAAGCTCTGGAGGGCAAGGAGGGGGGTGCTCACCTTCGGCTTAGAGAAGGGAACCTTCCATGCGGAGAATCTAACCTGGGACCATGGCTTTCCTTCCTTTGATGTGGTTTGGAATGGGAAACCGGCTGTGCATGTCGCGCTCCAGGTGCCGGGGGAGCACAATGTGAAAAACGCCATCGCGGCGGCGGCGGCGGCGCTCCTTTTAGGGATGCCCAGCCAGGCCGTTGCCCAGGGGCTCCGGGATTTCCGGGGGGCCGGCCGCCGGTTTGAGTATAAGGGAATGGTCAAGGGTGCTGCGGTCTATGACGACTATGCCCACCATCCAGGAGAGCTTAAGGCTCTGCTGGAGACGGCGGCCAGCTTGGGCTATCAGCGGGTGATCTGTGCCTTCCAGCCCCACACCTACACCCGGACGAAGGAGCTGTTTTCCGAGTTTGCGGCGGTTTTGCAGCAGGCGGACGTGACTTTCCTGGCGGAAATTTTTGCCGCCCGGGAGAAAAATGAGGTGGGTATTTCCTCCCAGGACCTGGCGGCCGCTGTCCCAGGCGCCCGGGCGGCGAAGAACTTTGACCAGCTGACCCAGTGGCTGTACGACTTGGCCCAGCCGGGGGATCTGATCCTCACGGTGGGGGCAGGCGATATCTACACGGTGGGGGAGGAATTGGTCCGCCGGGGGCAAATGGAATCCACCTAAGATGCAATCGTTGCGGAGGGAGCCTTCCCTCCGCGATGTTGTTTCCCATTTTGGGATGTCATGGGACGCAAGAGGTTTGGAGACGATACAAAATGGAAAGAATGATGATACATGAGATCCCGGGCTTCTCCTTTGGGCAGGTCCAGGACCTTGCTGCCGGAACGGGCTGTACGGTGATTCTATGTCCCGAGGGCGGGGTCACCGGCGTGGATGTCGGGGCGGTTCTCCGGGAACCCGGGACACCGATGCTCTGAACCCGGTCTGTAACCGGGAGGTGGTCCATGCTGTGGTCCTCACTGGCGGCAGCGCCTTTGGGCTGGATGCTGCCGGAGGTGTGATGAAGAAGCTGGAAGAGGTGGGCGTTGGCCGGGATGTCATGGTGACGGTGGTTCCCAATGTCTGTGCCGCGGTTCTCTTTGATCTGAAATTTGGGTCTATGGAGATTCGCCCGGATGGAGCCATGGGCTATGTGGCCTGTGAGGCGGCTTTGCGGGAGCTTCCCTTTCAGGAGGGGAACTTTGGAGCGGGGACCGGGTGCACCATTGGGAAAATCCGCGGCGCGCAGTTTTCCATGAAGGGGGGCATCGGGGCCTGCGCCTTTCGGCAGGGAGACCTGATGGTGGGGGCCGTGGTGGCCTGCAACGCCATGGGGGACGTGTTGGAGAACGGCACCATACTGGCCGGTGCCCGGGACGACAGCGGCAGGGGATTTGCCGACAGTGAGGCGTGGCTGGTGGCCCACGGACAGCGCCAGCGGGATGTGTTCAGCGGCAAGCTGGTGGGAGAAAACACGGTCATTGGCTGTGTGGTCACCAACGCGGCGATGAATAAGGCCCAGGCCACCAAGCTGGCGGCTGTGGCCCAAAATGGAATTGCCCGCGGCGTCCGTCCCGCCAACGCCACCTTTGACGGGGACTGCCTGTTTGCCATGTGCCATGGCACGGTCCAGGCGGACCCGGACGCAGTGGGGATTCTGGCAGCCCGAGCGGTGGAAGAGGCCATTGTCCGTGGCGTAAAGGCGGCGGAGAGCCTCCATGGCCGGATTGCCCTTCGGGATCTGTGAAGAGAACAGGAATCCTGAATTGGAAAGGAAGGAACTATGCAGAAAGTATCTGAACTGAAGTATGAACGCCTGTCCATGGAGGAATTTGCCCAGGAGATAAAGGAAGTGATCCACCAGGTAAAGACTGCGGATTCGGCCCGAGCGGTTCTGGCTGCCCGTGACCGCTGCAATCAGCTGATGATCCGGTGGGAGACCGCCCAGGCGCTGTCCTATATGCGGTATAGCATCAACACGGCAGATGCGTTCTACCTGGCAGAGAAGGAATACTATGATGAGGTCGGCCCCCAGGCCCAGAACTACCTTTTGGAATATACCCGGGCCATGCTGGAGACGCCGTTCCGACAGGAGCTGGAGGAGAGTGGACAGATCATTCCCCTGGTGTTCCGCTCGTTTGAGGTGGAGCTGAAGGCCATGTCCCCGGAGATTGTCCAGGATATGATTGAGGAGAACCGGCTGGTCAGTCAGTATTCTCAGTTGATGGCAGGCATGGAGTTCCCCTTCCGGGGAGAGAACTTACCCCGTCCCATGCTGATGAAGTATGCCAAGTCCCCCGACCGGGCAACCCGGAAGGAGGCCTATGAGGTTTTGGGAAAGACCCTGAAGGCTCACAGTGACCAGCTGGACGGTATCTTTGACCAGCTGGTGCATGTCCGGGACCGGATGGCCAAGAAAATGGGCTATCAAAACTTTGTGGAGCTGGGCTACTACCGCATGGGACGCCTGTGCTATGGCCCGGAAGAGGGGAAGCAGTTCCGGGAAAATGTTCGCCGGGATGTGGTTCCCGTGGTTGCTGGCTGCGGAAGGAGATTGGCAAAAAGCTGGGGGTGGACACCCTCATGCTCTATGACTATGATCTGATTTTCCCCAGGGGGACCCAGCACCCAAGGGGGAAGGAAGCGATTTTGCCGCAGCCAAAAGAATGTACCATGATATGAGCCGGGAGACGGGAGAGTTCATTGATTTTATGCTGGCCACAGAGGCCTTTGATGTGGACGCCCGGAAAAACAAGTGGGGTGGCGGCTACTGCACCAGCTTTATGGCCTATCACCAGCCCTTCATCTTGGCCAACTTTAATGGGACCGCCGGGGATGTGGATGTGGTGACCCACGAGGCCGGCCATGCCTTTGCAGACTACACCACGGCCAATAACCGGTACGTTGTAGAGCTGGGCGTAGGCGGTATGGAGACGGCGGAGACCCACTCGATGAGCATGGAATTCTTTGCCTGGCCTTATATGGCGCAGTTTTTTTGGAGAGGATGCGTGCCGGTATGAATTTATGCACCTGCTGGACGCCCTTTCCTTCCTGCCTTACGGCACTATCGTGGACGATTTTCAGCGGCAGGTCTATGAAAATCCTGATTGGACCCCCCCGCCGAGCGCAAGGCGGCTTGGCGGCAGCTGGAGGCAGAGTTCCGTCCCCACATTACCTTTGACGGAATTCCCTACCTGGAGGAGGGGACCCGTTGGCAGTATCAGATGCACATTTACGAGACGCCGTTTTACTATATTGATTACTGCCTGGCGCAGACGGCGGCCTTGCAGTTCCTGCTGGCCTCTCGTAAGGATTATGATGACGCATTTCACCGCTATGTGCGCTTCCTTTCCCAAGGCGGGGAGAAGGTCTTTACAGAGCTTCTCCAGGAGGCTGGACTGCGCTCTCCCTTTCAGGAGGGGGCGCTTCAGACCGTGGCCCAGGAGAGCGAGGCACTGCTGAACGAATTGGAGCGTGCGCTCTCCCAAGAAACGAAGTGAGTGGGGCGCGCCTCGGTGATAAATGAGAAAGACGGACCGCCGGCGGATAGCCGGCGGTCCGTCTTTCTCGTTGTGAGAGGACAGGATATTGCACACAAAGGACAGTTCCGAGAAATATCCTCTGGAACAAAGCTTGCTGTTTTCTCAAAGGGGCTGCTTGGGTTGTGGCGTTGCTTTCTTCTCCGCCACAATACAGAGCCAGCCTTTTGGATTTTCACTCATTTTCAGATTGGAGAACCCTGCCTGCCGGAGTAAGCGGCGGAGGTCTTCTGAGGAATAGACGCGCATGCCTTCAATGAGACTTGCCCATTTGGCCCCCTTGGCATCCGCTCCGCTGGCTTCATTGCAGAGCAAAAAAAGGCCGTTGGGCGTTAACACGCGGAACACTTGAGCAAAAGCTTGCGCCAAGTCGGGCCAGAAATAAATGGTCTCAAAAGCGGTTGCCACATGGAACGCGTCGTCAGGGAAGGGGAGGTCCATGACGTTTCCCAGGACGATTTCACACCGGCCCGCTTCTATGGCGGCAGCGTTGCATTTTCTGGATTTTGCCACGCTGACCTCAGAGTAATCAAGCCCAGTCACGTGCCCTTGGGGGCTTCTGAGCCAATAGCTTTTTGACGTTGGCGCCCCTCCGCAGCCAAGGTCCAAACAGGAGGCGTTCTCCTGTATGGCGATATGCTGCAAGCCAAACGCGGACAGAGAGGCATGACCGTGGTTCATCATGGTTACCATCAGCTTTCCGCCCAATCCCTCCGGCTTTCGCGTATTTTGGAAAAAGGCCATAAACACCTCCAGGTATATAGAATGTTGAGGTTTGCTTCTGCTAACTATTTAAAGTATACACTGTTTTCCTGGGATTGTAAAGGGAGATTCTTGCCTCCTTTCTGGACAGGGTATCTCCTTTTTGTGGTAGTATGGTTGCAAAGAAAAGTAAATATTGATTTGGAGGGAAAATGAAAGAGGAATACTTGATTCAGGCTTGTACGGGAAAAAGAGTAGACGTGTTTAAGGGGGCAGACCATTACGGTGATTGATGTTTCTGGGGGCAAGTGGCTGATTTCTTTGCGGAGTCCCTGGACAACGCGGAGGAGTTCTTATCCACTGGGGTTACAATGGACTGCAATGAGTCCCTTCGTTTGAAGGTAGGAGATTTTATTTACTCTAATTTATATCGGCCAATGTTCCAGATTGTGGAGGACGAGGTGGGAATGCATGATTTGCTCCACCCATGCTGTCGGCCTGAGATGTATGATTTTTTCTATCAAAATGGAAAGGGACACCCCAACTGCCACGATACGATAAACAGGGTCCTGGGGGAAAGCAGAGCGATGATCTGTCCGGTAAACTTATTTATGAATTCGCAAATTGACGAAGAGGGAACGATAAAAGTAAAGCCCCTTTGTCAAAGGCGGGAGATAAAATTGTTTTCAGAGCTGAAATCGATGTGCGGGTAGGGATTGCGGCATGCAGCGTGGCGGAAAGCCCATGCAACAGCGGTGTATGCACATCCATCCAGGTTATTGTGGACAGAGAATAATGTGTAAGGCCATAGAGAAAGCGGGGATGGAAGGGCCGTATGGCGGGCTCCTTCTGGGCTTCCCTTGACTTTCCTGGGCTCTCGTGCTAAAGTTAAACATATTACACCACGAGTTTAAAGCTGTAAAGGTTAAATGATCTTGAAAGACCTTTTGTCCCAACAAAAGAAAGGACCGTCCCACTATGCCTGTGACTGATTTTTTGGAACGCAATGTCAAACTCTACGGGGATGAAACCGCGCTGGTGGAGCTCAACCCGGAGATGAAAGAGACCCGCCGGATGACCTGGAAGGAATACGATCTGATCCAGCCCACCACCGATGAACCCTACCGACGGGAGATCACCTGGAATGTGTTCAATGAGAAGGCCAACCGCTTTGCCAATATGCTTCTCTCCCGAGGGGTGAAGAAGGGGACAAAGTGGCGATCCTGATGTACAACTGTCTGGAGTGGCTCCCCATTTATTTTGGGGTGTTGAAGACCGGGGCACTGGCCGTCCCGTTTAACTTCCGGTATTCTGCGGAGGAGATTCAGTACTGCGCGGACCTGGCGGAGGTTCAGGTGCTGGTCTTTGGCCCAGAGTTCATCGGACGGATTGAGACTGTGGCGGACAAGCTCAGCAAGGGCCGGCTGCTGATCTACGTGGGTGACAACTGCCCCACGTTTGCCGAGAGCTATCGAGAGCTGGCAGCGGACTGCTCTTCTGCGCCGCCCCAGGTTCTCATCACGGATGATGACGATGGCGCAATCTATTTTTCCTCCGGGACCACGGGATTTCCCAAAGCAATTCTACATAAGCACCGGAGCTTAACCCAAGCAGCTGAAATGGAGCAGAAGCACCATCGGATTGAGCATGATGATGTGTTCTTGTGTATTCCGCCGCTCTACCACACCGGCGCCAAGTTCCATTGGATGGGCAGCCTGATTGCAGGCAGCAAGGCGGTGCTGCTGAAAGGGACGCCCCGGAGATTATTTTGAAAGCGGCCTCAGATGAGCAATGCACAGTGGTATGGCTTCTGGTTCCGTGGGCGCAGGACATTTTGGACGCGTTGGACCGGGGAGAGATTCAGCTGTCGGACTACAAGTTGGACCAGTGGCGGCTGATGCACATCGGCGCCCAGCCAGTCCCGCCCTCCTGATCCGGCGGTGGCGGGAGTATTTCCCCCACCACAAGTACGACACCAACTACGGCCTGTCCGAGTCCACCGGCCCGGGCTGCGTCCACCTGGGCATGGACCATATCGACAAGGTGGGCGCCATCGGCGTACCCGGCTATGGCTGGGAGGTCAAGGTGGTGGATGAGCACGGGACGGAAGTCCCCCAGGGTGAGGTGGGGGAACTCTGTGTGAAAGGCCCGGGCGTTATGACCTGTTACTACAATAATCCGGAGGCCACCGCAGAGGTGCTGAAGGACGGGTGGCTCTATACTGGAGACATGGCCATGCAGGATGCCGACGGATTTTATTTCCTGGTGGACCGGAAGAAGGACGTGGTGGTCAGCGGTGGGGAGAACATCTACCCGGTACAGATTGAGGATTTCCTCCGGGCCAACGATAAGATCAAGGATGTGGCGGTCATTGGTCTGCCGGATAAACGGTTGGGAGAGATCTGCGGCGCTGTGATTGAGGTGAAAGAGGGGATGCATTGTACGGAGGAGGAAATTCAGGCGTTCTGCATGGATTTGCCCCGGTATAAGCGGCCCCGAAAGATCATTTTTGCGGAAATTCCCGCAATGCCACAGGAAAAATTGAAAAGCCAGCCTTGCGGAAGCGGTATGGGGCCGATCACTTAGTGGCTCAACAGAATCGAAGCTAATATCCCTGGGAACCGGAACAAAGGAGGGAGCAAGTATGCCGAGGGCAAAAAGAAAGAGCGCAGCTTAGCTATGTATGAGCACATTGCAGCGCTGAACTCTGTGGAGGAGTGCTGCCGATTTTTCGATGATCTATGTGCCGTGACGGAACTACGGGCGATGGAGCAACGGTTTGACGTGGCAAAAATGCTCCATGCCGGTAAGGTCTATACCACCATCCTCCAAGAAACAGGTGCCAGCTCTGCCACAGTGAGCCGGGTGAACCGGATGCTGAACTATGGCACTGGAGCCTTGGAAGAGGTCATGGAACGGGTAGATCAGCAAAAGGGTGTCGCCAAAGAAGAGACAGAAACACGGAGGACAGAATGAAAGAACTGATGTTGGGCAACGCCGCCGTTGCCCGCGGACTTTATGAGGCGGGGTGCGGTGTGGTCTCCAGCTACCCCGGCACCCCCAGCACCGAGATCACCGAGGAGGCCGCCAAATATCCGGAAATTTACTGCGAGTGGGCCCCCAACGAGAAGGTGGCTCTGGAGGTAGCCCATGGAGCTGCGGTAGGTGGAAAACGAGCGGCCTGCTGCATGAAGCACGTGGGGGTGAACGTGGCGGCGGACCCGTTGTTTACTATTTCCTATCAAGGGGTGGAGGCTGGTCTGGTTATCTGCGTGGCGGATGACCCTGGTATGTTTTCCTCTCAGAACGAGCAGGACTCCCGCCACTACGCCCGGGCGGCCAAGGTACCCATGCTGGAGCCCTCCGACTCCCAGGAGGCGTTAACCTTTGCAAAAAGAAGCTTTCCGCCTGTCTGAGGAATATCACACCCCGGTTTTGCTGCGGATGTGCACCAGAATCTCCCACTCACAAAGCATTGTGGAACGGGGCGTTCGCCAGGAAGTCCCTGCCAGAGAATACGTGAAAGATCCTCTGCGGGTGATGATGACCACCAATTCCCTCAAAGCCCATTATCGGGTGGAGGCGCGCACCAAGGCCATGACGGAGCTGGCGGAAACCAGCCCGCTAAAACCGTCTGGAAATGGGGGAGGATACCTCTTTGGGCATCATTACTTCTTCTACCAGCTATCAGTATGTTCGGGAGGTCTTTGGTGAGAAGGCCTGTGTACTGAAGCTGGGGCTGTCCTGGCCCATGCCGGTACAGAAGATCCGGGACTTTGCCGCGCAGGTGGGCCAGGTGCTGGTGGTGGAGGAACTGGAACCTATCATTGAAAACCACTGTCGTCAAATTGGTGTGGCGGTCACTGGGAAGGAGAAAATTCCCCTGGTGGATGAGCTTACCCAAGGCGTGGTGGCCAGAAGCCTGGGGCGGGAGGCGAAACCGACCCCTGACCTTGACGATCCCATTCCCGGTCGCCCGCCCGTTATGTGCGCGGGATGTCCACACCGGGACTTTTTTATACGCTGTCGAAAAATAAATGTATGGTCTATGGGGACATCGGCTGCTATACCCTGGGCGTCATGCCGCCGCTGAACGCGATGGACCTGAATGTCTGTATGGGGGCCTCCTGTTCCGGACTTCATGGGTTTAATCTGGCCGGTGGAGAAAAGCATGAGAAGCACAGCGTGGCGGTGATCGGAGACTCCACCTTTGCCCATTCGGGGATCACGGGCATTGCGGATATCGCCTATAACCGAAGCAACTCTACGGTCATCATTCTGGACAACTCCATCACGGGGATGACCGGACACCAGCAGAACCCCACCACGGGAAAGACCCTGCGGGGAGAACCGGCGGGAAAGATCGACCTGGAGGCCCTGTGCCGTGCCGTTGGAGTTGCGCGGGTGCGGGTGGTGGACCCCAACCAGCTCAAGGAGATGGACCGGGTTTTGAAGGAGGAGCTGGCTGCGGAGGAGCCCTCTGTGATCATCTCCCGCAGTCCCTGCGTCATGCTGAAGGACGTACCTAAGGCGCCGCCCTTGAAGGTAGACGCGGACAAGTGCAATGGGTGCAGTCTGTGTATGCGGATTGGCTGTCCCGCCCTCAGTCTCCGGGATGGAAAGGCGGAGATTGACCGGACCCAGTGCATTGATGCCAGGTGTGTATGCAGATGTGCCACCGGAACGCATTGATTGTATAAGGAGGAAACAAGACGTGGAAACTGTCAATATTATGATCGTGGGCGTGGGCGGACAGGGCTCCCTGCTGGCATCCAAAATGCTGGGGCACCTGTTGGTAAATGCCGGTTACGATGTCAAGGTGTCCGAGGTCCACGGGATGTCCCAGCGGGGCGGCAGCGTGGTCACCTATGTCCGCTATGGGGATAAGGTCTACTCGCCCATCATTGACAAGGGAGAGGCCGATTTTATTGTCTCCTTTGAACTGTTGGAGGCGGCCCGCTGGATTGCCTACCTGAAGCCTACCGGCCGGGTGGTGACCAATACCCAGCAGATGGAGCCGATGCCCGTGATCGCTGGGCTGGCGCAATATCCGGAAAACCTGGTGGAGAAGATGCGGGCCAAGGGGATTCAGGTGGATGCTATGGACTGTCTGGCGCTGGCGGAGGAAGCTGGGTCTGCCAAGGCGGTGAACCTGGTGCTGATGGGGCGGCTGTCCCATTACTTTCCAGACATTGCGCCTGAGGCCTGGCAGGCCTCTCTGAGGCCAATGTCCCGGCTAAGGTGCTGGAGCTGAACCGCAAAGCGTTTGCGTTGGGCCAGAAGGGCTGAGAACGGAAAAGGATAAAAGCAAGAGAGGCGAAGGAGCCTCTCTTGCTTTTTTACATTTCTTTTTCGTATTTGACCCGATAATAAATGCTGCATCCCAACACCAAAAGGTAGCAAAAGACAAACAGAAGAATCGCCGCCAGATCCACCTGCATGAGGGCAAAAGGAGAGCATCAGGGCGCCATAGACAAACAGCATAATATCAAAGGCTTTTCCCTTGGCGGAATTGGAAATGGCAATGTTTCGCTCGTCTTTCTGTTCAATTTCCAACTGCTTCTGCAGGTCGGGGGAGCCTTTCAATGCCTTCCGGCTCAGCATCCCTCCCATGCCGTGGCCAAAGGCGCCGCAGCCCACGCCAATGCAGACGAAGGGGAGAACCGCCATTACCCCTTGAGAGTCTGCATACCGTCGAAGCAGAACAAAGCCGATGGCAGCCAAGAGAATTCCTACCACAGTTTTCACCACATCATAATTGCGCTCTTTCATGTTGCATCCTCCTCGTAGATAAAATATCCTCAATGGTGGTGTTAAAATAGCGTGCGAGTTTGAAAGCCAAAATAATGGAAGGGTTGTATCTTCCGTGTTCCAACGACCCGATGGTTTGCCGGGAAACCTCCAGGGCAGCGGCCAGCTCTTCTTGGCTGACGCCATGGCTTTTTCGCAGTGCTTCCAATCGATTTTTCAAGAGAGACCTCCTTTTTTTGAATGTAAAGTAAACTTTCCAATTTTGACGAAAAAATTTTGAGAAAGAGAAAAAGCCCTTTCTGTTGGAAAGCTTACTTTCCATAAAGAGAATACCATGGCGTCAAAGAAATGTCAAGTATACTTTCCGTTCGGAGAAAATTTTTGAAAAATCCCCCGCCGGTCGATTGACAGGCGGGGGAAAGAGGGGTCACTCACTCAGTGCATTCTTCTGAGAAACAGGTGCCTTTTTTTCGTAGCAGGAGAAGGCTTCATCCACCATGGCTTGATCAGGCTTTTTGGTGAACAAGCTCACCACAGGGACAATCACAAGGCCTGCCAGCATGGCGAAGGCGCCGCAGTTGATCGAGGATTGCAGCAGGGTGGGAAAAGCAAACCATCCGGTGGAGGTGGAGATCAGATTTAGAGTCATAATCCCCGAACCAAAGAGGAAAGAGGCCCAGCAAGCCGCTTTGGTGGTTTTTTTCCAGTACAGACCATAGAGGAAGGGGGCCAGGAAAGAGCCAGCCAGCGCCCCCAGGAGACTCCCATCAACTGGGCGATGAAGCTGAAGGAATTTTTGTACTGAACAATGGCCAGGACCATGGAAATCAGGACAAAACCACGATGAAACAGCGCATGATGAACACGGCCTGAAAGTCGTTCATCTTTTTGACAATGTTGCCTTTGAGCAGGTCGATGGTCAAGGTGGAGGAAGAGGCAATTACCAGAGAGGACAAGGTGGACATAGAGGCAGAGAGAACCAGAATCACCACCACCGCCATCAGCAGGTCGGGCAGGCCGGACAGCATGGTGGGGATGATGGCGTCATATCCCTCGGAGGCCACGTCAACCTGATCAGCGAACAGACGCCGAATCCGCCCAGGAAGTAGCACCCCCCGGCCACCACCAGGGCGAACAGGGTGGAGATGACGGTGCCCTTGTGAATGGAGTCCTCTGACTTGATGGCGTAAAATTTCTGAACCATTTGAGGCAGTCCCCAGGTCCCCAAGCTGGTCAGGATTACCACCCCCAAGAGGTTCACAGGGTCGGGGCCAAAAAGGAGGCAAAAATACCGGGTACCTCTCCGTTTACGGTTTCTGGATCGGAAACCGCGGCCAGCCCGTGGAGCGCTTCAAGAAAACCGCCCTGGGTATTGAGCACGGCGGCAATGACGACGCAGATGCCCACCAGCATGACACAGCCTTGGATGAAGTCGTTGATGGCGGTGGCCATATAGCCGCCGGCGATGACATAGATACCTGTAAGGACCCCCATCAGAATGATGCAGACGGTGTAATCCATGTGGAACGCCATGCCGAAAAGCCGGGAGAGACCGTTGAACAGGGAGGCCGTGTAGGGAATCAGAAAGACAAAGACGATGACGGAGGCGCCGATCTTCAAAGACTTGCTCTGAAATCGCTGACCAAAGAACTGGGGCATGGTGGCGGAATTATAGTGTTGGGTTAGGATGCGGGTGCGGCGGCCCAGCACCACCCAGGCCAGCAGCGAGCCCAGAAGGGCGTTTCCGATCCCCGCCCAGGTGGCGGCGATGCCGTACTTCCAGCCGAACTGTCCGGCGTAGCCCACAAAGACCACGGCGGAAAAATAGGAGGTGCCGTAGGCGAAGGCGGTGAGCCAGGGCCCCACCGAGCGGCCGCCCAGCACGAAGCCGTTGATGCCTGAGGTGTGCTTTCGGCAGTAGAGGCCGATGCCTACCATCACGCCAAAGTAAAGGATTAAAAGCGCAAGCTTCACAGGGAATCCCTCCGATCATGGATATCTTTAATGCTTTTTGACTTTAACACCAAAAAGCTAAAAAGTCAAGAGAAATAAAAAAGAGACGAAAAAAACACCGCCTCCTCCTGGCAGCATACCAGGGAGGAGGCGGCGCGGAGTGTATGAGAGGTTGTATTTATTTGGTGGCCCAGTTACCTGTGGCTACGGCGGTGAGATAGGCGTTAATAAATCCGTCCAGGTCTCCGTCCATGACTCCGTTGACGTTGCTGGTTTCAAACCCGGTTCGGGTGTCCTTCACTAAGGTGTAGGGCATGAACACATAGGAGCGGATCTGGCTGCCCCACTCGATCTTCAGCTGGACGCCCTTCAGATCGGAGATCTTCTCCGCCTTCTCCTGCATCTGAAGCTCCACCAGCTTGGCCCGCAGCATCTTCATACAGTTGTCCTTGTTCTGGAACTGGCTGCGCTCGGTCTGGCAGGAGACCACCACGCCGGTGGGCTTGTGGATCAGGCGCACGGCGGAGGAGGTTTTGTTGACGTGCTGACCGCCAGCGCCGGACGCTGGAGCGGTAGACCTGCATCTCGATGTCCTCCGGCCGGATCTCGACCTCCACATCCTCCGGCAGGTCGGGCATGACCTCCACCGAGGCGAAGGAGGTCTGCCGCCGGGCGTTGGCATCAAAGGGGGACACGCGGACCAGGCGATGCACGCCGTGTTCGCCCCGGAGATAGCCGTAGGCGTTTTCCCCTTCAATCATAATGGTGGCGGATTTCACTCCAGCTTCGTCTCCCTCCTGATAGTCCATGACCTTATAGGAGAAGCCATGACGTTCGGCCCAGCGGGTGTACATGCGGTAAAGCATTTGGGCCCAGTCCTGGGCTTCCGTTCCGCCGGCATCGGCATGGAAGGCCAAAATAGCGTTGGAGGCGTCGTACTCCCCGGTGAGCAGGGTCTGCAGTTTGGCGGATTCCACGCTCTGGATCAGGGCGTTGTACTCCTCTTCCAGTTCAGGCAGGAGAGATTCATCTTCCTCTTCATTGCCCATTTCACACAAAACCATCATGTCCTCCCAGGAGGCACGGCGCTTTTCCTGGGATTCCAGCTTGTTTTTCAGCTGTTTCAGTTTCTGGAGAACCCGCTGGGAGTTCTCGGGGTTATCCCAAAATCCGTCAGAGGCGCTTTGTGCCTCTAAAAATCCACCTCACGGGCGGCGCTTTCCAAGTTCAGTGCCTTTTCCAGCTCGTCCAGCTGGGGGAGGAGGTTGTTTAGTTTGACCTTATATTCGTCAAATTGCAGCATCGTTACAATCACTCACATTCTGAAATATTGAACTTATTTATTATATCCGATCTCCCATAAAATTGCAATAAGAAGAGGCGGGATTTGAAAAAACAGCATACCGGGGCAGGACCAGCCCTTTGGTCGAGGGAGCCAACTAATCAGCGGGATGCCGCTGCTTTTTGTAATCTTTGGGGTTGATACCGTATTTGTTCATTTTCCGGTAAAGGGTGCTCAAGGGCATGGAGAGGGCAGCGGTGGTCTCCTTTGCGTTGCCGCCGCAGGCCTTCAAGGTATCGACGATCCGCTGGGATTCCTCCAGGTTGGCCCGGGAGTAAGGGGAAGCGGGATCTGCTGGAGGAGCGGATGGAAGGGTATCCTGGAGTTCTGATTTGGCGTCCTGGGACTGCTTTGCCTTGCCGGCATAGTAACTGCTCAGCAGATTGGTGGGCAGATCACTGAGATGAAGCACAGGACCCTCCGCCGTGTGGAGGAGCTCTTCGATGACCGACTCCACCTCCCGGGTATTGCCAGGCCAGTGGTATTGGAGGAATGCGGCGGCGGCCTCCTCGTCCAGGGAAACTGCGGCAGTACCAGCGGTAAAGGACTCTTGCGCGATGAAATGGTTGACGATGGGGAAGATATCCTCTTTCCGCTCCCGGAGGGGAGGAATTGTAATGGCAAGTGCGTTGAGACGGTAATACAGGTCGGCACGAAAGTTCTTTTCTGCACCGCCGAGAGAAGGTTCACCGTGGTGGCTACAATGAGCTTAAAGGAGACGCTCTTGGGATATTTGCCACCCAAACGGGTCACTTGGCCGGTTTGCAGGACCTGTAAAAGGGAGGCCTGGGCCTCCAGAGAGAGACAGTCGATTTCGTCCAGGAAAAGGGTTCCGCCGTTGGCCTGCTCGAACTTTCCGGTGTAGCCATTTTCTTTCCCGCCGCAGAATACGCCGCCTTCGTAGCCGAAGAGCTCACTCTCCAGCAGCCCTCTTGGAATTTTGCCGCAGTTAAGGCAGACGAAGGGGCCCTTTACCCAGGGGCTTTCGTTGTGGATGGCCTGGGCCAGAATCTCCTTTCCCGTGCCGGGCTCTCCAAAGATCAGTGTGGGTGTGGCAGTCGTTGCGGCAATTCTACCCATGGTCTGTACCGATTGAATGGAAGGGGAGGTCCCAATGATGGAGTCAAAGGTGTAATGGGCGGAAAATTCATTGCTGCGATAAACCAGACGAGTCAGCGCGGATTGGTCTTCCAGTTTGATCAGCGTTGTATGCAGTCCCGTTTGGTCGCTGGTGGGAAGGACCGTTAGGCTGACATCCAGCGGTGTTTGATAACGGTTCAGAATGGTGCACTCCATGGAAGAGATCCTTTGTGACAGACCCTGGGCAGGGGCCGGCAGGGAATCCTGCCGGAGTACGGAATAGATAGACTGACCAATCAAGAGGTCCTCGCTGATACGAAGGACAGAGCGGGCTTTGGCGTTGTGATGAATGATGACTTTGTGGTCATCGAGGACCAGAATTCCCTCTGTAAAAGCGTCCAGGGCAGAGGTGAGAACCGCATTGGTCTGCCGGAAAGAGAGCTCCCGCTCAATGCTGTTGATGGCTGACTCCAGCATAGTTAGAGCGGAGGGATGATAGTTGGCCAGAGGACCGGAGATATCCACGCACCCTATCAGATGATGGAACTGATCGTGGATGGGAGCTGCATAGCAGATGCTGTTGTGGAAACGCTGCTGAAAGTGCTCTGGACCGAAGACCATCACTGGTTTTTCCAGAGAAAGACAGAGGGAAATTCCGTTGGTACCGGACTCTTCCTCTGAGAATATGGTTCCATTGCTGATCGGGTACTGGATAGGAGGGGCTTGGGAGGTTCCATCGTCAAAGATGGTATCTAAAATACAGCCGTGGGCGTCCACGATGGTGATTTGATGCTTGGTCTCCCGCAGGTATTGAAAGAGGTTCATTAAATATGGACGGGCAATGCGGATAAGCTGAGCATTGTCTTGGACCAGTGCCTGGAGGTGGTCTGAGGGAATGGTTTTCTCAAGGGCAAAGGGATCTGCCTGCCCCTTGGAGCGCCGCCAAGAATCGACGATTTCTGGTCGAACACCAGGGATTTGCTCGGGGACAGATTCTGGTCCGGCAACGTAACGTGTCCAGGCCGTCTGAATCCGCTGGAAATCCAGGTTTTCTTTCATGGTATCCTTCCTTCCCCAAAACGAGAATTTTCTACGATAGAAAAAATCTAACACAAAAATAAGAAAAACACAAGAGATTTCTTGAAGAATCAAGAAAAAACAACGCACTCTATTTGGTGAAAAAGAAGAAATGAGAAATTATCACTTTGAATTCTTGAAAAGCTGGGGAAAACTGATAATATTATCACCAGACGGCGCGAGAATTTTTGGAGGAAATGAGAAAAATGAGAGAAAACGCTATGCCTGCTTTTGGCAGACCAAGGGTTTGGCGTATCTCTGTCTCACGACGTTCTCCAAAACGCGATCTTAAACCATTACGATTTGGGAGGATGCATCATGATTTACAAACCAGACAAAGTGTCAAAATGAAAGGTGCGGACATCATCGCAGAGTACATGATGAAGGAAAAAATCCCCTATATGATCGGGTACGCCGGTCACGGTGCCATTGGGATGCTGGATTCCTTCTTCAACAAGCAGGACGACATCAAAATTGTATGGCCCCGGATTGAGACCGCCTGTGGCTTTATGGCCGACGCCTATTTCCGGGTGACCAAACAGCCTCTGCCGGTCTATGTCTCCACCGGTCCGGGACCGGCTCTTTCCACCTGTGCGGTGGCCAATGCGTTTTATGACTCATCTGCGTTTCTGCAATTTACCGGGCAGGCCCCCTTGTCCCAGTTTGACACAGGAGCCCTCCAGGAGCAGTACCGGTATCACCAAGCGGATTTCTCCACGGCTATCCAGCCCTATGTTAAACAGAGCTATCAGGCTGTGACCGCCGGACAGCTGTCCTCCTTCCTGCCAAAAGCTTTCAAGCTGATGAAGACGGGACGACCGGGACCAGTACATATTGAGGTGCCCTATGATGTCTACCAACTGGAGGCAGAGACTGTTGTGGCAGACCCCATTGACTGGTCGGATTCCATTGCCTGGCGGACTGGCGCGGAGGACCGGGTTATCGGCTCGATCCTGCAAAAGCTGAAAGAGGCCAAGCGGCCCCTGATTCTGGCCGGCGGCGGGGTCAACCACTCCTCTGCCCAGGAACAGCTGCGGGTATTTGCGGAGACGATGAATATCCCGGTGATTACCTCGCTCATGGGGAAGTCCTCTCTGCCGGAGAGCCATCCGCTGTGCTTGGGTGTCAACGGAACCTGGGGACACTATCCAGCGGTGGAGGCTGCCCGGAACGCCGACATCATCCTGGCCCTGGGTTGCCGCTTCAATGATCTGCACACTGCCACCTGGCAGCCGGGCTTTGCCTACAACTTCCCTGTGACCAAGCTCATTCAGGTGGACATTGACGCCTCTGAAATCGCCCGAAACTATCCGGTGGATGTGGGCGTTGTGGGAGATATCCGCACAGTTCTGACCCAACTGATCGACATGGCACAGGAGAAACAGGTGACCGGAGACTACACCGTGTGGCACCAGGAGATCGCCGGGTATCGAAAGGAATGGGGGACTTCATTACACCCTATGGTCAGAGTGATGCCGATCCCATTGACCCCCGCCGTCTGATCACCGACATCCGCAAGGTAGCCCCCAAAGACGCCATTATGTTCTCCGACGTGGGCAACAACCAGCCTTGGGTGGAGCAGTATTGGACCACCGAGGTTCCCAACACCCATTTCACAGCAGGCGGATTCGCGGCCATGGGCTTTGGTGTGGTCGGCGTCCTGGGTGCCAAGCTGGCCCGGCCGGAGACCACCTGCATTAACGTCTGCGGCGACGGCGGCTTCATGATGATGCCCCATGCGGTGGCCACTGCGGTGCAGTATAATCTGCCCTGTGTTTGGATTGTCATGAACAACTATGCCATTGGCGCCATCCGGGACCTGCAGAAATTCTATTATGGCGGCCGGATCATTGGGACCAGCTTTGAGAAGTATGAGGGCAGAACCTACCACGATGGCGAACTGTGGAATCCTGATTTTGCTGCTATGGCCCGGTCCATGGGCGGACAGGGCGTTACGGTCACCAAACCCGGTGAGATTGCCGGCGCGGTAGAGCACGCCATCCAGTCCGGCCTGCCCACGGTCATTGACGTGAAGATTGACCGGGATATCACCGTCCCTCTGACAACGACTTGGCAGATGCCCCCATCCCGCCCGCTCTGCCCACCTTCGGAAAGATCAAGGTGCGCTGAAAAGCGGAAGGTTTGGCAAATGGCGGGAGAGGATAAACCCTCTCCCGTCCAAGAAAAAGGAGTTCTGCTATGGAGGCAATGGAACGATGGCTGTCCTCCCAGCAGGGAGACCTTTCTGCCCCGGGACTGCATCTGTTGGAAGCGGCCCTGGCAAGCTGGCGTTATTGTCCAGCAGGCGTGCTTCCAGAAGGGCTGAGGAAGACCTTCAGCAGGCCTTGGGAGAGGAAGAGGTCCAGGCAGCGGTGTCGAATCTGCTGGCCTGCCACATTTTAGAGGAGGTGCCGGGACAGGAATCCTCTGGACTCCGCCTGCGGGAGGAAGCGAGAACTACGGTATCCGCCTACCTTCGTCGGACGCGGGAAAAAGTTCTGTGGAGAACGGCACAGGGGATGGTGACAGGGGAGACATATCTTTTCCAACTGGTGCAATACTTACAGCAGTTGGAACCATCCTGTACAGTGGCAACGGGACAGGATGGGGAACTTTTCCTCACTGTGGAAGGGAGCGTTACCAAATTTGGAGAACCCTCTCTCCCTTTTGGTTGCCCTTGGCGGTGAAAGAGGAGGATGGGGACAGGATCCTTGTCTTTGGTCCCTTTGCGGCCCAAGACTGGGGACGGCTTTACCCCTACTATGATTGGGAGGCCTTTCGGGACACAATCGCGCTGTATGATCCCTGGCGCCAAGAAAAGATGAGCTTGTGTAGAGGGCGCGTGCCGGTGTACATTGATTGGTTCCACCGGGATCAATATCAGGGCAGATTCTCCATCCCTGTCAAGTTCTGTGACGTCCTGCATCAGCTGGGACTGATGCGATACAACGATGAGCGATAAAGGGGTGGGAATGCAACAATCAATGCGATTAGAAAAAGAAAGAAAAAAAGAGGTGCAGGCAATGACAAATGAACTCCTGTTGGTTGGAACGCTGGTAGCCTACTTTGGATTTATGCTCCTGGCGTACAAGCTGTTTGGCCGGGCGGGATTGTATGGATTCACCATATTTGCCACCGTGGTGGGAAATATCGAGGTGTTGTTGTTGGTCAATGCCTTTGGCATGGACCAAACCTTAGGCAACGTCATCTTCGCCACGACCTATTCTGCGGCCAAAATTTTAAGTGAAATGGAGGGTGAAAAGGGACCGGACTACGCAAAGAAAGCCACTTGGCTTAGTGTGGGGACCACCGGGGTGTTTATGCTCATCACCCAGACGTGGGCCTGGTACGCGCCGGCGGATGGAGGACTGCTCCAGCAGGTGTTCTCGAACTCGCCCCGGATCATGCTTTCCAGCCTGGTGGTGTATGCCATCTGTAGGCTGGTGCAGATTGCGGCTTACAAGTTCATTTGGACGCTGCAAAAGCATCGGGAAAGCGGACAATGGGTCCGGGCAGGTGTATCCACCCTGTTTACCCAGCTGGTTAATACCATCCTCTTTACGCTGTTCGCCTTCCTCGGTGTCTATGAATTTAGCGTGATGGTTGACATTATGCTGGCAAGCTATATTATCTTTATTGTCACATCGTTTTGGGATACGCTTGTCCAGATCGTGGCAAAGAAAACTTGTAAAAAGAGCAACATTCTATTTAAGGAGATTGACTGACGATGAAAGTTTTGGTAACCGGAACCAGCACGGGAATCGGCCGTGGGATCGCAGAGAAATTTTTGGCTGAGGGCTATGATGTCATCGGATTTGATGTGGCGGAGAGCACCATTGACCATGATAGATACACCCATTACATCGTAGATGTTGCCTGCCAGGAGCAGCTTCCTGAGATTGGCGAAGTGGATATACTTATTAATAACGCAGGCGTCCAGGATAGCGGACGTGACATTGATGTCAACCTGCGGGGTACCATTTACTGCACGGAAAAGTATGGGATTCAGCCCAACATTAAGGCGATCATCATGACGGCCTCTGTCAGTGCCCACAACGGCGCGGAGTTCCCGGAATACTGTGCCAGCAAGGGCGGTGTACTGGCCTATACCAAGAATGTGGCGCTGCGAGTGGCCAAGTACGGGGCGACCTGTAACAGCATCTCCGCCGGTGGCGTGATCACGGAGCTCAATGCACACATCCTGGAAAACAAGTCGCTGTGGGACCAGGTCATGGCGGAAACGCTGATCCCCAAATGGGCTACGGTAGAGGAGATGGCGGAGTGGACCTATTTCCTGGCGGTGGTGAACAAGAGCATGACTGCGCAGGATGTTCTAATTGACAACGGAGAGATTGCCAAGGCCAATTTCGTCTGGTAACCGATTGCTTCCCGAACGGGGGCAGAGGGACTTACAGCCCTCTGCCCCTGGTATCAAAGGAATTGCATTCCTGCCCCCGGACGAAGCGCCGGAATCCCCGGGTTTTGGACCGCGATAAAAAAATAGGAGGGACGGCCATGAAGCGTGAACGGGAGACAGTACACCAGCGGGGCAGGCTGGTTTATCAGCTGGAGGAAACCCCGCCTATGGGCAGACGCCTCTCTACGCCATGCAGTTTGTGATTATCTTCATTGGTTCCATTGTGCTGGTGCCGATGCTTGCCGCGGACGATCTGGGTTGGGGACCGGAGCAGGTCACATTCCTGCTCCAGTGTGCCATCTTTACAGGGGGCATCGCCACTTTTGTCCAGGCCAAGGGCCTGGGACCGGTGGGGGCCCGGCTTCCGATCCTTCTGGGGACGACGTTTGTGGTGATCACGCCGCTGGTGGCAATCACCACGGAGTATGGGTATGACGCGTTCCTGGGCGCGGTCATTGCCGGGGGCGTGGTTTATGTCCTTCTGGCATGGTTTGGCTTCCGATTCCTGCGTAAGTTGTTCAGCAGCACGGTTTCCGGTACCCTGGTGATCTCCATCGCGCTGACGCTGGCCCCTCCTGCGCGGATATGATGGCAGGGGGCAGTAACCCAGTGGGCGGCGGTTACAACGGATGGCAGAACTGGGTTCTGGCGGTAATTACTATGGGAATCTGCCTGGTGGGCCACTGTTTTGGAAAGGGATTTCTTAAAACCACCAGCCTATTTTTCGGGTTGGCCACTGGATATATACTGGCGCTGGTCATGGGGGTGATTCCCTTTGACAAGGTGGAGGAAGCGGCATGGATTTCTCTTCCCAGGCCTTTTACCTATGGGGTGTCTTTCCACCTCCAACCGATCCTGATTATGGTGGTGATTTATTTGGTGACTGCGGTGGAGTTTATTGGGGACACCACGGCCACCGCTATGGTCTGTGAGGACCGGCTGCCCACCCAGCGGGAGCTGCGGGGGCGGAATCCTCTGCGATGCACTCTCCAGTGTTTTGTCTGGGGTATTCAATTTTGCCCCAATATTTCTTACAGTGACGGTGTGGGGATCATTGGAAGTACCCGGGTGGCCAGCCGGACGGTTATGATGACCAGTGGAGTTCTCATTACCCTGGCAGGGCTGGTTCCCAAATTCTCGGCGCTGCTGTATACAATGCCCGCTCCTGTCTTGGGAGGTGCATGCCTTTTCCTGACGGGGATTATGCTCATGGCAGGCATTGAAGTGGTTCTGACGCAGCCGCTGACCCTCCGCAATTCTGTTATCATCGGGACATCTCTGGCGGTTGGGATTGGGTTCGGGTTCAGCGGTGTTTTGGAACAGGTGCCAGTGCTGGTACGTACCCTGTTCAGCGGGATTCCTGGAACTGCGTTGACAGGGGTATTTCTCAACCTGGTGTTGCCATCAAATCACTGATATTTCCTCCCTGTCTTGATAAAGCCCTTTCCCCAGTGGATTCCACTGGGGAAAGGGCTTTTTGGGTTGTTGTATCCTGGGATTAGCCGTGAGAAGGCGGCGCAGAGAGGGAGACAAAGCTGGCGCCGGAACGAGCCGCCAACTGCCGATAATGTTTGTACAAAGGGGCAAAGCGCGTGGCATAGGAACGTTTTCAAGGCTTTCGCTTGCCGCAGAAATGTAGGATTGCCGTGTGCTGCATCACCCAGTCCATATGGTATGCACCGCCGCTTCGCAGCAGGTAGCCGGAGTAGTATCGGGCGTCATAGTTCCACAGCGCGTCATCAATTTGCAGGGTTTGAGCACCATACAGTGAGTTGAATACATCTTGGTCTGGTAGAAGAAGCTCATTCTCATGGTCACGGACATATTGGAAAATGGCTTCTGGCTGCACCAAGACACGGGCAGCCTCTAAATCCATGAGCATCACACCGGAGTTGTAATAGTCCTGTTCCGTCTTCAGGCGGATGCGATTGATCCCGTTCATCACGTCAACCACACCGATGTGGGAGGCGGCGGCAAAAAACATTTCCCTGCAGATCGAGGTCCCATAGGGGACGCAAAGGATTAATCACGAGAATATCCGGGTCAAGGTAAAGAACCCGTTTCAGTGAGGCTGGGAGGATGTGGGAAGCCAACAGCCGATAGTACATTTCCTGTGGATACTGCTTTGTGATGGGAGCGCCCTGAAAGAGCTGCCGTTCCACAGCAATCGGCGTCAGTGGAACGCCGTGGGCACGGCAATCGTGTTCCAGTGCGTCCAGCGCGGTCTGAGGAATGGCGCTGTGCAGAAGCCAGACATGGAACTGTTCCCCGGGGTTGTTGAGAAGGATAGAGGTCAGCATGGTTTCGAAAGGGGCGATATAATTTTGGTCAAAGGTGACCAAAAGATGAATGCTTGTCGATTTCATAGGCTGAGATTCTCCATGGATCGCATGCCGTTGGGGGCTTGTCCAAGCGTAGAAAAGTCCACCTCTGGCAGAGGATAAATTTGAACTGATTTTTTATATCTTAGACCGAAACCAAGGATTTATCAAGTAAATTGGTTGCAAATTCTTTTTGCAGTCATGGTAAGCTCAGGAAAAAGGGAGACGATGGGAGAGGATCACCATGATAACTTCTGGTAAAAAAGCTATGCTGCCCAGTGAGCGTTCCAAGGTATGGAAGGTTGTCACTTCGGTGGAACACTATACATGGCGCAGTGATCTGCGGGGACGGAAATTTTGTGTGAAAATCAGTTCCTTGAATACCCCAAACGAGGCCCTGTGACTGCCTTCACCATTACAACAGTGGAGCCTTGCAACCGGTGGGAGTTTGATATGGAAAACACCAACATGCGTGGGCATTGGACGGGGCTGTTCACGCAGACAGAGGAGGGGACAGAGATGGAATTTACAGAGACCGTGGAGGTGAAAAAACGTTTTCTCAAGCTGTTTGTAAAGGATACCTGAAACGTCATCAGACGCGATTTGTCTCCGATCTAAAGAAAGCATTGGAAAAGGCATAGCTGTGTTAGCATGTTTCATAAGCGGCAAGGGGGCGATATGGACAAAAAATAGAGAGCGGATGCAGCACCGTTCTCCATTTTCTTCGATCCTATCTGGTAAACAATCAGAGCCATGGGGGTTCCTGGAAGGGAAGCGTGAATCAGTGCTTCCCTTAACGGTCGCTGACGGGAGGAATGTTGGACTCCCAGTGAAAGATAAAGTCATCCAGGTCTTGCGGCGCTGGCAGGACAGGGGAAGGGTGCGGGTATTGTGCTCAGACATAAAGAAAGCCTCCTTTTGAAGATATCCAACCCAGTATATGCAGCGGGGAGAAACTATGTGCGTGGCAAAGCCGGAAAATATCGCCGGACGCAACCCTTTGCCACTTTGGGCAAACATTGCAAGAGACAGATGGGAATGGGGACTATGGTTTCGGGCAGACTATGCCTGGGTGATGAGAATGAAATATGAAGATCCCCGGATGGAAGCTTATTTTAACTCGCTTCCTTCCAAAGTGCGGGCGTTTATCAATAATTCCCGTGCCGATATCAGCACACCCGGTGAGCTTATGCTTATCGGAGAACATTTTCGAAAGAGCTTTGGGGAGCCGGAAGAGGGCCCCCGGGGCAGGAACTAATCTGTTTTTTTTGGACTCCCCGAGCACCAATGTACTGGTGTTCGGGGGCTCATTTCACGCCAAGAGAAAACAGCGGCTTTGGCAATGATGATATATCGGGAAACATTCCCTGTGTGCGGCAGCGTTTCCGCTTTCCCAGCCGGGGATTCTGTTGCATTTTGCGAAAAGAAATTCCCTTAAAATCAAAAAAGGGGATTGACAATTCCATCTAACCGTGCTATATTAATTAAGCACTTAAGAGTGTGACGACCGGGAAATGCCGGAGTGGCGGAATTGGCAGACGCCCGGGACTTAAAATCCCGTGGGAGTGATCCCGTGCCGGTTCGACCCCGGTCTCCGGCACCAAATATCGCGGGATAGAGCAGTTGGTAGCTCGTCGGGCTCATAACCCGGAGGTCGGAGGTTCGAGTCCTCCCTCCGCAACCATGAAACGTGACCGATTGTATCGGTCACGTTTTTTTTGTATTCAAAATGAACCATATTTGTCATACTTAAAGAAGAATACGATATACCATAGTTTGGGATGCCGGCGGGGGCATGGTCCAAAAGAAGCATAGGGGGCACCTGCCTGCATCGACCTGAAAATAGTAGAAAAGAGTCGGCAGAATGCTATAATAAAAAAAACCTTCGGTGGCTCTGTGAAGAACCAGGGAGGGAAAAAGGGGCGTGGAAACCGATGCCGCGACAATCTGGGATGAGTGCCTTGGAAAAAGAGTGGAAGGCCATTGAAAAACGGGAACAACGCCTGGCCAAGCTGGCCCTGCAGGGAAAAGATTCTGCCTGGAAGGGGAAGCTGGAAGAGAAGGTCCCGCCTAAGGTTTCCCGGGCGTTAGAGGCGGCGTTTTGCAAAGCCTTTGCGCTGGTGTTTGAAAAAGGAACGGGGATCATTGAGAAAAGCTATGACAGCGCGGACCTGCGGCAGGCCTATATCCGCCGGGAGGAGGGCGTGCGGCAGACGATGGACCGCCGGTCTCTTCGCCGGGTTCAAGGGAGGCCCGAACGGGGAGAGCCGGAACCTTCTCCTGACCACGGTGGAGGGATCGGCCTTGGGGCCCTGGGCATTGGCCTGCCGGACATTGTGCTTTTTGTGGGAATGCTCCTGAAAGGAATCTATGAGACCGCTCTGCGGTATGGGTTTTCCTATGACACACCGGAGGAACGGCTGTGGATTCTAAAGGCGATGGAGGCATCCCTGACGAAGGGATCGGGCTGGTTGGAAAGGAACCAGGCAGTGGACCAAATTATGGCAGGCAGCGTGGTTCCAGATCAAGAGGCATTAAAGCGGCAGAGGACCGAACCGCCCAAACCTTTGCCATGGATATGCTGTTGTTGAAGTTTGTCCAAGGGCTTCCCTTAGTGGGGGTGCTGGGAGGCGTGGGGAATCCGGTGTACCACCGCCGCGTACTGCGCTATGTCGCGTTAAAATATCGTAAACGATATCTATTCCAAAAGAGAGAGGAGCTGGCGGAATGAACGAATTTATTTTGCCCCAGGGAGACCGCGCGGCACTGATGCCAGGGGCCGCATACAGTGTGCCTGGGCTGTTTCTGTACTCGGATTTGATTTACCAATGCCTGGATCAGGTCAAGGAGAAGTTTGGCTACGCCATTCCTGTGCGGTATCTCTACGGTGCGCCTAAGGTCCGATGGAACTGTGGCCGTCTGATTATTACGGACCCCCATTATACCCGGGAGGAGATATTTCAGGAACTGGCAGGGGCGGTGGCACGGGGAATTGTCCCATTGCTGACCTTCTCCTCCCCAGAGATTGCCCTGGCGGATTTGGGGGATTCTGCCTGCAATGAGGTTCTGGCCATGGCGGAGGAGGTGGGCGGTGGAGTGATTGTCTCCAGTCCGCTGCTGCGGGATTATATCCGGGCGCATTATCCCCGGGTGGAGATTCACGCCTCTGTCATTATGACTGCCTTTCCTGAGAAGCGAGACCGGGCGTATTATGCTGGCCTGGCGCGGTCGTATGATCGGTATGTGGTCCACCCGGACGACAATTTTCAGTGGGATTTATTGGAGAGCCTCCCCAAAGACACTGCGGAAGTGATTCTCAATGAACGGTGTGTGCATCAGTGCGCCCAGCGCAGAGCCCATTATGAATCCATCGTACAGGATCAGAGGGTGCTTATAGAGGGGGAGGGAGAGCTGACCAATTTCCTGGACCGCTGTCCCTTTGTGCCGGATCATAAGCAACACGGGACCAAAGCCAGAAACATATCCTTGACCACGCAGGAGGCTGTGAGACTGCGTCAGATGGGATTTACCCTGTTCAAGCTGCAGGGACGGCTGGACATCCCTTTACGTTTTTTTTCTTTGATTTTCTCCGCTATACGTTGGAAAACCAGGTGGCCTTCCCTGCGATGTTCCCCATTTTTTCCTATGCCATCCGAGGGCATTTGAAAGACAAGGAGCGCCGGCGCAGGGAGCGTGGAACACGGTAAAGACACGCCCGTGAAACAAATGCACTTTGTTTCACGGGCGTGTTTCCATTCATAGATGGAACCGGCGCCGGACTTCTTCCCGGAGGAAGGGACCCGGCGGACAACGATCAAGGGAATGATCAGAATCACGCAGACGGCCAGGACGATGAGGGACCAGCCGGGAGACCAGTGGCCCAGAACGAAGAGGTCAACAAACCGCTCTACCCCCAGAATGAAAACGCCGATGGAACCGATCACCAGTGTCATGGAGGTCAGTGTGCTCCGTTTCCTGCGGCCCATGGTCAGCCCCCAAAAAAGGAAAAGAGCGCCCAGCAGGAGAATAATGGGGAGCGCCAGGTGCCAATACCAGTCCCATCCGTCTAAATCCACGGCAATCAAAGAGACATAGACCGCGATGGCCAGCACATCTGCCAGCAGCTGGAGCCGAAAGGTATCCTTCCGATGATGGAGCAGAGGGGGAACGGTCCAAATCCAGATCATCAGCGCCGCCCCGATCACGTACAAAGACCAAGTGCGCTGGGTGCGCAGAAAAACGTTTAGCACACCGCAGCAGACAGCCACCGAGGCCAGGATTGTGGAGAGAAGAATGGCGACCTGGAGTTTGGAGGCAGGGGGAACCTCTTTCCGCTCTGTGGGAAAGGGCTTGGGCGCCGCCTGATTGACTGGCTGGTTGGGGTTATGGACTGGGGTGTGGCAGAGTGGGCAGAATGCGGCGGTGTCGTCCAACTCCACACCGCAGTTGACGCAGTAAGACATGTGAATCCCTCCCAAAGGATCAATGGGTGCGATGGACTCTACTTTCACGGGAATCCCTTCGCGGACTAAATGGCAAAAAAATCTTCGTTCTGTTTCACTGGAGACTCCGGTGCCGGCAAAGGTGATGGCCATGGTGTTGCCATAGCTGATGGAGGCGCAGTGGGGGGGAGGGGCGGGTGGCCTGTCCCAGCATGACCTCCATCCGCTGAATGTGGGGTTCCATTTCCGGGGAACCGGGAAGGCGCCGGGGTTGGTATAGGTTCCGGAATAGGGGCGCACGCCCACCAGTTTGTAGGAAAAAGCCATGACGGGGTTTTTTAGGGCCAAAGGAATGATTTGCAGAAAGTGATTCTTGGTAAACTGCACATTCCCTGTGAGTTTGGCCTGCATTTCCTGCCGGGTGGCGTGAAGGTGCATATAGCTGTGAACCTGCCGCACAATTTCAGGCAAAGTATATTCCCCTAATGTGGGGTCAATGCAGGGGCGCATGGTAAGGATAAAGTTTCGCAGGGTTTCCGAGGGGAACCAGGGGCGCAGATTGATGGGAATGGCCAGTGCCACAGGCTGGGGATGGCGAAACCGGCGGGCCGCCTGGTTTTCCAAAAAGGCATTGGAGAAGAACTGCGGTAAGATACTCTGTGATGGTTGCTTGGTATGATTTTGCAACCTCCCGCAGCCGGTCCACCGGAACCAGCCCCAGGGTGACGTTGAGGGTATAGAAAGGCTCGGGGGCGCTGGTGTTGGGGAAGGCGGTCTTTTCCAGCTTGCCCCGCAGCGTCCGGCTGCCGGCATACCGGGCATAGGCGTCCTCCAGCTCTTCCTTTCGGGGTGGGGCGGTAACATCCAAAATGCCCGGCCCATTGGGGATGGAAAAGCCCAGCTCCCGGAGATAGACCGCCAGCAGCGTGCGGAGGAAGACCAGCGTTCCGGCACCGTCGGAGATGGCGTGGAAAACCTCCACGGAAATCCGCTTTTCATAATAGAGGATGCGGATCAGCCAGTCATTGTCCTCGTGAAACCGGAGGGGCTGACAGGGGTTTGCCATGTCCGGTTTCACAAAGGGGCCGGGATTGGGGTTGGGCTCAAAATAACACCAGAATGCGCCCCGGCGAATCCGTACCCCAAAGCCGGGAAAACGCGGCATGGTCTTCTGCACAGCCCGCTGGAGCGCCTGCGGGTCTACCGCCTTAGTCATAAGTGCCGAGAAGCGATAGACTGCGGAGTAGCGTTCCTTCTGAATGGCAGAATAGAGTACCCCTGCGTTGTCCAAGGGGTACCAAGTATTTTTTTCCTGTTTCCTGGGCACAGGCAGGGCCTCCTCCAGAAAAATTGTGTGTTCACAAATACATTATAGCAAGAGAAAAGGAGAACGCAATAGTTTTCTGGCACCGCATCCAAACATCAGAAGAATCCAAACAACCTGCTGGAAGCAAAGGAGGACTTCCCTTTCCCGGCAGAACATGATATACTAAAAAATCAACACGCGCTGGAGAACTGGCCAGAGAGGAGCAATGCTATGGACCCGAAAAAACTCTCCATTCGATTGAGCGCCAAGGGGAAAAAAAAGAGGAGAAGGCAGGAAAAGAGGACCGCCGTTTGGCCCCGATGATGCGGGCGCTAAAGGCCATTCACTCTGTTGGAGCACCGGATTCCATGAATCCGGAGGATTTGGCCAAGCAGCGGGCTGGGCAGGAGCTTCTGGGAAGGCTGGCGGCACCAATGATTGTCATGAAAAAGTGGGAGCCCTTTTCCCTCAAAGGGATGGCCGCTGCCTGGGTGAAGCCGGATTGGCCCCACGACAGACGCCGGGTGATCCTTTACTGCCATGGCGGAGGCTATACCAGCGGAAATTTGGGATATTCCCGGCCTCTCGCTTCCAAGCTGACCAATGCCACTGGATGGTAGACCCTGTGCTTTGAGTATCGTCTGGCTCCGGAGCATCCGTTTCCCGCTGCTGTGGACGATGCCCGAAAGGCGTGGGACTATCTGATGTATCTGGGCTATGGCGCTCGGGATGTGGTGGTGGCGGGAGACTCCGCAGGGGGAAATCTGGCACTGGTTCTCTGCCATCAGCTCAAAGAGGCGGGAAGGCAGCTCCCGGGACGGTTGGTGTTGATGTCGCCTTGGACCGATATGACCGCCAGCGGCCGTTCCTATACCCAGCGGGCAGAGATGGACCCCACCATCACTATGGACTATATTCAGGCAGTGCGGGAAGTCTACGCGGGGGGAAGGGATCTGACCTCGCCCATGCTCTCGCCTCTGTTTGGAAATTTTGAGGGGTTTCCTCCTACCTTGATTCAGGTGGGGAGCAATGAAATCTTGTTCTCAGATTCCCTGCGGCTGCGGGAGCGGATGCAGACGCCAAGGTTCACTGCCAGCTGGAAGTGTGGAATGACATGTGGCATGTTTTTCAAATGTTTCCGGTTCGGAAAGCGGCGCTGGCCATGGAGCGTATTGGCAATTTCCTGCTGGAACAGTAATATGGAGTCAAATAAAGCGGCAGGCTCTTCGGATGGGCCTGTCGCTGTTCATATGATAGGGAGAACACAAGAGGAGGAGACGCGCGGCAACCAAAGGCGATACAACCTTCCTATCATTCTGAATGGATTCCCTTTTAGATGGCGTACAGCGTGCTGTTCCGCAACCTGTTCTGTGATCAGAAAGGCAATGATATGGCAGTACCTCCAGGGCAGATTCTCCTGGTTGACAGGCACGGCAATCGTTGCTACAATGGGGGCATCTGGAAACAAAATATTGTAGAGTATTTGTAGCATACAGGTGCTTGCCTGCGGGCGAGTGAAAAGGGAATACGGTGAGAATCCGTAACGATGCCGCCACTGTGTATGGGAGCTGCTTTTCGTGCAATCACTGGGAAACTGGGAAGAGAAAAGCCGCGAAGAACAAAGTCAGGAGACCTGCCTGTATGTAGAATCTCAAATCTGCGGTCCACGGATTTTTGTTCTCACAAATGACGTCTAAAATACGGGAGTATTGCAGCTTCATTGGTGGAGAGACGGTCGCGGAAACGCGGCCGTTTTTTGCAATGTTTTATACCAGAAACAAGCCATAGAAAGAGGTATGAAATGATGGGAAAGAAACTGCTTGCACTGCTGCTTTGCGGGGCGCTCCTGGTGACGGTGCTGGCCGCTTGCGGCGCGCCAGAGGAGAAGGAGGTATCTGCGGAACAGGACAGCCAACCGGTGGAGACAGAGAAGGAACCAGACACTGGGGACGCCTCTCTGGACAACCCCGGAATCAGGATGGTATCGGGGAGAAGGAACTGCTGGTGGTCAGCTTTGGCACCAGCTACAATGACAGCCGACGGCTGACCATTGGCGCCATTGAAAATGCCATGGAAGAAGCATTCCCAGAGGATGCGGTCCGGCGGGGCTTTACCAGCCAGATTATCATTGATCATGTGAAAAGCCGGGACAATGTCGCCATTGACAATGTGAAGCAGGCCCTGGACCGGGCTGTGGAGAACGGCGTAAAACCCTGGTGATCCAGCCCACCCACCTGATGGACGGACTGGAGTACCATGAACTGGTGGACGAGGTTGCCCAGTATTCCGATGCCTTTGAGCACCTGGCCATTGGAAAACCGCTGCTGACGTCAGAGGCGGACTTCCAGGCGGTGGAACAGGCCATTACCGAGGCCACAGCGGAATACGACGATGGCAAAACCGCCATCTGCTTTATGGGACATGGCACAGAGGCAGCGTCCAATGCGGTCTATGAAACCCTGCAGGATCAGTTGACCCAGTCTGGGCATGAAAATTACTACATCGGCACGGTGGAAGCAGAGCCTTCTCTGGACACGGTGCTGTCTGCGGTGCAGAAAGGAACCTATGAGCGGGTGATCTTGGTACCGCTGATGATCGTGGCGGGAGACCAGGCCAACAATGACATGGCCGGAGAGGAGGCGGACTCCGGGAAAAGCACCTTCGAGGCAGCCGGATATCAGGTGGAGTGCCTGCTGAACGGTTTGGGTGAGCTGGAGTCCATTCAGAAAATTCTGGTGGAGCATGCCCAGGATGCCATAGACTCCTTGCATTCTTGATAGAAAAATAGGGAAACAGCAGACCGAAAGGGAACCTTTCAGGCTGCTGTTTCTGAGTGGATGGAGGAAATCATGAAGAAATGTATCATGTGTTTGGCCGCAGCCCTGCTCTTGACCATGGCTGGCTGCGGAGCACAGCCGAAGGAATCTAAGCAGGCGGTGGCCGATCAAAGTGATATGGCACAGCCCCAAGAAGTCGTAACCGAGGGAATGGAACCGGTCTATGCCTCCCAACTGAAGGAGGGCGAGTATTCTGTGACCGTGGACTCCAGTTCATCGATGTTCCAGATTGTCTCCTGCACTCTGACGGTGAAGGATGGCGCTATGACTGCGAAGATGACAATGGGGGAACCGGCTACCTCAAGGTGTTTCTGGGGACAGGAGAGGAAGCGGCCGCTGCGGACGAGGCTGACTGCATTGCTTATGAAGAGACCGCCACGGGGAGCATACTTTCACTGTGCCGGTGGAGGCCTTGGACAAAGGCATTGACTGTGCGGCATACAGCAAGCGAAAGGAAATGTGGTATGACCGGACTTTGGTGTTCCGTGCCAGCTCCCTGCCCCAGGAGGCCTTTGTGGAAGGGACAATGACCACAGTGGCTGATCTGGGACTGTCAGATGGTCGTTATGAAGTCGCTGTTACGTTGGAGGGCGGTTCCGGTCGGGCCAGCGTGGATTCTCCAGCGCAACTCACCGTCAAGGAGGGGCAGGCGACTGCTACCATCGTGTGGAGCAGTGCCAACTATGATTATATGAAGGTGGACGGCGTGCAGTATGATCCGGTCAACACAGAGGGAAACGCAGCCTTTACCATTCCCGTGGCGGGATTTGACTGAAATTGCCTGTGCTGGCCAATACCACAGCAATGAGTACCCCCATGAGATCGAGTATACCTTGACATTTGATTCTGTAACCCTGGAGCGTGTGGAATGAAGACAAGAAAAAAACTCTGGATTTTTTTGCTGAGCCTCTTCTGTCTTGTCCTGGGTGGATGTGGAGCGCAGGAGGGAGAGACAGAGGCAGAAGCACCAGGCGTGTCCTGGGAAAGCCTGTCATTTCCGCAGGAATTGGAGATTCTGTATGCCACCCAGTTTTCTGCAGCGTCTTCTCCTGAGGGATATACCAAAATTTCCATTGAGGACGGCTTGTCCTATCTGGTGGTGCCGGAGGGCGCGGCGGTCCCCAGCGGCGTGCCGGCAGAGATCACGGTGATTCAGCAGCCCTTGGATCATATTTATTTGGCGGCTACCTCTGCTATGGACTTGTTCCGGGCGCTGGAAGCCATAGACAAGGTTACCCTGTCCGGCGTGGAGGCGGACGGATGGTATATTCCGGAGGCCAAAGAGGCAATGGAGCAGGGGAGGATGGAGTATGCCGGAAAATACCGGGCTCCAGACTATGAACTGCTTCTGTCACGGTCCTGTGATTTAGCCATTGAGTCCACCATGATCTACCATACTCCAGAGGTAAAAGAGCAGCTGGAGGACTTTGGCGTGCCGGTGCTGGTGGAGCGGTCCAGCTATGAAAATCACCCTCTGGGCCGTATGGAGTGGATTAAGCTCTATGGGCTGCTGCTGGGCCGGGAGGATGCGGCGGCGGAGTATTTTGATACGCAGGTTGAGAAACTGAGAGACATACTGCAAACAGAGAACACAGGGAAGACAGTGGCGTTTTTTTACATCACCTCCAATGGCGCGGCCAATGTGCGAAAATCAGGAGATTACCTGGCCAAAGCCATTGAACTCGCCGGCGGAACCTATTTGTTCCAGGATTTGCCGGGGAAGACAATGCCCAGGCCACTACAAACCTGCAGATGGAGGCCTTCTATGCCAAGGCAAAGCAAGCCGATGTGCTGATTTACAGCAGTACCATTGACGGAGAACTTCAGACCATGGAGGAGCCCTTGGAAAAGAGCCCGGTTTTGTCGGATTGCAAAGCGGTCAAAGAGGGGCGGTCTGGTGTACGGGGAAAAATCTGTTTCAGGAGAGTCTGGGGCTGGGAGACTTGATGGTGGATATTCATAAAATTCTGACCGAGGACCAAGTGGCCCAGGATGAGCTGACCTACTTGCATCCCTTGCGGTAATGGGGGGAGGACGCACACATGAAGCGGGAGACGAGACGATATGGGATTGCATTTGCAGTGCTGCTGGTGCTGTTGGGAGGGCTTCTGATCTGGAACCTGAACGCAGGCAGTTTTCCCATGACGCCTCGCAGGTGCTGGCGATCCTCTTCGGACAAGGGGGAGATGAGACGGCCAGCCGGATCGTTTGGGATATCCGTCTGCCGCGGATTTTGGGGGCGGCGCTTCTGGGCGGCGCACTGTCGATTTCCGGCTTTTACTGCAGACATTTTTCGCCAATCCCATTGCCAGCCCCTTTGTGCTGGGGATTTCCTCCGGGGCCAAACTGACCGTGGCACTGACTATGATTTTTCTCCTCCAGCGGGGATTCTATCCAATTCCTTTGTGCTGATTGGGTCAGCCTTTGTGGGGGCCATGCTGTCCATGGGGTTTGTGCTGTTGGTTTCCCAAAAGATCCGGCGGATGTCTGTGCTGGTGATTTGCGGAATTATGGTGGGTTACATTTGCTCCGCCGTGACCGATTTCGCGGTGACCTTTGCCGAAGACGCCAACATCGTGAACCTTCACAACTGGTCGGTGGGCAGTTTTTCTGGAATCACGTGGAGCAATTTGGGGGTCATTGCGGGGACGGTGGGCCTGGCGGTCCTCTGGGCCTTTTGTCTGTCCAAGCCAATGGGCGCGTATCAGCTGGGGGAGAGCTATGCCCAGAGTGTGGGGGTTTCCATCCGCCGGTTTCGCGTGGAGCTGATCCTTTTGTCCAGTGTTCTGTCCGCCTGTGTCACGGCTTTTGCCGGCCCCATCTCCTTTGTGGGCATCGCGGTGCCCCACTTGGTTCGAACACTGATGGGGACCTCGAAACCCATTTTGGTGATTCCCGGGTGCTTTCTGGGCGGTGCGGTGTTCTGCCTGTTCTGCGACTTGGTCGCCAGAACGGTTTTTGCGCCGGTGGAGATGAGCATCAGTTCTGTGACCGCCCTGTTTGGCGCGCCCATTGTCATCTATATGATGGTCCGCCGGCAGAGCAAAGCCATGTAAGTGGGGAGAGACAGATGAACGCGTATTATCTTCAGACAGAACAGATGACGGTGGGCTACCATGGCAAACCCCTCATTGAGAAGATCAATCTCTGCCTTCGGCGGGGGAGATCATGACGCTGATCGGCCCCAATGGGTCTGGCAAATCCACCATTCTCAAGAGCATCGTACGGCAGCTGCGGCCTTTAGGCGGTGTGGTGCGGCTGGAGCAGGTCTCTCTGGAAGAACTGTCCCCCAGGCGGTGGCGCAGAAGATGTCCGTCCTAATGACAGACCGCCTTCAGCCAGAGCTCATGACCTGCCGGGAGGTCGCGGCGGCGGGACGGTATCCCTACACCGGAAAACTGGGGCTGCTGACCCAGCGGGATTGGGAGAAAGTCGATGAGGCATTGGCCCTGGTCCACGGGTCTGCGCTGGCGGATCAGGCCTTTACTGCCATCAGCGATGGGCAGCGGCAGCGGGTCCTGCTTGCCCGGGCACTGTGCCAGGAGCCTGAGATTCTGGTGCTGGATGAACCGACCTCTTTTTTGGATATCCGATACAAGCTGGAGATTTTGAGTACTTTGAAGGAACTGGTTCGTCAGCGTCAGCTGGCGGTGGTCTTATCCCTTCACGAACTGGATCTGGCCCAGCGTGTTTCCGACCTTGTGGTGTGTGTCCACAACAATGCCATTGAGCGGTGTGGGCCGCCGGAAGCGGTGTTTACTTCTGATTACATTACCACACTGTATGAGCTGACCCAGGGGAGCTATGAACCTGGCTATGGAAGCCTGGAACTGCCCCGGGTTCAAGGCGCGGTCAAAGCCTTTGTCATTGGAGGCAATGGGGAGGGATTGGGACATATCGCCGGCTGCAGCGGGAGGGGGTCCCTTTCGTCGCCGGTGTTCTCCATGAGAATGATGTAGAGTTTCCCGCAGCCCGGGCTTTGGCGGTGGAGGTGATTGCCCAGAAGGCCTTTGAGCCCATTGGGGCGGCACAGTATCAACAGGCCATGGCGTGGTTGGAACGCTGCGAGCGGGTCTTTTGCTGCTGTGAGACCTTTGGCACCATGAATGAACCAAACCGTTGGCTGAAACAGGCGGCGCGGGAAAGGGAAAACTGGTGGATTGGACGGAGGTACCCCATGGCCTTTGAACACTATATCTATTCCAATGGAAAGAAGCTCCGCTGCGGATTCACCACCGGGACCTGTGCGGCCTTGGCGGCCTCGGGGCAGCCCAGAGACTGCTCACCGGCCGGTGGCCGGCGTCGGTTTCTCTGCGTACCCCCAAGGGACTTTTTGGTGGAAGTTCCCTGGAAGACTGCCGTATGGAGGGACCAAGCGCGGTCTGTGGGGTGCGGAAGGACGGCGGAGACGATGTGGATCAGACCACAGGCGCCTTGGTCCAGGCTGCGGTGTCACCCTCTGTTCAGCCGGGCATTTCCATTGAGGGGGGGCCTGGTGTGGGGCGTGTGACCAGGCCGGGGTTGGACCAGCCGGTGGGGTCCGCGGCCATCAACCGGGTTCCCCGGCAGATGATCCGGGAGCAGGTGGCGTCCCTCTGCCGTCAGACGGGATATGAGGGAGGGCTCCAAGTGACCATCTCGGTACCTGCGGGAGAACAGATTGCCCAGAGAACCTTCAATCCCCGCTTGGGAATTGAAGGAGGCATCTCCATTTTAGGAACCTCCGGAATTGTGGAGCCCATGAGTATCCAAGCGATGATAGATACCCTTCAAATTGAGCTCCGCCAGACTGCGGCCCAGGGGCATCGGGGGGTGATTCTGACCCCGGGAAACTATGGGCAGGATTTTCTTCGCCAGTGCGGATGGGGAGGCGGAAGGATTCCTGTGATTCGATGCTCTAATTTTGTGGGAGAGGCTCTGGATGGGGCAGCGGCAGAGGGATTTAAGCGTGTACTGCTGGTAGGCCATGTGGGAAAATTGGTGAAGCTGGCCGGCGGGATTATGAACACCCACAGCCGCTGGGGTGACTGCCGGACAGAGTTGTTTTGCGCCCATGCGGCTGTGTGCGGGCGGGTCAAAGCACCTGTCAGGCGCTGCTGGAGGGGGCCACCACCGATGCCTGTCTGGAGATTTTGGAACAGGCAGGCCTGCGGGAAGCGGTGATGGCCCGCCTGATGGACGCCATAGAGGCCCATGTCTCCCGCCGGGTAGGCGGTGCTTATCGTGTCGGGGTAATCCTGTTCTCCCATGTGTTTGGGGAGTTGGGCAGGACCCCGGGAACCCAGGAGGTGTTGAAGCAATGGGAGCAGGAAGAGGAATTTTTTCGGAGTAAGCGTGGGCCCGGGTGACCCTGAACTGCTGACCAGGAAGGCATGCCGGGTGCTGGAGGCCTGCCCAGTGATTGGAGCGGCTCAAACAGCCCGGGGGAGCAGCTGGTCTCTGTCTATTGCCCGGAGGGCGGTGGATCTGACGGGCAAAGAAATCCTGTCTCTGCCGTTTTCCATGGCGCGGGATCTGTCTGTGCGTCAGGCGGCTTGGCGTCGGGCAGCGGCGATGGTCCGGCAGGTTCTTGACAGAGGTCAGGATGTGGCCATGGTGGTGCTGGGGATGTGTCGATCTACTCCACATATTGCTATTTGATGGAACTGCTCCGGGAGGAGGGCTATGAGACGGAGATGATCCCAGGGGTGGCCAGCTTTTCCGCTGTGGCGGCTCGGCTGGGTGTCAGTTTGACCACCATGGAGGAGCCTCTGCATATTCTTCCGGCCTCTCAGCAGGCACAGTGGGAGGGATTGACACTACCCGGCACCAAGGTGCTGATGAAATCCGGGCGAAACCTGAAGGACTTGGTGGAAAAGCTGGCAGAAACCGGGCAGTTGGAGCAGGCTGTCCTGGTGGCAAACTGCGGTCTGGACCAGGAGATGGTCTGCACCGATTTGCGGGCCCTTCCAGAGGGGCGGGGTATTATACTACCATTCTTGTGAAGGAGTGAAAGCATAGTTCAATTTGTAGGCGCGGGGCCAGGAGCACCCGATTTGATTACCCTGCGGGGGGCGGAGCGGCTGAAGAAGGCGGATGTGGTCATTTATGCCGGCAGCTTGGTCAATCCGGTGCTGCTGGGTCTGTGTTCTGCGCAGTGCCGTATCTTTAACAGCGCGGAGATGACCTTGGAGCAAGTGCTTTCCACCATGGAACAGGCGGAGAGGGAACAGAAACAAACGGTGCGTCTGCATACGGGGACCCCTGCCTCTATGGGGCGATCCAAGAACAGATGGATGCGCTGAAAAAACGGGGGATTCCTTACACGCTGACACCTGGTGTGTCCAGTTTCTGTGGGGCAGCTGCCGCGTAGAGGGGGGAGTATACCCTGCCGGGCATCAGTCAGACTGTGATCATCACCCGGATGGCGGGCCGAACCCCAGTCCCGGAGCGGGAGAATATTGCCTCTTTGGCCGAGCATGGGGCGACCATGGTGATTTTCCTGTCGGCCTCTTTGCTGGATGGGTTACAGGAAGCACTGCTCCAGGGGCCTATACCCAGCAGACCCCTGCGGCGCTGGTGTATAAAGCGACCTGGCCAGAGGAAAAGGTGGTACGCTGCCCCTTGGGGGAACTGGCTCAGGCGGGACGTGACCATGGCATCTCCAAAACAGCGTTGGTGCTGGTGGGGGATTTTTTGTCGGGAGACTATACCCGAAGCCGGTTGTATGCGCCGGATTTCTCCACGGAGTTTCGGAGGGCATCCAAATGAGGCTGGGATTTGCGGCGTTTTCCGCCCAGGGCTATGCCCTGGCCCAGCGGCTGGCCCAGGTTTTGGGGGCACGGCAACCCGCTGCGGGGTAGACTGCCCTTTGCGTGACTGGATCAGAGAGGCGTTTTCCCGATACGAGGGCCTGGTATTTGTAGGCGCTGTGGGAACTGCCGTTCGGGCCATTGCCCCCTATGTGCAAAAGCAAAACCACAGACCCCGCTGTGGTGGTGGTGGATGAGGAGGACGGTTTGTGATCCCCCTGCTCAGCGGCCACTTGGGCGGGGCCAATGGGCTGGCTCACCGAATCGCGGCAGCGGGAGGGGGGAAGCCCTGTGATTACCACGGCCACAGATGGGCGGGGGCTGTTCGCCGTGGACAGTTGGGCGAAAGAGCAGAACTGCCATGTGATGGAGCCGGAACGAATCAAAGGAGTATCCGGAAAACTGCTGGGGGAGACCATCTGGATGCGCTGCCCGTGGGCGGTGTCCGGGCTGCAGCCGGAAGGGGTGCTTCTTGGGGAAGCGGGGGATTGTGATGTGGAGGTGACCCTTTCTCCTGGGAAGGACCCAGCCCTTCATCTGGTGCCGAAAATCTTGGTGCTGGGGTGGGCTGCCGAAGCGGTGTCGGCAAAGAGACCCTGGCGGCGGCGGTGGCCCAGACAATGGAGCGGTTACACTTCGTGCCGCAGGCTATTGCCCGGGTCTGCTCCATCGATTTGAAGAAGGAGGAGCCGGGCCTGCTGGCTTTTTTTGTGCAGAAAGAAAGCTGCCTTTCCTTACCTACTCCCCGAGGAGCTGGCACAGGTCACAGGGGACTTTACTCCATCAGAATTTGTCCGTCAGGTGACAGGGATCGACAACGTCTGTGAGCGCAGTGCGGTTTTGGGCAGTGGGGGCGGCCCACTGCTCCAGAGAAAATGCAAGGGGATGGAGTGACCTTGGCGGTGGCACAGATCCCCTTTCAACCAGAATGGCGGTGGTAACATGGAAAGAAAACGGATTTACTTGGTGGGCTTGGGGCCTGGTGGAAGGGAGCAGATGACCCAGCAGGCCTATGCGGCCCTGGCGGATGCGGATGTTTTATGCGGCTACACAGGATACGTGGACCTGGTGAGAGGGTGGTTTCCGGAAAAGGAGACCTATACCACACCGATGACCCAGGAACTGGCGCGCTGCCGCTGGGCGCTGGAAACCGCGCGAGAGGGCAAATCTGTGGCTATGCTGTGCAGCGGGGATGCTGGTGTATATGGCATGGCTGGCCCTCTGCTCCAGCTGACCGAGGGCGGGGAAGAGGTGGAGATCACAGTGGTGCCCGGTGTCACTGCGGCGCTGTCCGGCGCCGCTATGCTGGGGGCTCCGCTGATGCACGACTTTTGTGTGATCTCACTGTCAGATCTGCTTACACCTTGGGACCAGATTGCCAAGCGGCTGGTGTGCGCGGCAGAGGGGGACAGCGTTATCGTTTTGTACAACCCCGGCTCCAAGAGGCGGAGAGGGCATCTGCGGCGGGCCTGTGAAATCCTGTTGGAGCGGAAGCACCCAGAGACGGTGTGCGGATGGGTCCGCAATGTGGGAAGAGAGGGGAGTGAAGTCCGAATTCTCTCCTTGCAGGCGTTAAAAGAGACCGAGGTGGATATGTTTACTACCGTATTTATTGGCTCCAGTACCACCCAAAGGATAGGGCGCTGGATGGTCACGCCGCGGGGGTATGAGAATAAGTGATGAAAATTCTTCTCTTTGGTGGCACCACGGAAGGCCGCCTGTTAGCGGAACGGCTGGTGGGAATGGGACACCAGGTGACCGTCAGCGTGGCCACGGAATTGGGCGCTGAGATACTGCAAGGGCAGTTTGCGGCCCAGTTTTGACCGGGCGAATGGACCTGGAGGCCATGGCAAAACTACTTCCATCGTATGATTTGTGCGTAGACGCCACCCATCCCTATGCGGTGAAGGTGACAAAGCAGCTCCAGGCCGCCTGCGCTGCGGCGGGCGTTCCGCTGCGGCGTCTGCTTCGGAAAGAGAGTGGGCAGGAGGGCTGTATGGTGGTGGACAGCTGTGCCCAGGCAGCATCGTTCTTGCAAAAACAGCGGGGCAATGTGCTCCTGACCACTGGGGCCAAAGAACTGGGAGCTTTTGCTGCGCTGGAGCCTGACCGGCTGTTCCCACGGGTGCTCCCCACCCATGCCAGCCTGTCGGCCTGTGAAGCGTTGGGCATTCCTCACCGAAATATCCTGGCCTTGCAAGGGCCGTTTTCCCAGGAAATGAACGCGGCCATGCTGGCGCAGTATCAGATTCGCTGGCTGGTCACCAAGGATGGCGGAGCGGTGGGGGGATATGAGGAAAAGTACGCGGCGGCCCAAGAGCGCGGGGTTCCGGTGATTTTGATCCGTCGTCCAGGGGACAGTGGCAGTTCTATGGAGGAACTGCTGAAGTCGTTGGAAGGGGAGAGATGCCATGCACGTTACGTTAATTGGACTGGGATGCGGCGACATGGAGACCATAACGGCGGCGGCACAGCGAGCCCTGTCCCGGGCGGAAGGGATTTTCGGGTCACGCCGGCTGCTGGAGGCACTTCCGCCCAGCGGTGCGCAACGGGTTGCGGCGGTGCAACCGGAAGAAATTCGGGACCATCTGATCCATGCCGGCTGGGCAGAGAGCTGTGTGATACTGAGTGGTGACACAGGCTTTACTCCGGGGCGAAGCGCCTGCTGCCTGTGCTGGCGGCGGCGGGGTTTACGACGACGGTGCTGCCGGGGATCTCCAGCCTGCAAGTTTTTCGGCCAGGCTGAAACGCAGTTGGCAGGACTGGCGCCTCTGTTCTGCCCATGGAGTAGCGGTGGACCCGGTGGCGGAGGTATGCCATGGGAAGCCCGCATTTTTCCTCACTGGCGGTAGCTTGACCCCGGCGGAACTATGCCGGCAGTTAACGGAAGCTGGACTGGGGGCTTGCAGGTGACAGTGGGGGAGGACCTCTCCGGGGAAGGGGAACGCATTTCTCATGGCACGGCGGAGAACATGGCGGAGAGAACCTTTTCGTCCCTGAGCGTCCTATTGGCCGAGGCGGCCCCCGCCCGCCACGCCGGACGCCGGGGCTTCCCGATGAGGCGTTTCTGCGGGGAAAGGTGCCTATGACCAAGCAGGAGATCCGGTCCGCTATCCTGACGAAACTGGCGGTGACGCCCCAAGATATCTGCTGGGATGTGGGGGCGGGCACCGGCAGTGTCAGCGTGGAGCTGGCCCTCCAGGGCCGGTCTGTCTGGGCAGTGGAGCGGCAGGCGGAGGCCTGTGAGCTGATTCGGAAAAACCGAGCCAAGTTTTCTGCGTGGAATCTCCATTTGCAGGAGGGAACCGCGCCGGAGGCCTGTGAGACACTGCCCGCGCCGGACGCCGTTTTTGTGGGGGCAGCGGCCGGCGGCTGCAAGAAATTTTGACGCTGGTTGTCCGCCGGAATCAAAGGCCAGAATCTGCGTATCCGCTATCGCCTTAGAGACATTACAGGAGGCAGTGAGATGCTTGGAAGGACTTGGGTACCGAGCAGACGTCACACAGATCTCCGTCAGCCGGGGCAAGTCAGTGGGGCAGCTGCATCTGCTTCTGGCACAGAATCCGGTTTTTAATTACGGGAGAGCCTGTATGAAACGGCTGATGATTTCCGCTATGGCCAGCGGAAGCGGGAAAACCGTACTGACCTGCGGCTTACTGGCGGCTCTAACGGCCCGGGGACACGCTGCCCAGGCGCTGAAATGTGGGCCGGACTACATTGATCCCATGTTTCATGAAAAGGTTCTTGGCGTACCCAGCCGTAATTTAGATCTCTTTCTTCAGGGGGAAGATGGGGTGCGGCGGACCCTGTTGAAACAAAAAGGGGACTATGTTGTGGTGGAGGGCGCCATGGGATTCTATGACGGTGTGAACGGCACAGACCGGGCCAGTGCCTGGCAGGTGGCGCGGACAGCCAGTCTGCCGGTGGTTTTGGCCATCCGGCCGGGGGGAAGCAGCCTGACTTTGGCCGCTCAGGTCAAGGGACTTTGACCTTCCGGGCGGATTCTCAGATTCGTGGGTTGGTTCTTACCGCCTGTCGGCCCTCTCTTTACGCCCACTTGGCGCCTATTTTGGAAGAAGAGACCGGACTGCCAGTTTTAGGTTACCTCCCTCCCATGGAGGAGGCAAACATTGGCAGCCGTCATCTTGGCCTGCTGACGCCAGGGGAGATCGCAGACCTGAATCAGCGGTTCCGCAAAGTGGCGGAGCAGTTGGAAAAGACAGTGAATCTGGACGCCTTATGGGCGTTGGCGGAGGAAACAGAGAAAACAGCCGTTCAAGACCGCCCAAGACGGTTCCGACCAAGGAGTTGCTGTGCCATCGGCGTGGCGTGGGATGCGGCCTTTTGTTTTTACTATGCGGATAACCTGGATGCCCTTCGGGACGCCGGGGCGGAGTTGGTTTTTTCAGCCCCTTGCAGGCGGACGCGCTCCCAGAGGTGGATGGCCTCTATCTGGGCGGCGGCTATCCTGAAGTATATGCCCAAGCGTTGTTCCGACAGGCGGGAATCCGCAGTGCCATCCGGGTTGCCCTTCGGGATGGCATGCCCACGGTGGCGGAATGCGGAGGATTTTTGTATTTGCAGGAGCAGCTGCAGACGGAGCAGGAGGTTCCTTGGCCCATGGTGGAGGTGCTGCCCGGTATGGGCTATCCTACCCGTCAGCTGCGGCGGTTTGGGTATCTCACCCTCCAAGCGGAGCGGGACAGCTTGCTGTTTCGCGCGGGGGAGGAGATTCCAGCCCATGAATTTCACCATTGGGACAGCACCCAAACTGGAACGGCGCTTTTGGCCCAAAAACCATCGGGAAAGCACTGGCGGTGCGGATATGCCACAGACACCCTTTATGCGGCCTTTCCCCATCTCCATTTTGGGGGAGGGCTTCCTTTGGCGGAACGCTTTGTGTCAGCGGCAGCGGCCTATCGGGAAAGGAAACAGAGATGACTTGGAAGGAGACCTTGGAGAAAATCCAGGCAGGAGAGGAAACGGCAAGAGCGCAGGCGCTCCGGCGCTGGGACAGTCTGGCCAAGCCCTTGGGGAGCTTGGGCATTTTGGAAGAGGCCATTGTCCGGATTGCGGCGCTGACCGGGACAGCGGAGGTCTGTTTGAAGAATCGGGCACTGGTGGTGCTGTGCGCGGACAATGGAGTGGTCAGCCAGGGGGTCAGCCAGTCTGATGCGTCCGTGACGCGGGCGGTGACCGCCGCGCTGGGAAACCAGAGCCGTACCGTCAACTATATGGCCCAGAAGGTAAACTGTCAGGTGGTGCCGGTGGATTTGGGGGTACTGGACTTTTTGGGTGCGCCAGGGGTGAAAAACTGTCGAGTCCGCAATGGGACGGGAGACATTTCTCAGGGCCCTGCAATGACCCGGGCGCAATGCATCCAGGCAATAGAGACTGGGATTTCATTGGCCCAGGAGGCCAAAGAGACAGGGGCGTCCATCCTCCTAACCGGGGAGATGGGGATTGGAAACACCACCACCTCCTGTGCCGTGGCCAGTGTTTTGCTGGGAAGGGACCCGGGCCAGCTGGCCGGACGGGGCTCGGGACTGTCTGAGGAGGGCTTCCGGCGCAAAGTGCGGGCGATCCGGCAGGCCATCTGCCGCAATGCCCCTGACCCGGGGGACCCGATTTCAGTGTTGCAAACCGTAGGCGGGCTGGATTTGGCTGGCCTATGCGGTCTGTGCCTGGGCGGGGCTTATGTGCGCCTGCCCGTGCTGCTGGATGGGCTGATTGCCGATGTGGCGGCCCTCTGTGCCGTCCGACTCCGTCCCCAGGCGGCGGATGCCCTGCTGGCGGGACATGTATCGGCGGAACCCGGGGCACAGTGGGTTTTGCAGGCACTGGGCCTGCGGGGGATGATCCAAGCGGAGATGCGGCTGGGAGAGGGAACCGGTGCGGTGGCGGCCTTGCCGCTGTTGGACCTGCCCTGGCGGTCTATCAAAGCGGTCATACCTTTGCGCAGCTGGGCATTGAAGCCTATACGCCGCAGTAAGAAGGAGAGGACGAGCATGTTTACCCTTGTCATTGGCGGTGCTGCCAGCGGAAAAAGTGAATATGCGGAGGCCCATGTGGAGACCCTCCCAGGCCGTCGGCTGTACATTGCCACCATGGAGCCCTGGGATGAGGAGTGCCGGGCGCGGATTGCCCGCCACCAGGCAGCCCGGGCGCACAAACGGTTTACCACAGTGGAATGCTATCGGAATCTCCCAGCTTACTGTTCCCCGGATAGCAATGTGCTGCTGGAGTGTCTGGGAAATCTGGTGGCCAATGAGCGATATGGGAGACAGGGCGGCGGCGTGGCCCAGGCTGTGGCAGGGGTAGCGCATTTGCTGCGGCAGTGCAGGCACGTCACAGTGGTGACCAATGAAGTGTTTTCCAGCGGGGAGGCGTACCAGGGGGATACCTTATCCTATTTAAGGGACCTGGCGTGGGCCAATCGGACCCTGGCCCGCCGTGCGGACCGGGTGGTGGAATTGGTCTGTGGTTTGCCCTGTGTTTGGAAGGGGACGGAAGGATGAGGGGAATTCTGGAAACCGTGGCGGTGGCATTTTCCATGTTCTCCGCGCTTCCCATGCCCCAGATTTCCTGGGAAAAACGGAATATGCGGTATGCGCTGTGTGCCTTCCCTCTGGTGGGAGGGGTGATCGGTGGATTGTGCTGGCTGTGGGGGAGCTCTGTCAGTGGGGGGGCGTGCCGGACCTTCTGCGAGGGGCCGTGCTCTGTCTGCTCCCCTGCGGCGGTGACAGGGGGTATCCATTTGGACGGCTATTGTGACACGGTGGATGCCCTGGCCAGCCATGGCACACCGGCGCGGCGGCAGGAAATTCTGAAAGACCCCATATCGGCGCCTTTGGGGTCATTCGTCTGTGCGGGTATTTTTTGCTCTCGTTTGCTCTGTGGACCACGCTGGCCGCCCCGGTGGGAAAGGAGCTCTGCCTGAGCTTTTGTCTCAGCCGGTGCCTGTCCGGCTGGGCGGTGGCGAGGTTCCCGCTGGCAAAGCATTCGGGCCTGGCTTATACCTTTGCCACCGCCGCAGACCGGAAGCGGGTGGCTTGGATTTTGCTGCTGGCCGGCGTGGGCCTGGGGGCATCGTATGCTGGAAAAGTTTGGCCGGCGGAGCCATGGTGCTGGCGGCACTGCTGGTATTTTGGGATTACTGGCGAAGGTCCAGGAAATACTTTGGCGGGTTGTCCGGGGATTTGGCCGGCTGGTTTTTGCAGCGGGTGGAGCTTTGGATGCTGGCGGCCGTATGGATTGTGGAATGGGGGCGCATCTTCTGTGATTTTTGTAACGGGCCCGTTGTTTGCGGGAAAGAGAGAATACATTTGCAAGGCTTTGGGCTGGTCAGAGGAGGACTTGGCCCGGCGGGGAATCTGGGAGGTGCAGAACCTGGCGGGCCAGGAGGAAGACCTGGAGAAACTGGCGAAAAACCTGGCCCAATATGAGGTGGTCATCGCCACGGAGGTCGGGGGCGGCGTGGTTCCCGTGGACCCGGTGCAGCGACAGAACAGAGAGGCCGCGGGCGCTTGGCCTGCCTCTTGGCCCAGCGGGCGGACCGGGTGATCCGTGTTTTCTGTGGTTTGCCTCAGGCGCTGAAGGGGGAACTTCCATGAGAGTGGAGCTGATCCGCCATGGGGAAACCCTGTGGCAGGGGACGGACGGTATCAGGACAGACCGATGTACCACTGTCTGAACAGGGAAGACAGGCGCTGTCTCCCGCGTCGTTCTCGCCGGAGAAAGTCTACATCACCGCTTTGCAGCGAACGAGGCAGACGGCGGAACGTCTGTTTCCCCAAGCGCGGCTGGTGGTGGTGGAGGACTTAGGGGGAAATGAACTTTGGACGGTTCGAGGGACGAAGTGCGGCGGAGATGGAGGAGGACCCGTCCTACCGTGCCTGGGTGGAGGGCATGTGCCGGGGACAATGTCCAGGCGGGAGAGAGTCTGCCTGCGTTTTCCCGCCGTGTCTGCCGGGCCTTCGCCCGACTGCTGGATTGGGCGGTGGCCTCTGAGGAAGAGCAGCTTGTTCTTGTGGTCCACAGGGGGAACCCAGATGGCGGTGATGGAGGCGTTTGCCATCCCATCCCGGCCCTATTTTTCCTGGGGTCTGCCCTGCGGGCAAGGCTATGTACTGGAGGCCGAAGGATGGTTAGAACACCGCCAACTGCGCTTGCTGGGAAAGCGGGACTATACAAAAAGGGGATGACATGGAACTTGTGGTGGCTGGGGCACTCAGCTTCTGCCTGGACCTCCTGCTGGGGACCCAGGCTGGATTCCCCATCCTGTGGTATGGATGGGCCGGGCAATTTCCGGCCTGGAAGAGCGGCTGCGGCGGATTTTTTCCCAAGACGACGCGGGGAGAATGGGCCGCAGGTGCTCTGCTTGCGATCTTGCTGCCGGCAGGGACTTTGGCACTTACCTTTTCTGTATTGTGGCTTGCTGGGCAGATTCATCCTGGGCTTCGCTTCTTTTGGAGGTTTTCTGGGGGTGGCAGGCGCTGGCTGTACGGGGACTGGGGAAGGAAAGTAGCCGGGTTTATCGGGCGCTGCGGGAGGGAACTCTGGAGCAGGCCCAGCAGGCGGTGGCCCGCATCGTGGGACGGGACACCCAGCGGCTGGACCGGGCGGGGGTCACCCGGGCGGCGGTGGAGACCGTGGCGGAAAACTTTTCCGATGGAGTGGCGGCGCCTTTGTTTTACTTTTTCTTGGGCGGCGCTCCCTTGGCCCTCTGCTATAAGGCCATCAATACCATGGACAGTATGGTGGGGTACCGGAATGAACGGTATCTCTACTTTGGCCGCTGGGCGGCCCGGCTGGACGATGGAGCCAACTGGCTTCCCGCCCGTCTGTCGGCGTTGCTGCTGGTGGCGGCGGCGTGGCTCTTGGGGGAGGATGGGAGAGGTGCCTGGCGGATCTGGCGCCGGGACCGGCGCAACCACGCCAGCCCCAACGCAGCGCAAACAGAGGCGGCGATGGCCGGAGCGCTGGGGGTTCAGCTGGCCGGACCAGCTTGGTATTTTGGGATACGGGTGGAAAAACCGACCATTGGAGAGCATCAGCGCCCGATTGTACCAGAGGATATTCTGCGCAGTAACCGGCTGCTCTATGGGGGCAGCGTCCTTTGCCTTGGCGTTCTGATCGGGCTGCGCTGCGCCCTTGTCTTGGGAGGAGGGATTGGATGAGAAGGGGAGAGCATGGCGGGGACTGGGCCGCCTACCAGATACAATACCATGGGATGCCCCTGGACTTTTCCGCCAATGTAAGCCCTATGGGGATTCCTGCGGGCGTGAAGCGCGCTCTGTACCAGGCGGTGGAGGAGGTAAATCGGTATCCAGACCCCTTGTGCCGGCAGCTTCGGGCGTGTCTGGGCAGGCACCATGACGTCTCTTCCGCCCAGATTCTCTGTGGGAATGGGGCCTCCGACTTGATCGACCGCCTGGTGCTGGCGCTTCGCCCTAAGCGGGGGATGGTAACTGCGCCGGCGTTTTCCGAGTATGGCCAAGCGCTGAGGCGGGTGGGCTGTCAAGTGGAGGAGTTTCCCCTGCAACGGGCAGAGGATTTTCGGATGACAGCGCGGATTTTGGAGCGCATTACGCCTGCATTGGATATTTTATTTCTCTGTGAGCCCAGCAACCCCGCTGGACAGACAACAGACCGGGCTTTGCTGGAGAAGATCCTGGAGCGGTGTGATGCCTGTGGCGTCCTTCTTGTGGTGGATGAATGCTTTGAGGAATTTCTCCTGGACCGGTCCCATTCCATGGTTTCCAACCTGACGGGACATCACCTTTTGATTCTCCGGGCCTTTACCAAATTTTATGGGCTGGCTGGGGTTCGGCTGGGGTACTGTCTGTGCCAGGAGGAGACGTTATTGGAGCAGATGCGTTTGGCGGGGCAGCCCTGGCCGGTGTCCCACCTGGCCCAGGCGGCGGGGATGGCGGCCCTGGAGGAGACGGTGTATGGAGACCAGCTGCGGGCGTGGACCCGGCGGCGACGGGAGGCACTTCGGTTGGCGCTGACCCAGCTGGGCTGTGATGTGGTGCCGGGGCAGGCCAATTATCTGCTGTTTTCCATCGGAATTCGTCGTTGGATCAGGACTTGGCCCAGCGGGGGATTTTGATCCGAAACTGTGAGACCTACTCCGGCCTGGGGCCTGGCTGGTTCCGGGTGGCGGTTCGAGAGGAAGAGGCGTGCCGACGGCTGATCCAGGCCATGGAGGAGTGTGTGGGATGACCAAACGATTGATGATTCAAGGGACCATGTCAGGCGTGGGAAAGAGCCTGCTCACAGCGGCCCTTTGCCGGATCTTTTGGCAGGATGGCTATCGGGTTGCGCCGTTTAAGAGCCAGAATATGGCCCTTAACAGCTATATCACCGAGAACGGGCTGGAGATGGGACGGGCACAGGTGCTTCAGGCCTGGGCGGCGGGCCGGGAACCTGATGTACGGATGAACCCGATTCTCCTAAAACCGTCCAGCGACGTGGGCAGTCAGCTGATTGTCAAAGGGGAGGTCCGGGGGACTACCAGGCGTCGGAATATTTCCGCAAGAAACGAGAACTGATTCCGGAGATTCTGGCGTCTTACCACAGCCTGTGCCAGGAGAATGACATTCTTGTCATTGAGGGGGCGGGGAGTCCGGCGGAGATCAATTTGAAAGCGGATGACATTGTTAACATGGGGCTGGCCCGGCTGGTGGACGCACCTGTCCTGCTGGTGGGGGACATTGATCGGGGCGGGGTGTTTGCCCAGCTCTATGGAACCCTGGCGCTGCTGGAGCCAGATGAGCAGGACCGAGTGGTGGGCTGCGTCATCAATAAGTTTCGGGGGATGTGGCGCTGCTCCAACCAGGGCTGAAAATGCTGGAGGAGAAAACCAAGGTCCCGGTACTGGGGTGATCCCCTATGTGCCGCTGGATCTGGATGAAGAGGACTCCCTGGCGCCCTGTTTGACACGGACTTCCCACCATAAACCAGTGGACCTTGCAGTGATTCGCCTGCCGCGGCTGTCTAATTTACAGATTTTGCGCCGCTGGAGCGACATGAGGCATTGGGCGTTCGGTATGTCAGCCGAGTGGAGGAACTGGGACGTCCGGACGGGGTCCTGCTGCCTGGCACCAAGAACACCATGGGGGACCTTCTGTGGCTGCGCCAGAACGGACTGGAAGCCGAGATCAAAAAACTGGCAGCCCAGGGAACCCCGCTGCTGGGCATCTGCGGCGGGTACCAGATGCTGGGACGCAGTCTGTCCGATCCGGATGGGGTGGAAGAAGGCGGTATGCTGGCAGGAATGGGCCTGCTGCCCTGTGACACGGTGTTTCTCCGGCGGAAGATCAGGCGAAGAACCCGGGCGAAGGTGGTAGCGCCGATGCTGGCAGGGGGAAATTTGGCAGGGTATGAGATTCACATGGGAGAAACCACGGTCCACGGTGCGCCATTTTGCCGCCTGGACGGAGGAAAACCAGAAGGAGCCGTCCAGGGAAATGTATTTGGGACCTATCTTCATGGGCTGTTTGACACGGGAGAGCTGACGGAACGTCTGGCCCAGTGGCTCCTGTCTCGGAAAGGACTTGCGGGAGAGACCGGAGGTCTGCAAAGTCATCGGGCGCATCAGGAAGAGCAGTTAAATCAGTTGGCCTGTATCGTCCGGCAGCACATAGACCTGCCGGCTATTTATGAGGCAATGGGACAGAACGGGAGGGGAGAACGATGAAGCACAGTAGACCAGCTGACATTGAGCGGACCAGCATGGCGATCATCGCAGAGGAACTGCGGCAGAGGGGATGCAGGTCCCGCCGGATCAGGAGGCCGTGGTAAAGCGGGTGATCCACACCACGGCAGATTTTGAATATGCAGAAAATCTTGTTTTTACAAAAAAATGCAGTTTCGCTGGGGGTTGCGGCCCTTCGAAAGGGAACGCCCATTGTGACAGACACCAATATGGCAAAGGCGGGCATCAGTCGGCCTGGGTTGGAGAAATTGGGGTCTCATGTGATGTGTTTCATGGCCGACCCTGCGGTAGCCCAACGGGCCGAGGCGCAGGGAACCACGCGAGCGGCAGCCGCCATGGAACAAGCGGCACAGGTGTGTCCCGGGGCAGTCCTGGCGATCGGGAATGCGCCCACGGCGCTGTTTGCCATTGCCCGACAGATGGAGCGAGGACAGTTTCCGGCGATGCTGATCGGGGTGCCTGTGGGATTTGTGAATGTGGAGGAGGCCAAGGAGCAGGTGCTTGCGCTGTGCCGGCGGTTTGAAGTGCCGGCAATTTTGGCCATGGGACGGAAAGGTGGCAGCAATGTGGCAGCGGCTATTTGCAATGCCTTGCTCTATCTGGCCGGGGATATGCTGGACCCTGCCGAACGTGGCTGGCAGTGAAAAGGAAAAAAACAAAAAGAAAGCCCTCAGAATTTCTCTTGTTCAAGGAATTCTGGGGGCTTTTTGGGATGATTTTGGAACATTTTATACAGTAAAGCGAGAGGAGAAGTCCAAAATTTACCCGGCGTTTTGACGATTTTATCGTGGAAGATGCGAAGAAAGCACTGTGCTTTTGGAGAATTGGAAAGCAAACGGGTAGGAATCAAGGATAGAGAGGAGATTGGCCGAAGGGGGAGCAGGGAAAAAATATGATAAGAATATCGTATGGGAAGAGGAGGGGGGAAAGAACAGAAGGGAGGAAGATGATCATGTGGAGGAAAGAATCAGGGAGAAGAAAATTGGATTCATAAGAAAAAGTGAAAGGAGAAGAGAAGCGTATAAAGAGAAAGGAAAGGGGGATGGCTCGAAAATGGACAGGAAAAAACTTGCACAAAGGTAAAAAGCAAGTTTTGGATTTCTTTCTTGCAATTGAGAAAGACCTATGGTAGATTGTTCATAATTTCACAGAAAGTTTTCTTAACATACGAAAGGGAGAGAGAAAGGGGGTGATCGGATGTCTCTGGATGCGGTGAAACGAGTCATGGAAGTGGAGAAACAGGCTTCACAGCAACGGGAAGAAGGGGAACGAGAGGCCAGGCGCCGAATCACGGCGGCGGAAAAGGCAGGGGCGGAGCGCTTAGAGAGTGCTTGTCGAGCGGCGGAGATAAAAGTAAAGAAAATGATGACGGAAGAGGAAGAAAAGAATGCAAAAGAAACAGCAGAGCGGCAGGAGGAGGCTGCGCGCCTGTATGAGGAAATCAAGGCAGAAGGAGAGCGTCATTTGGACCAAGCCGCAGAGTGGATCGTGAGAAGGGTGGTGGAGTTCTAAGTGTCAATTGTAAAAATGAAGCGGCTGCGGCTGCTCTCATTGACTTCAGAGCGGGACCATCTCTTGGCCCGGCTGCAGCGTGCTGGCTGTGTGGAGGTGACAGAACCGGAAGAACCGCAAAGCATGCCGGAATGGGGCAGCTTGCTGCGTCGGGATTCCACAGCGCTTCTGACGGTGAAAAGTCAAGCCACTACGGTTCGGACCGCCTTGGAGAATGTAAACCGATACGCAGCAGTTCGGTCAGGACTGTTCATTCAACGGGAGGCCATCCGGGAACAGGATTTTTTCCGGCAGGAAACGATGGAAGAGGCCTTGGCGCTGGCGGAAAAGATCAATGCCTGGAACCGGCAGCTGGCAAAGCTCCAGACCCAGGAGACCAATCTGAAGAACTTGAAAACCAGTTTGATGCCGTGGGCCCCGCTGAACCTTCCTCTTGAACTTCAGGAAACGGCCACATCGGTATTTCAGCTGGGAACTTGCCCTCTGGCGGTGAATCTGTCCGAACTGACCGCACAACTGGAGAAAACTGCGGAGCGAGCCCATCTCCAGGAGATTTCCCAGGATAAGCATCAGCGGTATCTCCTGCTGATCTGCCATAAGGAGGCGCTGGAGCGGGCAACGCAGTGCCTGCGGGCCCATGGATATGGGATTTCTCACTGGAAGGCCCGTACAGGGACACCGGCGGAGAACATCCGTCGGGTGGAAGAGGAACTGCTTCAAAATCAACGGGAACGGGAGGACATGATCCAGTCCATTTCCGCTTGCCAAAGCCAGAGGAAAAAACTGGAACTTTGTCAGGACCGCCTCCAGCAGGAACTCCAGAAGGAGCAGGCGCGGGAAAAAATTCTCACCGATGGCACAATGATTTTTTTGGAGGGGTGGGTTGCCCAGACGGGGCTGTCCCGGCTGGAAGAAGAATTGAGCGACATTCTCTGTGCCTATGAATGGAGGGAACCTGATCCCGAGGAGATTCCCCCTACGCTGCTGAAAAATCAAAAGTGGCTTTCCTGTATCAACATGGTGACAGAGATGTACTCCCTGCCGGCTTACCGGGGAGGAATTGATCCGAATCCGCTGATCTTTGGATTCTTTGTGGTGTTTTTCGGCATGATGTTTGCAGACCTGGCCTATGGCCTGGTTCTCTGGGCAGTCTCCTGGGGATCACCAAAAGTATCGTCCCAAGGGGACGGTGGGAAACATGTTTCAGTTGGGACAGTACTTGGGAATCTCCACTGCCGTGTTCGGGGTGCTGACAGGTGGTTTCTTTGGAGACGCAGTATATCAGTTTACCACGGCGTTCTTTCCGGAACACGTCATTACCTTGCCGGCGCTGATCAACCCTCTGCAGGATCCGATGACCATTATGGTGATCGCCCTGGGGTTGGGGGTGCTTCACATGCTGTTTGGACAGTGTGTCCATATTTACATGGAGGCCCAGGATGGACGCCTTCTGGATGGCATTTTGGATGTGGTCCCTTGGTGGATTGTGTTTGCGGGGATTGCTCTGGCTGCTTTACAGGGGAGCGCTGTGGTGGTTCTGGTGGGATTTCTGGCACTGTTGTTTACTCAGGGACGACATAAGAAGGGTATTGTACGGAAACTGCTTGGCGGTCTGGCCAGTTGGTATGATATCACAAGCTGGCTGGGGATATCCTCTCCTACTGCCGTTTGATGGCCCTGATGCTGGCCACCTCAGTGATTTCCCAGGTGTTTAATATTTTAGCCACCCTGCCTGGAGAGGGCCTACCCAAGCCCGTGGGTATCCTGGTGTTTCTGGTGATTTTTTGGTGGGAAATCTCTTTAACATGGGCATCAACATCATTGGGACCTATGTTCATGCGGCCCGCCTGCAGTATCTGGAGTTTTTCAGTAAGTTTTATAAGGAGGGCGGTGTTCCCTTTAATCCCCTGAAATATCAGACCAAATATGTGGACGTGACCACAGACAGCGGGGAGGTGGTGGAATGAGTATCCACGGGTTCTTCCAGACTGTGCCCTTGGAAGGGACTGCGCTTGCTCTGCTGGGCGCGGCCCTGGCAGTGGGGCTGCCCTGCGCTGGTTCTGCCACTGGAGTGGGAACTGTGGGCCGGGCAGGGGCTGGTCTATTGTCTGTGGACCCAGGGAAGTTTTCTCGGGTGCTGGTCATGCAGATTCTGCCGGGCACCCAGGGACTTTATGGCCTGGTCATCTGGTTTTTCGCATTGACCAAGCTGGGATTTTTTTTCGGGAGAACTGGCGCATCTGACGCCGGTTCAGGGACTGGAGTTTTTCGGTGCCTGCTTGCCGGTGGCCCTTGGCGGCCTAATTTTCGGCATTGTTCAGGGCAGGATTTGTGCTGGGGACTCTCTCTCATTGCCAAGAAGCCCAATGATCTGAGCCGGTCGGTTATTCTGGCCATTATGATGGAGTTTTACGCGATTCTGGCCCTGCTGGCATCGTTTTTAATGCTCAACCACTTTCAATTTTGAGGAGAGAGTCTGTGCCTCTTCTGACAGGAACAGGAGGAATCATTCATGGAGACAATTGGAATTGCATTGGCGTTTGTCGGCGCGGCCCTGGCAGTGGGCTTGGCCTGCTCGGGGTCTGCCCGCGGGGTGGGCAGTGTAGGAGAAGTGGGGGCCGGTGTGCTGGCCAACGACCCGGGAAAGTTCTCTCAGATTCTGATTTTGCAGATCATCCCTGGAACCCAGGGTCTGTATGGACTGGTGGCCTGGTTTTTGCCTTAATGAAGCTGGGCTTTTTTTCCGGGGAGCTGCGGGTATTGACTGGAAGTGAAGGACTGATGTTTTTGGCGGCCTGTCTGCCCATGGCCATCGGTGGCTTGCTGTCCGCCATTGCACAGGGAAAGTGTGCAGCGGCCGGCGTGGCCCTGGTGTCCAAGCGGTCAGAGGAGCTGTCCAAGGCGATTATCATGGCCATCATGGTGGAGTTCTATGCCATTTTGTGCCTGCTGGCATCCTTCCTGATGCTCAATAGCTTATAATTATCCATTCTGGCAGAAAGGAGAGCATGGGGATGCACGGGATTGAAAAAGTTACAGACCGCATTGCCCAGGATGCCCAGGCAGAGATTGAGGCCCAGCTGTCTCAGGCGCAGGAACGGGCGGACCAAATTCTGGCGGAGTATGAGACCCAGGCGCGGGAGGCGGTGGAACGTATTTTGGCGCATGGGCAGAGAGAGGTGGACGCGCACCGTGCCCAACTGCACAGCATGGCACGGCTGGAGGCGCGGAAACGAGTTCTGGCAGCCAAGCAGGATGTAATAGAAGCGGCGTTTGAGAAAGCTTTGGCCCGTCTGTGTGCCCTGCCACGGGAGAAAATGGTACCTCTGCTGGCCCGGTTGGCGGCAGTCTATGCGGAAACAGGGGAGGAGGAAGTGATTCTGCCCCCAGCATCCCGGCGGGCTTACGGACAGGACGTGGTGGACCAGGCCAACCAGCTGATTGGGGAGGGACACCTGACCTTGGGGCCGGCGGAGGAAGGAATCGCAGGCGGTCTGCTCCTGCGGCGGGGCCGGGTCGATATCAATTGTACCTTTTCCATGCTTCTGCAGCGACGGAGGAATCGCTCAGTGCCCAAGTGGCAGAGATTCTCTTTCCCCGAGGAGAGCAGGTGTGAACGACGGATGAAGGAGGGCGCCTTGTGACAAGAAAAATACATGATACGGACTATTTGTTTTTAACTACCCGCGTCCGTGCTCTGGAGGGCTGCCTTCTGAACCGGGGACAGATGGAGCAAATGCTGGAAGCCGGAAGCCCGGAGGAGGCAGCCCGCATCCTGACCGACTGCGGTTATCCAGAACTGGAAACGGTCAGCGCAATAACGGTGGGGGAGATGCTGAACAGAGAACGGGAACGTTTGTTCCAGGATTTGGCGGAATTGGTTCCTGACCCGGCGATTTTGGCCGTATTCCAGTTGCCCCACGACTATCACAATGTAAAAGTGCTCTTAAAGAGCGAAGCAATGGGGATTCAGGAGGACCGGCTGCTGGTGGATGCCGGCCGTATTCCGTCGAAGCAGCTGGTCGCTGCGCTGCGGTCGGGAGAGGTTCAGAATCTGCCGCCGCAGCTGGGAGAGGCCATAGACGAGGCCCGCCAAGTGCTCTCAGCCACACGAGACCCGCAGTTGGGGGATATGGTTCTGGATCGGCGCTATTTCCAGGAGCTGCTTGTCCTGGCGGAGGAGACGGGATCTCTGTTTTTGCAGGGATATGTTCAGCGCATGATAGATGCGGCCAATCTCCGGACGGCAGTCCGTGTTCTCCGTATGGGGCAGGGGACGGAATTCCTGGAGGGAATCCTTTTCCCGGGAGGAACATGGAGGTGGAGCGGCTTTTGACAGGGATCAATGGCGGAAGTATGCTGGAGGAATTGTATGCTTCCTCCCCCTGGCACGGGCTGCGGAATCAGGAGCTATGGCGGCCCGTGGCGGTTCCTTGACACAATTCGAAAAGGACTGTGATGACGCGGTTTTGGATGAGGTCCGGCGGGCACAGTTTGTTGCGTTTGGAGAGGCGCCAGTGATTGCCTATTTGGCGGCAAAGGAGGCTGAAATCCTGGCAATCCGCATCATTCTGACAGGACGTTTGGCGGATTTGGCGCCGGATATTATTCGGGAAAGGCTGCGTGAGGCCTATGTATAAGATCGCGGTGGTGGGGCGACAAGGACAGCGTGCTGGGCTTCAAGGCCCTGGGGCTGTCTGTCTTCCCCGTTGAAACAGCGGAAGAGGCCAGAAGGGTGATCCACGCCACAGCCAAGGAGGCGTATGCGATCATTTACCTGACAGAACAGCTGGGCACGCAGTTGAAAGATTTGCTGGCACAGTACGAAAAAGAGCTGGCACCCGCAGTAATTCTAATTCCCGGAAAAGAAGGGTCGCTGGGAATCGGGATGGAAAAGATAACAGAAACGGTAGAACGGGCCGTGGGTGCGGACATTCTGGCATAAGGTTTTTGCGCCAAGAAAGACGAGGTACAGCGATGGCCGCTGGCAAGGTCCATGGACGGAAAGAAGGGAAAAAGAGCAATGAGCAATGGTAAGGTTGTGAAGGTTTCCGGGCCCCTGGTGGTGGCTACGGGACTTGCGGAGGCGAACATGGCGGATGTGGTCCGGGTAGGGGAACAGCGGCTCATTGGAGAGGTGCTGACCATGACAGGGGACGCCGCTTCGATCCAAGTGTATGAGGAGACCTCTGGCCTGGGTCCCGGGGCAGTGGTGGAAACCACGGGGGCGCCGTTGTCCGTAGAACTGGGGCCGGGACTGATCGGTATGATCTATGACGGAATTCAGCGTCCTCTGGAGCTGATTGCCAGCCTCACAGGCTCCAATCATCTCCCCAGAGGAGTAGAGGTTCCGGCCCTGGATCAGGGAGAGAACTTGGGAGTTTGTGGCGTCGGTTTCTCCAGGCACCAAAGTAGTGGGCGGGGATGTCATCGGGACGGTTCAGGAGACCCCTTCGGTCCAACATAAAATTATGGTTCCCCTGGGGATGACGGGGACCCTTCGCAGCATTCAAAGCGGAACCTATACGGTGACAGAAACCGTGGCTGTTTTTGGAGAATGAGCAGGGAATTCAGGAGCCCCTGACCATGCTGCAGAAGTGGCCTGTGCGGAAAGGCCGCCCTTATCAGACAAAATTTGCGCCGGTGACCCCGCTTCAGTCGGGGCAGCGGGTAATTGACACCATGTTTCCAGTGGCCAAGGGAGGAACCGCTGCGGTTCCAGGGCCCTTTGGATCGGGAAAGACGGTGGTGCAGCACGCTCTGGCCAAATGGTCTGATGTGGATGTGGTGGTCTATATTGGCTGCGGAGAGCGCGGCAATGAGATGACCGATGTGCTCCGGGAGTTCCCGGAACTGGTAGATCCCCGGACGGGGAATCCCTTATGAAGCGGACGGTTCTCATTGCCAATACGTCGGATATGCCTGTGGCGGCCCGGGAGGCCTCTGTATACACCGGGATTACCATTGCGGAGTATTTCCGGGATATGGGCTATGATGTGGCGGTCATCGCGGATTCGACCTCCCGCTGGGCGGAGGCGCTCCGGGAAATGTCTGGCCGCTTGGAGGAGATGCCCGGGGAGGAGGGATACCCGGCCTATCTGGTCTCCCGTTTGTCCCAGTTTTATGAACGGGCCGGTGTAGTGCAGTGCATGGGGTCCGATGGACGCCGGGGTTCTCTGACCGCGGTGGGGCGGTGTCTCCCCGGGCGGGGATTTGTCGAACCTGTTTCTCAGGGGACGATGCGGATTGTTAAGGTGTTTTGGGCTCTGGATGCTTCACTGGCCTACGCCAGGCATTTTCCAGCGGTGAACTGGCTCAATTCCTATTCTTTATATTTGGATTCTCTCAGACCTTGGTTTGAGGAGCATTTGGGAAAAGCCTTTGTGCAAAATCGTACCCAGGCGATGCTCCTGCTGCAGCAGGAGGCCAGTCTGAATGAAATTGTCCAGCTGGTAGGCAAGGATGGCCTGGCGCCTGGGGATCAGCTGACCTTGGAGACCGCCAAAATGATTCGAGAGGACTTTCTCCAGCAAAATGCATTTGTTGAGGTAGATTCCTTCTCCAACTATGACCGGCAGTCCAGGCTGCTGGCGATGATTTTGGACTATGACCGGCTCTGCCGGGGAGCCCTGGAGAAGGGGGCAGACCCTGATGCGCTTTTCTCTCTTCCGGCCCGTGCGGCCATTGGCAGAGCCAAAAGTGTACCGGAGGAGCGATATATCCAGGCCTATGAAACCATTGCCCGGGATATGGCCCAGCAGATTGCCCAGCTGACAGAGAAAGGAGGGGCGGATATATGATCAAGGAATACCGAACCATTGCGGAAATTGCGGGGCCATTGATGGTGGTCCGGCAGGTGGAGCGCGCGACCTTCGATGAACTGGTGGAGATCGAACTGTCGGACGGATCGGTTCGCCGTGGAAAGGTGCTGGAGGTCAATGGAGACAGTGCGGTGGTCCAGCTTTTTCGAGGCCAATGCGGGGATCAATTTGGCCCATGCCAAGGTTCGTTTCCTGGGGCATCCCCTCCAGCTGGCGGTGTCCCGGGATATGCTGGGGCGCGTGTGCAATGGGATGGGGCAGCCTATCGACGGGGGGCCGGAAATTTTGGCGGAGGAATATCGGGATATCAACGGTTTGGCGATGAATCCTGCGGCCCGGGCCTATCCCAATGAGTTTATTCAGACGGGGGTTTCCTCCATTGATGGGTTGAATACCTTGGTGCGGGGGCAGAAGCTTCCCATTTTTTCGGGTTCCGGGCTGCCCCATGCGGCACTGGCGGCACAGATCGCCCGGCAAGCAAAGGTGTTGGACGGAGACTCAAATTTTGCAGTGGTCTTTGCGGCCATTGGAATTACTTTTGAGGAAGCGAACTATTTTGTCGAGGAGTTTCAACGGACAGGCGCCATCGAACGAACGGTTCTATTTACGAACTTAGCCAACGATCCGGCAGTGGAACGAATTGCTACCCCCGTATGGCGCTGACCGCCGCAGAGTATTTGGCATTTCATGAAAACATGCATGTGTTGGTGATTCTCACGGATATCACCAATTACGCGGAGGCACTTCGGGAGATCTCCGCGGCCAAGAAGGAGGTCCCCGGCCGGCGGGGGTATCCCGGCTATCTCTATACGGATCTTGCCACTATGTATGAGCGGGCAGGCCGTCAAGTGGGGCGGGCGGGTTCCATCACCATGATCCCCATTCTTACTATGCCGGAGGATGATAAGACCCACCCGATCCCAGACCTGACAGGCTATATTACGGAAGGACAGATCATCCTTTCCCGGGAGCTGCACCGGGCTGGCATTCAGCCGCCGGTGGATGTGCTGCCCCTCTGTCTCGCTTAAAAAGACAAGGGGATTGGGGCAGGAAAGACCCGGGAGGACCATGCGGGGACGATGAATCAGTTGTTTGCGGCCTATTCTGCAGGTAAGCAGGCGAAAGAACTCATGTCAATTTTAGGGGGAGGCGGCCTTGTCGCCCACAGATCTGCTGTATGCCCGATTTGCCGAGGAATTTGAAAAGAAATACGTCGGTCAAGGCTTTGAGGAGAATCGATCCATTCAGGAGACTTTGGCGATTGGGTGGGATCTGCTGTCGATCTTGCCGGAAACGGAGCTGAAACGGATCAAGCAGGAACACATCGACAAATATCTTCCCCGGCAAGCGTAAGGAGGCGGAAAGATGCCATCGGTCACAGTGAATGCCACGCGGATGGAATTGACCCGGCTCAAGAACCGGTTAAAAACAGCAGTGCGGGGACACAAACTGCTCAAAGACAAACGGGATGAACTGATGAAGCAGTTCCTGGAGAGTGTCCGGGAAAACCGTACCCTTCGGCGTCGGGTGGAGGAAGGATTGATGCGGGCCCATGGTTCGTTTACCGTGGCATCCGCTCTGATGTCCCCGGAGGGGTTGGAACAAGCGCTGCTTTACCCCAAGCAACGTGTGGAGTTGGATATGACCACCCGCAACATCATGTCAGTTCCTGTTCCTATGTATACTTTTCGGACGAAAGAGTGTAAAGGAAAGAGCTTTATCCCTATGGCTTTGCCATGACATCCTGCGAAATTGATGGCGCAGTGGAGGCGCTCTCCTCTGTTTTTCAGGATATGCTGAAGCTGGCGCAGGTGGAAAAGACCTCACAGCTGTTGGCGCAGGAGATTGAAAAGACGCGTCGGCGGGTGAATGCGTTGGAATATGTTATGATTCCCCGTATGCAGGAGAGCATCAAATACATTAGAATGAAACTGGAGGAAAATGAACGAAATAACATAGTTCGATTGATGAAGGTCAAAGATATGCTCCTGGCTGAAGCGTTGGAAGAGAAACGGAGGCAGGATCAGAAAATAGTTCAACATCTGTAAAGTCAATATGCTTTACATATATTCAGGGACGGTCAACCTTGCAGTTTAATGGTAAGGTTGGCCGCTTTTGAATTTTGTATTTATTGTAAAGAGAGAACAACAAGCTGGACCAGGCATGAAAGTGGAGAGCTGGACCAGCGTTTTTATTTCTTGGGAAACTTTCTCTCGCTGCTCCAGATAACTTGCAGGTATTTGGGTAGGCTATGCAGGGACTGGAAAGGGGGGCAGAGCGGATTTGTGCTTTGATTTCTCGAGAAAATATTAATATAACTTTAACACTCCAGGGAATTCGCTAAGGGCACATTCACGAGGGTTCTGCTATAATTGCTCTGCAAAAAAGAAAAACAAAGGAGGGAACAAAAGTGCTTGACCTAATTATGGTGGCCACATTGGCTGTTTGCTGTGGGCTTGTCTATTTGTTGGTCCACTGGTGTCACAAACAGGTGGACAGCAACGAATGACCCAGGCCAATGTATGAAAGGAGGAAGTATTGTGATCATACTTGGCGTAATCGTATTGCTTCTGGGCGCTTACCTTGTTTATGCGCTGGTTCACCCGGAAAAATTCTAAGGCACGCAGGAGGTAGCCATTATGCTGCAGTTAATCCTGACGATTATCATTTACTTGATCATCGTCATTCCCGTGGGCGTTTATTTGTATCACGTCGCCGCAGGGAAACGCACCCTGGCAGATCCGGTTTTTAACCGCATTGACGGGGCAATTTACAAAATCAGCGGGATCAATCCCAACCAGGGCATGAATTGGAAAAAATATGCCCTTTGCCTGTTAGGAACCAATGCCATTATGATTCTGATTGGATACATCATCCTGCGGATTCAGAGTATTGGCCTGTTCAACCCCAACGGGATTGGCGCCATGGAGGAAACCCTTTCCTTCAATACGATTATTAGTTTCATGACCAACACTAACCTTCAGCACTACTCTGGTGAGAGCGGCCTTAGCTATCTCTCCCAGATGCTGGTCATTATCTTTATGATGTTCGTCTCTGCCTCCACTGGGTATGCCGCTTGCATTGCCTTTATTCGTGGCCTGGCAGGAAAGACCAAGGACAACGTGGGTAACTTCTTCGTGGACTTGGTTCGTGTTACAACCCGTGTGCTGTTGCCCTTCTCCATTGTGGGTGGCCTGCTGTTGGTATGGCAGGGAGTGCCTCAGAACCTCACGGGGAACCTGGTTGTGGACACCATTGAAGGAACCAAGCAAGCCATTGCGATGGGCCCTGTGGCAGCGTTGGAGATTATTAAGCACTTGGGAACCAACGGCGGTGGCTTCATTGGAGCAAACTCCACCACACCAATTGAGAACCCCACGATTATCTCTGACCTCATTGAACTGTATTCTATGATGCTTCTGCCCGGCGCATGCGTCATTACCTTCGGTAAGATGGTGCGGGATCGTAAGAAGGCCATGGCAGAGAGCAGTGAAGTAAAGGTTGATCTGAGAAAGAGCCTGACCGCCCGAATCTATGGACGGGAAGGACGCAGTATCTTCCTGGCAATGGGAATTATCTTCCTGATCGGTCTCTCTCTCTGCTTCTGGTCGGAGAGCCAGGGGAACCCGGCACTGGCTGATGCGGGCTTGTCCCAGTCCATGGGTAGCATGGAGGGCAAAGAGGTCCGGTTTGGCATTGCCCAGTCGGCGATGTTTACCACGACCACCACATCCTTTACCACAGGTACCGTTAATAACATGCACGATACCTTAACGCCTTTGGGCGGCATGGTGCCGCTGCTCCACATGATGCTGAACGTGGTCTTTGGCGGCAAAGGCGTTGGCCTTATGAATATGATTATGTACGCCATCCTGGCGGTCTTTATCTGTGGCCTGATGGTGGGCCGCACGCCGGAGTATCTGGGCAAAAGATTGAAGGGCGTGAGATGAAGCTCACCGCACTGTGCATCATCATCCACCCCTTCCTGATTCTGGCGTTCTCCGCGCTGGCGGTCGGTACCGCAGCAGGGCAGGAGGAATTACCAACCCTGGTTTCCATGGCCTGAGCCAGGTGTTGTATGAATACGCTTCCTCTGCTGCGAACAACGGTTCCGGTTTTGAAGGCTTGGCAGATAACACTGCATTCTGGAATATCACCGCTGGACTTGCCATGTTCTTTGGCCGTTATCTGTCCATTGTGATTCAGTTGGCGATTGCCGGGTCTCTGATGAAGAAGCGGTTTGTCAATGAGTCTGCTGGCACACTCCACACCGATACCTTCTCCTTTGCGGTGATTCTGGTGTTTGTGGTGTATATCTTTGCCGCACTGACTTTCTTCCCTGCGTTGGCCCTTGGCCCGATCGCAGAGCACCTCACCCTTTGGGCGTAAGGAGGAACTGTGAATATGAGTAAAAATCGCAACCAAAACTGGTGACGCCCGAGATTTTTCATCAGGCGGTGATTGGGTCCTTCACAAAGCTCAACCCCAGATACATGATGAAAAACCCTGTTATGTTTGTGGTGGAAGTGGGCTGTATCATCACGCTGCTTCTCTCCATTTTCCCTGGGTTGTTTGGGGATGTGAGTGCCGGCACCAATCTTCGCCTGTATAATGTGATCGTCTGCATCATTTTGTTCATTACTGCCTTGTTTGCGAACTTCGCGGAATCTGTGGCAGAAGGACGAGGAAAAGCACAGGCGGCCAGTTTGAAGAAAACCCAAAAAGGACACCAAGGCACGTCTTTTGCTGGAAAATGGCACGGAGAAGGAAGTCCTCTCCAGCCAGCTGAAGAAAGGTGATGTGGTTATGGTCTCGGCCGGGGAGATTATTCCCGGCGACGGTGAGGTTATCGAGGGCATTGCCTCCGTGGATGAGTCTGCGATCACAGGTGAGTCTGCTCCCGTGGTCCGGGAGTCCGGCGGTGACTTCTGCTCGGTTACCGGCGGCACGACCATCGTGTCTGACTGGCTGAAAATCCGGATTACTTCTGAGCCCGGCAACAGCTTCTTGGATCGTATGATCGCGCTGGTCGAAGGCGCTTCCAGAAAAAAAGACCCCCAACGAGATTGCACTGAATACACTGCTGGTTTCTCTGACCATCATCTTCCTGATCGTCATTGTGACCCTGTATCCCATTGGCCTGTACTCCGGTGTACAGCTGCAGACCTCTACCTTGATTGCGTTGTGTGTCTGTTTGATTCCGACCACCATCGGCGGCCTGCTCTCCGCCATCGGTATCGCCGGTATGGACCGCGTCACCCAGTTCAATGTTATTGCCATGTCCGGTAAGGCTGTAGAGGCCTGCGGCGATGTGGACACCATGATACTCGACAAGACTGGTACCATCACCTACGGCAACCGTTTGGCAGCTGACTTCTTCCCTGTGGGCGGCGCTAAGCGGGAGGATCTGATCCGCTGTGCTGCACTCTGCTCTCTGAAAGATGAGACACCGGAGGGCAAGTCCACCTTGGAGTTGGCGCGTCAGCTGGGGGATAAGAGCAAGGAGCTGTCTGGTTCCGAGTTCATTTCTTTCTCTGCACAGACGCGGATGAGCGGTGTGGATCTGCCTGACGGCACCAAAGTACGCAAGGGTGCGTCTGATGCCATTGAGGAGTTTGTATCAAAACTGGGTGGCAAGGTACCCTCTGACCTGCGGGAAAAGGTTTCCGAAATTGCCGGCCTGGGCGGCACCCCGCTGACGGTTTGTGAGAACAACAAGATTCTGGGTGTCATCTACCTGAAAGATACGGTAAAGCCCGGCATGGTAGAGAGATTTGAGCGGCTCCGCAAGATTGGGATCAAGACCATTATGTGTACCGGTGACAATGCGCTGACAGCTGCCACCATTGCCAAAGAAGCCGGCGTGGATGGATTTGTGGCAGAGTGCAAGCCGGAGGACAAGATCAAGCTGATTAAGAAGGAACAGTCCGAGGGTAAGATCGTGGCCATGACTGGCGACGGTACCAACGACGCCCCGGCGCTTGCGCAGGCGAACGTAGGCCTTGCGATGAACTCCGGTACGACCGCTGCAAAAGAAGCGGCCAACATGGTCGATCTGGACTCTGATCCGACCAAGATCCTCGAAGTTGTCGAGATCGGCAAGCAGCTGCTCATCACCCGCGGCTCGCTGACCACTTTCTCCATTGCAAACGATATTGCCAAGTACTTTGCCATTATCCCGGCTATGTTCATGACGGCCATCCCTGAACTGGGTGTGCTGAATATCATGAATTTGGCAACGCCTTACAGTGCCATCCTTTCTGCGTTGATTTTCAATGCCATCATCATTCCTGCCTCATTCCTCTGGCCATGAAGGGTGTAAAATACCGCCCCATGTCCTCCGGAAAAATTCTGGCCCGCAACATGCTGATCTTTGGGGTGGGAGGCATCATCACCCCGTTTGTCGGGATTAAGATCATTGACCTGATCATCCATCCGTTGCTCGCCCTCATTGGATTCTAAGGAGGTCCAGGTAATTATGAAGAATTTTTTGCACAATGGTCGCCAGGCACTATTGGTGACAATCGTATTGTTGCTGATCTGCGGTCTGTTGTTCCCTCTGCTGCTCACGGGGCTGTCGAAAGTTTTTTCCCCAGTCAGGCCGCCGGCAGTCTGGTGACAGTAGACGGACAAGTGGTTGGCGCAAAGAACGTCGGCCAGGAGTTTACAGAGGACTATTATCTGTGGGGCCGTCCCTCTGCCTATCATTATAATACCTATGTGGAGCAGGAGGATGGAACCCAGACCTACAACGATGGTTCTGAATTTGCAGGTCTGTCTTCCGGTTCCAACAACTACGCACCTTCCAACCCCGCTCTGACAGAGCGTGTGGAGGCTGATTTGGAGACCTTCCTGGAGAAGAACCCGGAGGTGAAAGAGGAAGACATTCCCACCGATTTGCTCACGGCTTCCGGCTCCGGCTTGGACCCTCATATCTCTCCGGATTCTGCGGAAATCCAGATTCCCCGGATTGTGGAGGCCTCTGGTCTGAGTGAGGAAGAGGTCAGAGAAATCATCGACCGGAATACAGAAGGAAAGACACTGGGCGTCTTTGGAGAGGACAAGGTAAATGTTCTCTTGGTAAACATTGAAATTGCCCAGGCTATGGGATTGATTCCTGCTTCTTCTGAGGAATAATCTTGGAGTTTTCTTTCAGATCATCAAAGAGAGCCGCAGAATCTGCGGCTCTCTTTTTCAATTTGGGATATAGGGTGGAAATGGGGGCGATGAGATGCTAAAATTAATTGTATTACTTACAATCGGTGTAGGATTGTTCTTAAGATTTTTGCAGAAGTGGAATAGAAGAAAAAGGAGGCAATGAATGAAAAAGTGGTATGCGGAAGAGTATGCGTTTGAGATAGAGGTTATCAGTTTTCTCCGGGGATCGCGTACAGAGCGATACTGCCGCAATGGGGAGGAATTGGAGACCGGTATACTTGTACCTATGGTTGCCCGGTGAATGGGGAAGGGCAGGGAATTTGCTCTAAAGTAATGATGATGCTGTTTCCCATCATGGAGGCGGTGAGAAGCGGTGGAGATTTAGAGAATATTGGAGGCGTGAGAAAGGATTGCAAAGAGGTGGTTTGCCCTGATGGATGTGTCGTGTTTCGATTAACGGCGAAAAAACTCGGGAATGAAAATTTTTATAAGGGGAAATTTTTTGACTGAGTAATTGACCAGGTCCAGAGATTCAAAAAACCGCTTCCTATGGGAGAAAACTGAGAATGTTTTCTGCTGCATAGGAAGCGGTTTTTGCTGCTGGATTTTTCTATTTTCAACGAGACAATTTGAAAAGTTATTTTTATTCCCACTCGCCGAGTTAAATCCATTTCTAAACTTTTTTGTATAGAGGATTTGATTCGTCGTGGTTTTATTTGATACAGATTATCCTTATCCTAAGGTCTATTCGGACTTTTGCTATCAAAAATCTATCCAAGCCATCCTATCACGGGTTTTGTTTGAGATGCATGATTGGGTGGCTTAGGAGTATTATAGCACTAACAAAGCACTTTGACAATCTTTCCATACACTTTTAGGGTGTCTCCATCATGAATTTCAATAGGGTGGTATTCAGCATTATCCGAGCAAAGAAAGACCTTTCCATCTTTATGTAGCAGTTTCTTACAGTAAACTTCCCCGTTAAGAAAAAAATGCACCACTTATACCATCAGCTATTTCACTTTGCTTTTTGACAAAGACGGTACTTCCGTTGGGAATATCCGGTTCCATACTGTCACCAGATACACGAAGCGCAAAGTCTCCATCCTCAACATCCGTTTCATATTCTACATAGGGTATGTCACTATCCAGCATATTCTCACCTAAACCAGCGGACAAAGGAATATCATATAGATGGATAATCCGCTTTTTCGGATTAGCTATAATATCAAATTCTTCGTTTGTGCGAATGTCTGCCATCCATTTCTGAATCTCATGGATTGCATCCGGAATATGCGATTCGATGTGATCCGGACTTAAGCAGTACATAAAACATAAAACCTCTTTGCAAGTGCGCTGTTTTTCTTCTTCTGAAATAAAACGGTAAAAACTAAGATCGCCTTGCATCGCATAAACACGGGTTTCAAAATGACTTTCTCCATGGAGCACGAGCCGATACATAAGGTTTTCAAAATACCTAGAATGATTGCCCAAACTTTTTATAACCTTCGGGTCAAAAGAGACTTCTGCAATTCCTGTCCCATAAATAAAAGTAGAGAATGCTTCCAATGCTCGTCGCATAGAATTACCAATTGCCAAATCTAACCCCTCGATATTGCCCATTGCATAGTTAAAAATCATGTGTAGCAAATCACGATATTCATTAATGGACTTTATCGGATCTGACAAAGTTCTCCCTTGCAACTCAAATGATTTACCTTTAACTGACACACCTAGCTTTTGCTTTTTGAAAGACTTCTCCATTTCGTCAGCTATTTTTTGCAAATCAGAAAATGTAGATAAATCGTGTGTCAAAAATAGGATTTTACTTTTGGCATTACCTTTAATAATTCTATGTGTCTGGTACCTCAGGAAGGAGCTTATACCGACTTTGTTCTCAAAATCAAAGCTAGAAATAGGATCATCAATAACCACTAATTCTTCATCCTGATATAGTCTTCCAACATCCTGATTTGACAATATCTGAGTAAAGAAATAGCATAAAGCAATAATGTTTCTCTCGCCTAGAGAAACGCTTTTGGGTTTAACATCATTGCCGTTTGATTTCAAGTAGTACTTGTCATTTTTCAACTCAATCGAAAGCCGACCATGCGAAAAAACACATAATCGAGCGCATTGTTTATGTTTTCAATGGCCAGCCCCACATTTGACTTTTGCAACTCAAGAGCCTTTAAATGCTCTGAGGTTTCGTTCACCTCTTTCTGCTTGGTTTGCAGTTTGGCCTCTGCGGCTCTCATTTCGCGCTGTTGCTTCAGGTAATCTCGATACGCTTGTCCTATCTGCAGGTGTGCAATTTTTTGTTAATCAGAAGCAAATCTCGCAAGATTGCTTTTCGTCGTTGAATGGCATCTACAAATTCTTGCCGTTTTGACTCAAGTTTACTTAAAAGCACATTTAGTTGCTGGATACTGTTTTCCAAACCTATGGGGCAATATTTACCGGATTGTAAATACTATTTAACTTCAGTTGGATAGCGGCTAAATATTGCTCTATCAATTTTTGACAATTCTCAATCTGTTCCTGGATTTCTTTTACTAACCCAGCATCCAAATCCGTAAAATGAGAATAGTCTTGACCAAATCCAGGAAAAAAAGATATTGCCCGTAATTCTGCCTTATGCTCATCAACATCCTTGTTCAGTACTTTATTGATGCTATTAATTAGGCTACGACGATATTCATCATCAATCTCCCGGAAACAGTAGGGACATACAGTAGTAGCTCCGTCACTAAAATCATTTTTGCTGCCTCAACAATAGATTGCCGTCCACTCTGAATCATTGAAAGAATCATCGATTCTCGCTCAGTCAACACAGGCTTTTCGACGAGCTCTGCTAATAGATCACAAATTACTCTCTCAAAGCCGTCCGTGAACTCAATTCCACCGATGGGCACCGGATAGCTTGTTGTGACATCGGCCACCTTATCTAGTAGCGCCTTGGTTTCATCAAACTTTTGTTGTAATTGTTCTTTAGTCTCAGAAACAGAAAGGCCTCCTATTTCTCTGACAACCTCTTCTGTTACCTTCGAGTTAATTTTGTTTCCCTTGATTGCAGCATCTGTAGTTGCCCAATCGCCCTGTAATACTTTTTTGATACGAGTAAAATGGTAATCAGGGCTAAGCGGGTTATTCTTATTTCCAAATGATTGCAATGCTGTTTGAGCTACATCATGTTCTTCTTGAGCTGTCGCCAACAACGCCGTATAGCGATCTATATCTGCCTGTAAATCAACTTGGCCTCCTAAAAGGATAATAGTCCCCAACCCATCTGCATCGATCTTTACATTTTCGTCAATATATTTTTCATTGAATACAAATATTTTGCTTTCAGGTACCAAATCAATCTCGTTATCAGCTCGATCAATCAGTGAAGCAGATAATTCTTCTGTATCCTCACCGGAAGCAATTTGAGAAAAGCCATCTGAAATTGTACTTTTACCGCTGCCATTTTTACCGTAAACAATAGCAATACGGTCGTTATCATTAGGGAAAAAAAGTCAAATTTGTTTTCTTTGAAAAGCAACGACCACAGATTGAAAGACCTTTTACTTTTTTTCAATCATAGTTTCATCACCTCATTGTTTTCTCTTCATTCCTTTTGGCCTCTTAGCCTCTCATACAGCACCGTCCCCACCGTCTCCATGACCTGCCGCATCATGTCCGGGTCAGAGAACATCTTCACAAAGAAGTCCTCATTCTGCTCATACCGGGCGGCAGCCATGTTGGGAAAGTCCTTCTCGAACAGTAGCATGAAGGTCTTGCGGTCATTGTTCTGGGCGTAGCTGTGCCATTTGTCCTGAGCGGCGTAGTCGTTCTCCATCTGGAGCAGCACCTTATCCATCTCGGTGAAGTTGGTGCCGTACTTCTCATTGATCTTGTCAATGATGACCGTCAACGGATCACGTTTCTTCTCTCTGCGGCCAGCCTCGCCGGTAATTGGGCGGAAACCCTCCGGGGCGCTCTCCAGTTGATTCCGCCCTCGAAGTCCTTTTCCAAACGGTAATACTCCAGCAACACCTTGTCATCCACATAGACCTTATCCCGCCCGCCTTTGGGTAGCATGGTATAGAGGAATTTTGCATATACACTGAACTTGTGGATATCTTTATCAAACAAGCGGCAGACCTGCGTGACGAAGGCATAGATGCGGTTGAATCGGGCTAGAGTGGACTTGAACAGCTCCTGCTTTTCTTCCTCCAGTGCCTCGAAACGATCCAGCGCCGGGCGAATGGTGCCCTGGAGTTTGCCCAAATCGCCGCCGGACTGCTCCTTGGAGGAATAGAAAATCTCCGCAAATCGGTCAATCTCCATCTGCTGATATACCCGGTACTCGTCCAAGGTGTTCTTCAGGTCGTACACCACATTGGGGTCGGTCTCCTCTTCCAGAACCGTTTCCTCGTAGTACGGCTCAAAGGCTTTTCTGATGTCCTCGGCAGAGTTCACGAAATCCAGGACAAAGGTATCCTTCTTGCCCCGCATGGTGCGATTTAGCCGGGAGAGGGTCTGAACTGCCTTCACGCCGGACAGCTTCTTGTCCACAAACATGGTGTGCAGTAGCGGCTCGTCAAAACCAGTCTGATACTTTTCTGCAACAATCAGCATCCCATATTCGTCCGTATGGAATGCCTCAGGCAGAGCCTTCTCTTTGATGGTCTCGCCGGATTTTGTTTTGTTCAGCTTCTCCTCGGTATAGGTCTCCCCGTTGTCCTCTACCTCTCCGGAGAAGGCCACCAGCACATCCAGGTCGGTGTATCCCTTCTCTTTGATCTGCCGCTTGAACTCCAGCAGGTAGCGTACCGCATGGAGCCGAGAGGGCGTCACGATCATGGCCTTGGCCTTTCCACTGATTTTGTGCCGGGTGACGCTGCGGAACTGCTCCAGCATAATAGCCGTTTTCTGCGAGATGTTGTGGGGGTGCAGCGTCTCAAACTGGCGGATCGCTCGGACACCGGCGGAGGTATCCAGTTCCGGGTCATCGGGAATGGCCTTGGCGATCTTGTAGTACATATTGTAGGTCATGTAGTTTTGCAGCACATCCAGAATAAAGCCTTCCTCGATGGCCTGCCGCATGGAATACACATGGAAGGGGTGGTATTTGCCATTCTCATCCCGCTGGCCAAACATTTGCAGCGTTTTGTCCTTGGGAGTGGCCGTAAATGCAAAGAAGGACAGGTTTTCATGGACACCCTGGGCGGCCAGTTCATCCAGCAGCTTGTCCTCATCGTCCTTGCGTGTGGCTTCTTCCTCGTACTCCTCTTTGGCGTACTCCTCCAAAACTTTCTCGGTGTCGGCCAGCGCCCGTTTCAGCTTGCGGGCGGCATCGCCGGTCTGGGAGGAATGGGCTTCGTCCACAATGACTGCAAATCGCTTATTGCCAGAGCGCACTTCTTTGTAGATGACTGGGAACTTCTGGAGGGTGGTGATGATGATGCCCGTCCCGGCTTCGATGGCCTCCCGGAGCTGCTGGGCGTTTTTGTCGATCTTCTGCACCACGCCCGCCACATGGTCAAACTGATAGACGGTGTTTTGCAGCTGGCTGTCCAGCACCCGGCGGTCGGTGACGATGATAACGGACTGGAAGATTTTCTCATCGCGGTCATCGTGCAGACCGGTGAGCCGATGGGCCAGCCAGGCGATGGAGTTGGACTTGCCGGAACCGGCGCTGTGCTGAATAAGATAATTCTTGCCGGAGCCGTTGGCTTTTACATCGGCCAGCAGCTTGGTCACCACATCCAGCTGGTGATACCGGGGAAAATCATCCGCTCGGACTTCACTTCACCGGTCTTTTCGTCCTTCTCCTGCTGCAAGTGGAGGTATTTATGTAAAATCTCCAGCAGGCGGTCCTTGCACAGCACATTCTCCCACAGGTAGGCAGTGTCGTAACCGTCCGGGTTGATGGGGTTGCCCTTGCCGCCCACATTTCCGGCCCCGTTGCTGCCCTGATTAAAGGGCAGGAAATAGGTTTTCGCCCCCTCCAGCCGGGTGGTCATATATACATTGGTCAGATCCACGGCAAAGTGGACCAGCACCCGGTTCTTGAACTCGAAAATAGCGTCTTTGCCCGCCCGGTCGAACTTGTACTGCTGGATGGCGTTAGCGGTGTCCTGCCCGGTGAACTGGCATTTCAGCTCCATGGACACCACCGGGATGCCGTTGAGAAACAGGACAATGTCAATGCTGTTTTCATTGCTCAGGGAGTAGTGGAGCTGTCGGGTACAGTGGAGGATGTTGGCGGCGTACTGAGCCTGGCTGGTCTCATTGATAGAGGTCTCCGGCTTCCAGAACACGGCCCGGAACTTGATGCCCCGGTCGGTAAAACCCTGGCGCAGTACTTTCAGCAGGCCCACCAGCTTCACTTCCCGGCAAAACGGTCGATGAGCTGGCGCTCACTGTCGGCACCGTAGATTTTCTCAAACCGCTCCCACTGCTTGGGCTGGCTGGTGCGAATGAAGGAGAGGAAAGTGGCGGTGTCCAGCGCCTTTTCCCGGTTGAAGGCAGCGGGGTTGCACTTCTGATAGCCGCCATGGGTAACAAGGTATTCCTCAATATCCTGCTCAAAGCGCTTTTCTTTTACGTCAAAGTCGGGCACTATTTTTCACCTCTATTCAGAAAGCTGGTAACTCTCTCATAAGTTTCCAAAAACTCGTTCTTTGTAGAATTAGGCAACTCTTCTCGATCAAAGGACATAATCCTTATGTTGATGTGCTTTCTAAAAGCCTCTCGCAAATCCAGATAATCTGAAAATTCTTTTTTTTGAGATTATTCCAGAAGAAGCAAACTCCACAATCTGTTCATGGAATTCAAACGGAAAGTCCAGATAATATTGCAGTTGTTTGTCCTCGTGAATCATTTTAGATAAATCACATTTTTCCGCAGCATGCTTTGCCGCTCCCGGATAGTCAAACACTTCTACAGATTCTCTACACTCTCCATATGTTTTGGACAACAAAAGTAGGGCGACTTCCCGTTGGTTTTTGTCTTTTTCTATACTTCTGTGATCCAGCTCATTGAATGTAATTAGATATAGGCATACAACTACAATGTTACTAATGATAATTGAAGCAATATCCCAGTTAATATTTTCGCTTTGAATTCCTATACTGGCAGGTAAATCATTTATGTCCAGAAGGAAATAGATGAATGTAAGTACAAGGCAAGAGAGTATGATTTTGAAGATGCGTTTTTTCAAACCTTACACCTCTTTCTTTCCGGTCACGACCTCATAAATGAGGGATTTTTATAAGCCATTAGCCTACAAATGATTTCATTCTTTCTTGTAAGCAAGCCTTCGATTTTTGCACAGCGGTTATCTAGATATTCCCGTATTTTAACCTGTTCGTCTTTTGAAGGTAGTTGTACTTTAGTTCTCCTAATGCTCTCGATACCCAAATTACCCTGATTAGCAGTACCGGTCTCATATACAAATATTGCGTCTAAGATTCTGTTCTCCTTCAACAAATAATTATAGTATCCGGCATCTATAGATTCTTTTGGAATAAAACACCCTACACGCTGATTTAGAAACAGTTTTTACCTTTGCAATCTTTTTTCTGCCACAAGATGCGTAAAAAATAATCTCGTTTTCCTTTTGTCCCTGTCATTGTGAAAAGAATACTTCCCGGACTGATCCTAAACTTATCTGTAGCACTCGCAATTTCATCGCTAATATACACTGGATTATTTTCAAGTGCCATATATCCGCTCTTCACATTTCCAATTCTAATCACTTGATTGTCAGATTCCGATGTATAAGAATCGCTGTTATATGCGTATCCCCCCAAGAAATCAAAAAGCATCCCCAGCTTTGCAACATTCCAGTGCTCCGGCATAACTCCGATGAAACTGTCACCGCTGTCCTTCATGGACACATCGGGATTCAGACCTTTGTGACGGCTTCGGTGATGACGGACAGCTTATAGGCTTTCAGTTTCTCGATCACTTCCTGCTGGCGGGCAATGATGGTGTCGATCTGACTACACTTACAGTCGAGGTAATCGGCGCGCTTGCACTGTTCCTCATGTGACAAAGCCACAACGGGATAATTCATAAGGGTTTCAACGCTTAATGTCCACCTATTATCATATGAAACGCCCTTTCCATAAGAGAAAAACGCCATCAGCCAATATTGAACTTTGAAGTAATAATCATAAAAAGCAGGACTCACCCCTGCGTTCGCCTTTAAATTGATATATGCGGGGCTTATCACTCCTTGGACTTTAGAAATGCTACAATTTGCGCCACTATATAAGTCCATGGGGTTCAATAGCAGATCACCTTCCTCGACAGGATTGTAATTGTAATAGCTTTCTGCAATTTGTCCTTCATTATTCGATATATCTCTGACTTTAACACCATCTCGTGCTAATGAAAGTATGGTTGGGTTCTCCTGCATGGCCTTTTCATTTTTCCGAGTAAATATATGCTTTACCTGCTCCGTTGACCAATCAACCGAAATCTTCCCAATCCACTCAATCCCGCTGGCCTTCATTTCCCTCATGCCCCAAACACCTCCGCCAGAGCGCCGTCCAACTCCGCTTCAATGGCCAGGATCTCCTGCATGATCTCCGCCGAGGGTTTGGGGGCTTCGTACTTGTAAAAATACCGGGTGAAGGGGATCTCGTAGCCCATCTTGGACTTTTTCTCGTCGATCCAGGCATCCGGCGCAAAGGGCAGCACTTCCCGCTCAAAGTAGGTCTGGATGTCCTCTTTCAGCGGCACATTTTCCGTATCCCGCAGGGCGGTGTCCGGCTGGGGCTTGCCCTTCTTCAAAATCAGCTGGCCGTTTTCGTTCTTCAGCGGCCGCTCCACCGTGATTTTGGTATAGCCAAAGTCGGTGGTGTCAAAAATTTTGCTGATCTCACTCTCCACAAAGTCGCCGTACAGCCGGGTGATCTCCGCAATGGCGCTCTCCGGAATGTCGTTGCGCTTGTTGCCCAGAGCCTTGCGGCGCTTTTCGTATAGGCCGTTGGCGTTGATGAGCTGTACCTTGCCCTCTCGCTTAGTTCCGGCCTTCTTATTGACAGCACCCAAATATAGGTGGCAATGCCGGTATTATAGAAAATATCGTTTGGCAGGGCGATGATAGCCTCCAGAAGGTCATTTTCCAGAATGTACTTGCGAATCTCGGAAGGCCCGCTGCCGGCGTCGCCGGTAAAAGGGGGGAGCCGTTGTGAATGATGGCAATGCGGCTGCCGCCGTCCTTAGGTTCCTTCATTTTGGAAATGGCAGTGAGCAGGAACAGCATCTGACCGTCGCTGGCCGCAGGCAGACCAGGGCCAAACCGTCCGGCAAACCCCCTCTTGGACTCGGCTTCCACCGCCGCTTTTTCATTCTTCCACTCCCGGCCGAAGGGAGGATTGACAGCACATAGTCGAAGGTCTGGCCCTCGAACTGGTCGTCGGACAGAGTGTTGCCGTCCTTGATGAAGTCGGCATTGTTGCCCTTGATGAGCATATCCGCCTTGCAGATAGCAAAGGTCTGATCGTTCAGCTCCTGTCCAAAGGCCATCAGTTCGGTGGAGGCATTGAGCTGGTGCAGATATTCCTCTGCCACTGACAGCATACCGCCGGTACCACAGGCCGGGTCATAGATGGTCTTTGCCACATTATTCCCGGACAGCATATCGTTATCATCATAGAAGAGAATATTGACCATAAGCTGGATTACTTCTCTTGGGGTATAATGCTGCCCGGCATCCTCGTTGTGAGACTCGGAGAACCGGCGGATGATCTCCTCGAAGATGTAGCCCATCTCCAGATTGGAGATCACATCCGGGTGCAGATTTGCCTTAGGAGAAGTAAATTCTTTGATGACGATGTAGAGGATACCTTTGTTGGCCATGGTGGTGATCTGTCCGTCAAACTTAAACTTTTCCAGAATATCCTGCACATTCTCTGAAAAACCGTTCAGATAGTCCCGGAAGTTGGCCTCGATGTTGTCCGGGTCATCCAGCAACCGCTCAAAGGTGAACTTGCTGGTGTTGTAAAACGCCTTGCCGGAGGCATTGCGCAGCAGCACATCCTGCATGGGGAGATTCTTCACGGCTTCGTACTTCTCCAGCACCGCATCCTTGGTGTCGGCCAGGATGCAGTCGAAGCGGCGGATCACCGTAAGGGGCAGGATCACCTCTCCGTATTCATGGGGCTTATATACCCCGGTCAATTTATCTGCGATTGCCCAGATCAGGGCGGCTTTTTTCGCTTACATTGGCACTCAAGCTCATGAGAACAAACTCAGCATAGGCCACGCGGATCGTTTATAGAATCAGTTTCCAGTCCGATTCTGACCGGCTGGTACATTGCTTTTTATCAATTTGCCACCTCATTTTAGTTCCTCCAAAGCGCTTGATTTATTTTATCACATTTTCGTGCTTGAGATATAGTTCTGGGTCACCATTCAAAATCAGCTCAGCATGGCTGATACATGCCGTTCGCCACCTCGTTCTCCACGCAGTCGTCCCGTCCATCCAGTACGCAGTTCCACGCAGGCAGTGTCCGGGTTGAACTCACAGGACAAAATCTTTCTCATAGTCGTTACCTCCTAATACTTAAATTTCGGTTGATTTTCCGCAGCGGTACAAAGTCGTTTCGTTAATTTTAGAATCTGGCAAGCAATGCGTGTGGCTATCCACACACAAATCCGGCAAGCAATGCGAGTGTTAATACACACTCACATTTCCTACCGTCTGCTTGTTGAGGGCAGCGCCCCCAAGCCCCTTGAACACAGAATTTCATTCTGCGGCTGCGCGTTCTGCGAACGCTTTGAAAGGGTACGCCAAAGCGCCGTTCCCTTTCAAATGCCCTGGAACAAATCGTTCCACCATTATCACTTTGTGGGCTGCCGTAAAACACAGTAGCCCTCGCTTGATGTGTGGGCAAAATGCCTACCTATCGTTCTCTTTTACTCCGCATCCTGTGTTCTGCTTTTTTGCATGGTGTGTCGTGAAACGCGACATACTATGGTGATTTTGGGGCACCCTAAAATGGGGTACCTTTTGGGATAATGGGGTGGCAAAACACCACCTCATCCGAGATACTTTTTAGCGGAATTTCTTTGCCCAAACTGCCGTCAGCCATTCCTTTTACCAGAAAAAAACAGGAGCGTGCCACGCTCCTGTCCTTACAAAATATAGAGAAAACTTTTGTGCTAATCTCATCGGTGAAATTAGTCCAAACGGAAACTTATCTCACCACCGAAAATCTGGGAATACTCCTCGCTTATCCAGGTATTCCTGCCGAGCCTGCTCCCGCTCTTCTGCGGTGGGTGCAGTCTTACATTTTGCATACAGTTCATGCCGCACCAGCGCATCTAACTTTTGCTCCAGCCCCTGATGAATTTCCTCGGCATAATCATCGTCATAGGCCAGATGATACTCCACCAAAGCTACAAAAAGGTCATAGGGGATTTGTACACTTTTCATATTCATTTCCTTTCCGCGACGGTTGCGACGATAGCGACGGTGTTTTTGACGGTATCATTTTCACCGTCGCGACCGTCGCTATCGTCGCGCCCATTATTCTTCGGTTACTTCACAGGCGGTTGATTCCATCAGCATATAGGTCAATTTCACTTGCCGACCGGAGTGTTTGGCCTTATTTTCATATCCAACATGATATTCCTCCAGCAGCCTGCCTGCCTTGACATTCAGGTACTTAGTGAGAGCATTGGAGGCCATTCCCGTTTGGATGGCTTCAGCCAGTTCGGATGGAGAGCCGATCCACTCCCGGCACTCGTTGGAAACCAATTTTGCAACCGCATCCAGCACTGGGTCCGGCGGTTCTTTATACAGCTCGTTTTCCATGCGTTCCAGATTCCAAATCTGGGTCTGCGGGTCCTTCTTCAAGAAGAGGATCTGATCCGGCTGATCCCGCCCCACAACTTTGATGGTAGCGTCCTGCTCCGTGCGTTTTTTCTTCTGCATCAGCAGCGAACCATCTGCACAGCCCAGCAATCCTGTGGTGCCGGAAATCGTCTCAAAGGAATCGTCTGCCTGCTGCTTTCGGGTGTGATGGACGGTCAGAACACAGATCCCATGCTGATCAGCAAACTGCTTGATTCTGCCGATGATCTCATAGTCGCTGGCATAACTGTACGCTTCGCCGCCTACCTCACGGATCTTCTGCATAGTGTCAATGATGATGAGATTGGTGTCCGGGTGCTCCTGCACGAAATTCTTCAGCTGTTCATCCAACCCATTCCCAATCTTTCCGGCGGCGGTGGCGAAATGAAGGTTGGGGGTGTCGTTCACGCCATACATCATAAACATTCGGCTCTGGATACGCTGAAAATCATCTTCCAGCGCAAGGTAAAGTACCGTCCCCTGATGGACTTTATATCCCCACAAATCCTGCCCGGTACTGACATGGTAGGCAATCTGAGCCACCAGGAAGGACTTGCCGATTTTGGGCGCTCCAGCAAGGATATATGCCCCTGCGTAAAGCAGACCTTCCACCACTGGTGGCCTACTCTTATAGGTGGTTTGGAACAGCTCTGTCATCGTGAGTGTATGCAGGTATCGGGGGTCTGTCATACGCTGTATCTTGCGGTACATTTCTTCCAGACCGTCCTGGGAGTTTACAATTTCATCGTTGCTTTTTTGCCCGGAAGTGGGTATACTATTTTCAGTGTATTTGAGAGATTGACTGCCCATCATCTGCGCCAACAGATGGACCATGGGCGGTCATTTTTCTTTTTCTCATCGATCATAGGCAAAGTCCTCCTGCATCCCGTTCATAATGGTTGTGATCATTTGGATCGTGTCCAGCAGCTCGTCTCTCACACCCTGCCTGGCTTCGATCCGGCACAGCTCGTCCAGCACGGCAGACAACTGATCCCGCAGGGCTTTGTAAACCTTTGGGTTGCCCTGCACCACCACATCTCGCTCCAATAGCCGCCGGATAATGTAATCCTGCTTGGTCAGGCCGGTGAGTTTCACCAGGGTTTCCAGTTGGAGATCTTCTTCCGCTGACACTCGGAAAGCCACCGTCTTGTTTCTCCAGCGGTTGTGGTTGTCATAGTTCTTCTTGGACATCTTCTTACACCCCCTTCTCATTTTTCAGTGAATCCAACTTGTCAGCCATCTCCACCTGGCGGGTTGGGAATAGATGGGCGTAACGGTAGGTGATGTCGATACTCTCATGCCCCACACGCTCTGCAATAGCCAGGGCAGTAAAGCCCATGTCGATCAACAAACTGATGTGGCTATGTCTCAAATCGTGTATGCGAATGCGTTTTACCCCTGTTTGCTTACAGCCACGGTCCATTTCCCGGTGAAGGTAGCTTTTGCTGATGGGAAACATCCGGCTGTCCGGCTCCACGCCATAGAGCTGCTTGAGGTAGTCCTGCAACTCATCACAAAGGAACTGCGGTATCTGGATTACGCGGTTGCTCTTGGGTGTTTTAGGCGTAGTGATGACATCCTGCTTGTTGAGCCGCTGGTAAGACTTGTTAATGGTGAGGGTGCGCTTCTCGAAATCGAAGTCCGCCGGGGTCAGGGCCAGCAGCTCTCCCTCACGGACACCGCACCAGTACAATACCTCAAAGGCGTAGAAGGACAACGGCTTGTCCATCATGGCTTCGGAAAATCTGGTGTACTCCTCCCGGGTCCAGAACAGCATCTCCTTCCGTTCCTCCGCCCCCATGTTGCCCGCCTGCCGGGCCGGGTTGATATTCAGGCCGTAAAATCGGGCAGCGTGGTTGAAAATGGCGCTGAGCTGATTGTGAACTGTCTTCAGGTAGGTTTTAGACAGTGGTTTACCATGGCAGTCCCTCAACTCCCGGATTTCATTTTGCCAACGGATAATGTCCTTGGCCGTGATCTCCGACAGCTTCCGCTTGGCAAAATAGGGCAGGATCTTCTTTTTGATGATACTCTCCTTGGTAAGCCAGGTATTGAGTTTCAGCTTGGGTTTAATGTCCTTCTCGTAGAGAGCAACGAAGCTCTCAAAGGTCATGTTTACATCGGCCTGCTTTTCCATCAGGAACTCCCGTTCCCATTCCAGCGCCTCTCGCTTAGTGGCAAAGCCCCTTTTGAGCTTCTGCTGGCGCTCACCCTTCCAATCGGTGTAGCGGAATTGAACATACCAGGTGCCATTGTCCTTGTTTTTGAACGCTGCCATAATTATTTCTCCTTCCTTTCTGTCTCAGATCTTGTACCATAGAATTTCTCGTGGAAAAACTTTCGGTCAATTCGCCCGGCAATGGTGATGCAACCGGTTTTAGCCAGTTCCTCATTCATCTGTCGAATGATTCTATAGGCAAAGGGGATGGAGATCCCCAACTCCTCCGCCACTTCGTTGACACGCATAAAAATCTGATTAGCCATAATAAATACCTTCCTTTCTTTGTTGATCGTTTCTGCCTGCTAATTTTGCTTTTCATAAAGACCTCCTTACTCTCTACTGCCACTTTTTCTCGGTTTCGCAACCAAAAATCTGATGGTCCATTTGATTCGCCATATTATCTAAACTTATTAGCTTAGTGTTTTTATGATACTATACACATAAGCTTAGTTCGAGCGTTTTGAAAGAAATATTATTAAATAAATTTGTTTAGATTATCTTGACAAAACTAAGCAAATATGCTATGTTTCAAATAAGGACAATCATAGACTGGAGTTGATGATATGGCGATTGGTGAACGAATTCACTTTTTCCGTCTCCTGCGGGGATGACACAAAATATCTCGGCATGTCACTGGGCTTCCCGGAGAAGTCGGCTGATGTACGCCTTGCGCAGTACGAAACAGGATCAAGAACCCCAAAGGCAGACCTGACCGCCGCTTTGGCTGAGGTGCTGGATGTCTCACCCCATGCGCTCTCTGTCCCGGACATAGACTCCTATGTGGGGCTGATGCATACCCTGTTTACCCTGGAGGACAACTACGGGCTGAAAGTCATGGAGCAGGACGACGAGCTTTCCTTGTAGGCGGATTCCCGCAAAAACAAGGACGCTGCACGGCTGCACGACATGCTCTGGCCCTGGCGGGAACAGGCCGCTAAGTTGGAGGCCGGAGAGATCTCCCAGGAGGAGTACGACCGCTGGCGTTACCATTACCCGGAGTACGACAGCAGCCAAGTCCGCGCCAAGATGCCACCGGAGGGGATGATCTAACCCTCTCACTTGTAGGCCACGGGAAAGGCCGTTTGTTGCACAAAATCAGATAATTCAGATAAATAAGAGCAAAATAAAAAAGGTCTAACTGATCAGCAAAAATCAATAAAGTTAGACCTTTTACTTATGAATCAAAAAAGATGAGGATATTTTTAGGCTACTCGTTGCAAGCCACCCGATTTTTCTTTTCAAACTCAATAAATCGGGATTTGTCGAGATTGCTATCAATCTGCTTTTTATCAAATGGTAAAAATTTGAAATCTGATTTCTAAACTCCTGCCGCAAGGGATTGTTTGTGTGGAGTCTGCTCTGTTTTATTATGGGTACAGCGACTTTGCTCCTCGTGAATGGACAGTTGCAGTCCCCGTTCCTTTTCAAGAGCAATCAAAGCAATGCAGGAAGTCCCTGTCAAAGCTTATTATGTTCAGAACGAATTTTACCATTATGGTGCTACTGTAGGTAACTTTAATGGTGTTGAATTAAAAGTTTATGACCGAGAGCGAACAATCTGTGATTGCTTTAAGTATCGTTCAAAGCTTGATAATGAAATATTCAACCAAGCAATCAACGCTTATGTAGCAGATCCGAAGAAGAATCTCGCAAATCTTTCTAAATACGCAAAGGATATGGGCGTTTATACAAAACTTATGAATGTAATGGAGGTGCTGCTCAATGGCTGATATTGCTGCATCCGTGCTTGCACGACTGAAAAATAAGGCTGCCGAAAGCGGAAGAAGTTATCAGCTTTGTTTGCAGCTCTTTTGTCAGGAAGAATTTTTACGCCGTTTAGAAAAATCCAAATATGCGGAAAATCTCGTCCTTAAAGGTGGTTTGTTTATTTACTCTGTTACCGACTTTGACAGCAGAGTAACGGTAGATATTGATTTTCTTCTTCGGAAAGTACCAAACACTCCCGAACAGCTAAAATCTGTACTGGAAGAAATCATATTCACGCCCACCGGCAATGATTTTATTACCTTTGAAATTAAAGATATTGCGCCCATTGCGGTTGCCAAAAAATACGCCGGTATCGGAGCTTCTATTGTGGCTCGCATTAAAAAACACACGAACGCCGTTTAGTATAGACTTCGGGGTGGGCGATGTTATCGTGCCGAAACAGGAAAAGCGAAAAATCCCGACACAGCTTGACGATTTCACTGCGCCCGTGGTAAATACATATTCTCTTGAAACGACGATCGCTGAAAAGATAGATGCAATCCTCAGTTTGATGGAATTTTCCAGCCGTATGAAAGATTACTACGATATTTACTATCTTGCCAATAAATTTGATTTTGACGGTAAGGCGCTCACTGAGGCACTGAAGGAAACTTTTGAAAATCGTGGACACGCCTTTACGATTGAACAGTTTGAACAGGTTATGGACTTTGCAGAGGATTCTGCTATGCAAAAGAAGTGGAAAGCATTCTGTCGGAAGATTGACACGAAAACTGATGATTTCAATACGGTGCTAAAAATAATTGAGGCGTTTTTGACAAAACCGTTTACGGTGGCGGTCAAAGGTAAAGAATTTACTAAAAATGGTCTGCCGGTAATGGCGAATGGATGTAATTAGGAGGACGAGAAAATGGAGTGTAAAGACATTTTAAATTTAATAGCTATAATTGTAATTCCTATAGTTGCCGTCTTGATTGGACAACATTTGCAAAATAGAGCAGAAATAAGAAAAGATAAAATGCACATTTTCAAGGTACTTATGACTTCTCGAATATATGGATGGACACAGGAAAGCGTGCACTGCCTTAATATTATTGACATTGTTTTTTCAGATGATGAAAATGTCCGTAATGCCTGGAAAGATTTATATGATAAATATTGCGTTCAAAATCCGGATGAAACACAACTCAAAAAATTCAAAATGCACAATATAAATTGCTGGACACAATGGCGAACTCTCTAGGATATAAAGATAAGGTTACTTGGGAAACGATTCAAAATCCATATATTCCAGAAGGAATGAGGCGGCAACAGCAGGAGCAAGCGGCATCTCAACAAGCATATAATAATCTTCTATTCAATATGCAGCATATGATACCCAAAAATAATAAGGTGGATGAAAACAATGAGCACTAATATATCAAAACAAAAGCGTGAGGACTTGCTGAATAAAATCAAAGAAATCCGAGCCTTTATTTCTGCTGCTCCGCAGGATGAAAATACAGGCAATTTGCTTTCCTATCTTTCTGATTTAGAGAAAGATGTAAACGGAAAAAAATACGGACTTGTATTTGAGGAGCACCGTGAGAAAATTGACGAGGTACTTGACAGCCATACCCCTGTATTGAACGAAGAGAAAGACCTCTTCATCGACAACGGCGGACAGATGAATTTTCTCATTGAAGGGGATAACCTTGCTTCTCTTAAATTACTCGAAAAGACACACAAGGGCAAAATTGACCTTATCTACATAGATCCGCCATATAATACGGGTAAGGATTCTGAGGAGGGTGGCGGATTTATATATGATGATAGGTTTGTTGATGCAAACGATACATTTATTCACAGCAAATGGCTATCCTTTATGAAACAAAGGTTGTTAAAAGCAAAACGATTACTAAAAAAACGATGGCGTGATTTTTATATCTATAGGAAAGGAAGAAAATGCTACTTTAAGAATTCTGTGCAATGAAATTTTGGCGAAAATAATATGTTAGGACAACTTGTTAGGAGAACAAAAACTACAAGTTTTCGTGGGAATTATTTTGCCTTAAGATTAGACTATGTTTTATGCTATTGTGGTGGAACTACTTTACCTGATAAATTTATGGATATAACTGACAAATCAAAATACACAAAAATCGAAACAAAAGGTAAATACAAAGGTGAGCTTTATAAAGATGATACGGCGTTCTATCTTTCGACATTAGAAACTCGACCAAACCAAAGGTATTGGATTGAATGTCCAGATGGTGAGTTAGTGATACCGCCTGGAATAACATTCCCAGATGTCAATATTGATGGGGAAAAAGCTGTTCCAGCAAACAATGATGGTGTATGGCGCTGGGAAGTTGAGCAGTACAAAAAATAAAAAAGGTCTACTATCTTTTAAGAAAACAAAACGCTCGCCACTTCTAAATCAAAATGGCAAACAAGCAAGCTGGAATATCTATACAAAATCGTATTACTGCGAAAAAAGGACAATGGAAATATTCCTACTGAATTATTACTCGACTTTTTAAATAGAGTTGGTACCAAGGAAATTAAAGATCTCAAATTAAATTTTACATTTCCAAAACCCAGTTCTTTAATTTCTTATTTAATTCAAATAACAAACAAAAGTACAGATATTACAATACTCGATTTCTTCGCTGGTAGTGGAACTACAGGACACGCTGTAATGAAACTAAATGCAGAAGACGGTGGCAATCGTAAATTTATCCTTTGTACCAATAATGAAAACAATATTTGCCGTGATGTTACATACGAGCGTATCAAGCGTGTGATTGACAAAGAAGGGTGTTCTGCAAGTCTCAAATACTATAAAGTTGATTATGTTCCCATCTCTGATCGTATGTACTACGAATATGCGGACGAGTTGATAAAACATATCCGTGAACTTGTTGAGCTTGAAAACGGCGTGAATTTCACGGGTAATGCAGAAATTGCTATCGTACTGACTGAAAAAAAGAACTTGACAATTTTATTTCTCAACTAAAAAACAATACCAAATGTCAGAAACTATACTTAGGGCATGATATATTGATGGATGCCCAGCAAGCACAAGCTTTAAAAGATAGGAAGATCACAGTAAATATTATTCCTGACTACTATTACAAAGAATTGGAGGGCTAAAAATGGATATTACCCTTGCGAACTTTCAGATAAAAGCTATCGCCGATTTAACTGAAGCAATGGAACAGCCGAATAGAGATATTATCCTCAAAAGCTGTACGGGAAGCGGAAAGACCATTATACTCACTCATTTTATGGATGAATATTTAAAAAGTAATCATAAAACGGTATTTATTTGGCTTACTCCCGGTAAAGCCAACCTTGAGGAACAAAGTAAAGAAAAAATGGATCGGTATATCCACGGAAGTCAGACAAAATTACTTTCCGACATTATGACTGCCGGTTTTGAAGAAAACGACGCTTGCTTTATTAACTGGGAAAAGCTGACTAAGAAAGGAAACAATGCTTTAAAAGACAGCGAGCGCACAAACTTTATCGAACACATACGCAACGCTCTTGATAGCGGCCTGTACTTTAAAATTATTGTTGATGAGTCCCATCAAAACGACACAATCAAAGCGGATGATATTATTGAGTTGTTTCATTCAGATAAAATAATCCGCTGTTCTGCTACGCCTAAAAATTATAAGAACGCCATTTTAATTGATATTCCCGAAGAAGATGTTATTGCGGAAGGTCTAATAAAGAAGCTACTAATCATCAACGAAAACTTTGAGCAGCATATCAGCGTTGATGATCAAATTACATATTTGCTTGATAAGGCAATCGCCAAGCAGAGGGAATTGCACTCAGAGTATTTAAATCGAAATGCTGAAATCAATCCCCTTATTATTGTGCAAATTCCGAACAAGTCAGATGCCCTTCTAGATAGAGTCGAGGAATATTTTGAAAGCAGGGGATCGCTTACGAGAACAATCTACTTGCGGTATGGCTATCAGATAAAAAAAAGCAGAATCTTGAAGATATCGAAGAACCTAACGCTATACCAATTGCAGTTATAATTAAACAAGCGGTTGCTACTGGATGGGATTGTCCGAGAGCACAGATTCTTGTTAAACTGCGTGATAACATGAGTGAGGTTTTTGAGATTCAGACCATTGGGCGAATCCGCCGTATGCCTGAAGCAAAACACTATGGAAGTGATCTGCTTGATAGCTGTTATCTATACACATTGGACGAGAAATTTACGGAAAGCGTTAAGCTGAGTTTAGGGAAAGGAGCTCTTGACGCTTACAAAGTGTTCCTTAAACCTGAACATCGTTCTTTGAGATCATCAGTGAATATAAAACCGATGTGCCATATCCCCGTGATGCTAAGTTGTCACTAAAGGTAATTTATAAATACTTTGAAAAACAATACCACATTAAAAAGATGCTTCTAAAAACAAAGTTCTATTGAGGCTCATGGTTATTCGTTTTCAGAGGATATTATCGACTATACTAAGTCTGGTTCGGTGAGTACTTTGTCAAAAGAGAACATCGCCGAATTAAACGACATTTCTATCCATGAGGCTTTGAACACACATAAGCACGGAAAAGAATACCATCATTGTGTTGCTGAAATCGGTTTTAAAGTAAATCTCGATTACAACAACATAAATACCATCATGCGTAAGCTTTTTTCTTGATGGGTTGCATTGTGAAACAAAGATTCTCAAAATCGGGACAAGAGAACTCTACGCTTTTTATCATCAATAACAAGCACTTGTTGGTTGAAGATGTGAGAAATGCTATGGCAGATGAGTCACTCCAACTGTCTTTAGCAATACCAAAAACGACTGAGAAACCAATTGGGTTTCCGTTAGAAATGATCTTTACTTATGATGGTTCAGCTAAATCACAAGTAGAAATGACAAAAAATGTGTACAAAGGATATCTTTCTTCTGCTGAAAAGCGTTCTATGCCTGAAAAACTTTTTTGGAGCGGTACTGTGAAAACAGTCCTAATATTCAATGGTTTTACAAAATGGAGATAAAGGGATAGAATATTTTTCTATTGTGTATACCGATAATTTTGGAAAGCAAAAGTCATTCTACCCAGATTATATTGTCGGTGCTTTAGATGGTAGTGCATGGATAATAGAAACCAAGGGCGGTTTTACTAGGTCAGGCGATAGCGAGGACATTGACAAATACACTGCCAAAAAAAATTTGCGGTATTGAAGAATTACATAGATAAGTATCATCTACATGGCGGAATCGTTCGTCAAGACAAGCAGAGCGGCGAGCTTTGTATTTGCACAAATAATTATTCCGACGATATAAAGAGCGATTCTTGGCAGCTTTTTTCGGATGTATTATAAACAGGGAGGACAAAAATGAGCAGTAGCGAACAAAAAGAAAACTGTTCCAATTTATTTTTATTATCTTGCTATTTCAAAGCAAAAAGACAGCAGTGATGACTCCGTTTATGATATAAAGCAAATCATTGATGCATTTTAAAAACTTCTTGCTTATATTGCGGCTAAGAGTTTAACGAATCGAAGAAAGAATATTACTTCTTCCGAAAAAGTTGTATGGCTTGATTCTTATACAGACTTAAAAGATGGCAACTATAATGTCATCTTTAAATCTGCGAAATACAATCATGTTCGCAATGAAATAGACACAGAAACCATGCAGGAACTTGGAACAAGAAAGCGCCAGCAAGATGGCGACGAGGAAAAGACGCATTTATGCGTCCGCCTTGCCAAAGGGCAAAATCGATTTCTTGCAGTACACGAGAGCAATCACTACGGCATATCTATAAACTGTATCGTAGATTACCTTAATACGCAGTTCGTACGCTACAATGAAGATACTGATGATAAGTATCACTATACACTTTCACATGAGATTATGCCAGGAGATGATTTCTTAGATTCGCTAAAAAAAGCTCGTACTACCTCTGCTCTAAAATTAACTGTTAGCAAAGAAGATATAAGGGACGATTTCATGCAGTTTGCAAATCGAAATGATATTGACGACGAAGTTGAAATTTGGCTTAAACGACCTAAGGGCGCAAAAAATTTCCTGACAACCTAATCAAAGCATACTATGACGATATGCAAAGCAATAATAGAATTAAGAAAATTTCCGTACGGGGAACCAATGCTGCGGGACAGTTTGAAATCGATACTGATCTTATGAAAATGAAACACTATCTTTCAGTAAATGCAGAGTCGGTAACAAACGAGGTCAACAGTGAGGATTTCTTCACAAAGGCACAGGGGTTTATAGATGAAACGAGGAACAAAAATGAAAAGCATAATCTTAATTCCAATATCGGATTATTTTGCTTCACGAAAAAAAGTATTTAAAAAATTTTTATTTCCATTGATTGTATCGTTAAGTGCGTTATTTTTATCGATATTATTCAATATAGGAAGCTCGAAAAAATAGTATCTATTTTCTCGGAATTTATTGGTACACAAATAAGTATTGTTGCGATTTTAATATCATTTTCTGTAGCAATTATTACAATTTTAGTATCTTCGGACAATAATAACATTAAGCGTTTAAAAGAAACTGAATCGAGCAAGGATCAATATAAACCTGTTCATGGGAAACAATTGTCTCTATTTCAAGTTTTGCTTTCTAATATAGCTTATAATGTTGTTACTGAGATAATATATTTAGTCGGGCTCATTGCGATTTCACTTATACAAACTATTTTTCCAATTTACTTATTTAAATATATTACCTCTATCTGTATCTTTACTATCCTACACATTTTATTTGTATTATTAGAATCCGTTTCTCAAATGTATCTTACATTTTGGGCAAAAAAAATAAAGGTGGCGGCGAGGATTTCTCCTCGCCGCCGTTTTTACATTATGCGTAAATAACCTCGTGATTTACAATCTCCATCGCCTTGTGCCGAATATTGTTCATTGCCCTAACCCATTCCATCTGATTTTCTGCCTTTAGCTGCTCTCCCACGCCCTCACGCTCCGACATTTGTTTTACCAGCCGAAGAAACATATCTTCAGCCTGCTTGTCAATATCCGCAAGATAACTGTTCAATTTGCCGCTTGTGAGCAGATTGGTGTAAAGCACCTTTCGGTGCTGTTTGAGATAGCGCAAGTGCCTCTGTACCCATACTCCAATAGGTTTGTTTCCTTTTTTCGGTGTGTAAGGACAGGCAAGGGAGAGCATAATCTCCCTGCCGCACATAAGTCCCGCCCATTTCTTCAAAAATTGTCTTTGTCATTTTGTTTTCCTACCTTTCATAATTTTTATTTTTGAGTGTTTTCCACGCTCTTGGGACTGTGTTTTCGGTGCAGGAATCGGTTCATAAAAAATGCTTTTTTCCTGCTTTTTGAACCTCTCAAGGATACCGTCAATAAATTCTTTGACCGCTTTAGGTGCCGCTTTTAACGCTTCAAGATACGGTCTGCACTTTTCGGTAAGCTCAGATAATGCAGTTTTAAGCCGTGAAACTTCCGACTGTAATGACCATATCTGCCTTGTGAGGCACCGATTTTCTTCCTGTAATTTCTTTGCCTCGGACACAGCTGAATAGCTTTGTTTTGCAAGGGTGGTCAACTTCTCGTAGTCATCAGCCGACACGGTATATTTGCCCGTAAAAGACTTTTTGCCTGAGTTGTCAATCTCATTAAAGGTCATAAAGGCATTGTGATTTTCTTCGTATCGCACCTGTTCTCCAGCGATTTTTTCTTGAAGATTTGATAATTTTTCTTTGTCTTTCTTGATTTTAAATTCAAGTGAAGCTAAGTTTTCAGCAGTACTTCCACGCTCGCCACGAATGAATCCGTTAAACCCTGCTTCCTGCATATGCTCATAAAACTTGTCCTGCAATATGCTGTAGGAAGCGTGATAGACTTGTTTTCCCTTGCTGTTCAAAATCGGATTTCCGTTTTCATCAAGAGCCTTTTCGGACTTCCATTTCTTTGAATGACTCACTTGATGAATGACCTCTTTCACCTTTCCAACCAGTTCAGGATCTTTACATCGTTTCGTCCAGCGCACCTCTTTGTCTACTACCGGCAACGCCATAATATGAAGGTGATAGTGATAAATCGGTCTGCCGTACTTTTCAGTCATTGCTGTATTTAACTCATCAGCGTGCATTACAGCAGATACAATATTGTCTTTGCCATAGAGCTTTTCTACAAAACAGAAAGCTTCTTCGTAGAATCTGCAAGCATATTCATAGCCGCCGTTCTGCTCAAAATAATCGGTATTTACATCCATAATCATCTCGTCAAAAACTGTCGCATCGGGTTTCAAACCTTTCAGTGATACCGTTCCTGCAGCAATCATTTGGTCAAGATGTTCGTTATAAGTCAGCTCTCCGCAGCTCTTAAAACTTACATTCATAGGAGTACGAGAGAGGTCAACATTCATATTTTCGTAGCTGTCATTTTTACGCTCAATGTGTCGCTCGAACTTACCAACTGTTGCTCTTGTACGGGTTTCGATACGAGCGACACTGAAGTTTTGTTTTGCCATTTTCTCACTCCTTTCCGCAGGTGAATTTTTCGGGGAGCCGAAGTTACGCACCTTTTTCAAAGTGCGTAACCCACTATGACACTTTCAGCACTTCGGCTGCAAAGATGTCGTGGGCTCTCCGAGGGGTTATGGGGCGTTGCCCCGTTGTCTGCGGACAACTCCCCAGCAAGGGCTGTCCTTTGAAAAGGACACCCTGCACCCCGTCTAAACTTTATGCTGTTACTTCCCGAAAAGGAACATTGCAAGGTTGCAGATGTGCCTGCCTTTGCAATGTTGCAACCTTGAAAAACTTTACCCTGTTTTTTCGGGAAGCTGCCAGTACCACTGACTGCCCTCTTTAACCGATTGGACTTTAAGTGATTTCTTTGCTTCATCCAGCACACGCTTTGAAATCCCCATCGCCTGTGCTTTTCTCAGCAACGCTTGCTGTGGGTATTTGCCCTTTGAAAGATACTCAAGAATTAAATTTTCTGCCTGTTCGGATTTTTTCTCTTTTGGAATACCGCTTAACAGATCATCAACAGAAATATCGTAATGCCCAAGCCAGCTGAAGCCGTTTTCCTTGTCCAGTTCAAAGGCAATCGCTTCACCTTCGGGTGCAAGGGAAGATTTGTCCTGCACCATCACTCTGACCTGCGGATTGTCTTTAATTCTCCCGACAATCAAAACACTTCTTGCCGAAGCCTGAAAGTCAATGGAACCAAGTCCACGGTAAGAAGATTTATTTCCGCTTCCTTTATTCATATGACCAACAAGCAAAATAGCACAGTCATATTTTTTCTGCGATTCTTCCAAGCTGTGCCATTACATTACGGACTTCATTAGCGTTGTTCATATTGATATTCGCACCGACATAGGCTTGTATCGGGTCAAGAATTACCACCCTTGCATCTACTTCAATAATTGCTTTTTCAATTCGTTCATCCAGCATACTGAGTGCGGCTTCTGATTCATCTATGACTTTTTATTTGCGTACAGTCTGCCTCAGCGGATTCTAGCCTCGGCTTGATAGTATCTTCCAGTCCGTCCTCGGCAGTTTGATAAATGATCTTAACGGGCTTACGCTCGGTATTATCATAGGGCAGCGCTTCTCCTTTAGAAAGGAGAGCCGCCAGTCTTAACGCCAAAGTTGTTTTGCCCTCGCCGGGATCGCCCTGAATAATTGTGATTTTTCCGTATGGGATATATGGATACCAGAGCCAGTTCACCTCTTTGCTCTGAACTTCGTCCATACTGATGATTTTCAGTTCAGCCATTCATACCACCGCCCTTCAAAATAAAAGTGTTGATTTTCAAGTGATATGCGGCTATACTATTAACAGATACATTGAGTGACTGCCTTTCATCTGCGCCAACAGATGATGTTCGGGCGGTCATTTCTTTTTATTCTCCATTCGCACTCTCTCCTTTCAGTCCGTGCATTGTAAAGGCGATAAGGTCAATGGTGTCGAGCAGTTCCGTTTGGACATACTCACCTGCCGCAATACGCTGTAATTCCTCAAGGATAAATGCCATCTGCGTTTTCAGCGCCTTATAAACTCTCGGGTTCGGCTGAACCACTACCTCACGCCCCATACATTTGCGGTAGCAGTATTCCTGTTTCGGCAGTCCTGAAAGAGCAACTGCTCTGTTGAGTTCTTCCTGTTCTTCGGGTGATACTCGAAATCCTATGGTAATACTGCGGAAACGGTTGTGTCGGTCTACATTTTTGCTGACATATCATCACACTCCTTTATTCATAAAATCAAGTTTAACTGCCATTTCCTTTTGTTTTGACGGGAACAGATGTGCATAGCGGTAAGTAATTTCTATGCTTTCGTGTCCCACTCGGTCAGCAATGGCAACGGCGGAAAATCCCATATCAATTAAAAGACTGATATGACTGTGGCGAAGATCGTGGATACGAATACGCTTTACCCCGGCTTCTTTTGCCCCTCTTTCCATCTCGTGGTGCAGATAGCTTTTGGTAACGGTAAAAACACGGTCTTTCTTTTTCAGCCCGTACTGCATACTGAAAAATTCCTGCATTTCGGTACAGAGAAAATCAGGCATTTGCACAGTACGGTTGCTTTTCTTTGTTTTCGGTGAGGTGATTACATCCTGACCTTTCAAACGCTGATAAGTCTTGCTGATTTTTACCGTTCCTTTTTTTCAAAGTCAAAATCGGCAGGGGTAAGAGCAAGCAACTCACCCTCACGGATACCTGTCCAATAAAGCATTTGAAATGCGTAGTAGGAAAGCGGTTTATCCATCATCACTTCGGAAAATTTTTGATATTCTTCTTTCGTCCAAAACAGCATTTCCTTTCGTTCTTCACTGCCCATATTTCCTGCCTTTGAGGCGGGATTGCTGCGTAAGTCATAAAATCTGACTGCATAATTAAAGATGGCTGAAAGCTGATTGTGCAAAGTCTTAAGATAAGATGATGAGTAGGGCTTGTTTTCCTCGTTGCGGTAAGCCAGCATTTCATTTTGCCACACTCTCACATCTTTAGTGGTAATCTCGTTGATTTTGCGGTCTTTAAAGTACGGCAGAATTTTCTGCTGAATAATATTCTCTTTGGTCTGCCAAGTGCTTTCCTTTAATCGTGGTTGCTGTTCTCTGCAATAAATTTCAACGAAGGCAGAAAAGGGCATATCCAAATCTCCTGAACTTTGCTGCTGAAATTTCTGTTCCCAATCCTGTGCTTCTCGTTTTGTGGCAAAGCCACGCTTGCACTTTGGTTTGCGCTCGCCTTTCCAGTCGGTATACTGCGTCATCACATACCAAGTGCCGTTGTCCTTATTCTTGTAAACGGGCATTAATCATCTCTCCTTTCTGCTCCGTAAATTCTTTCACTAAAATACTGTCGGCTGACACGCCCTGCAACCGTAATAAATCCCTTTGCACTCAGTTCATCGTTGAGCTGGCGAATAATCTTGTAGGCGTAAGCCTTTGATACATCAAGTTCTTCTGCAACTTCATCTGCTCGCATAAAAGTTTTATCTGTCATAAAATCACCTTCTTTAAAAAATAGTCATCCTTATTTCGTGTCGGAATATTTTCTGACCGCCTTCCGATTTGCCCGGGCGGGTACGCCATTACCGTGATGTACGACGGTTATTCAATTTTCACAGACTTAACACTATTAGTTTAAGTCAGTATCATCATTATACTAAGCATATTCCGTAAAGTCAAGTGGTTTTGAGAAAATATTAAACTTTTTTGTTTTTTGTAATCTTGACATGCACTAAGCGTATCTGTATAATGTATATTATCAATAGATCGTTAGGAGGAAGCGCAATGGCAATTGGTGAAAGAATCCGTTTCTTTAGAAATTTAAGAGGTATGACCCAAAAATGGCTCGGTCAGGCTGTGGGCTTTCCGCAAAAACTGCTGACATTCGTATGGCACAGTATGAATCAGGATCAAGAACGCCGAAAGAAGATTTAGTAAAGGCTCTTGCAGGCGTATTTTGAGGTTTCGCCTTTGGCGCTCAGAATTCCCGATATTGACAGTGATCTTGGCTTTATACATACTCTTTTTGCCGTTGAGGATTTGCACGGCGTAAGAGTGGAAAAGAACGAAAACGAAGTGCATATCGTCTTTGACGGTAATAAGCCGAATGTTGACCACTCTGTTTTCCAGATGCTTACTGCTTGGGCAGAACAGGCTGAAAAATACAGAAACGGCGAGATTTCTAAAGAACAATACGATGAGTGGCGCTATACTTATCCCGAAAAAGATACCACGCAGCATTGGGCGAAAGTTCCGTCACAGGAACTCAGCGATACCCTTTGTAGAAGCCTTTAAGGATAAACTGAAGTAACCCCGCAAACGACAAAAACCCCGTACTGACTTTATTCCGTCAGTACGGGGTTTCATGTTAATATGGAGTTTTTGTGAGCCTTCAGAAATTACTCTTTACCCACAAACCACTTGATACATCCGATAAAGGGGTTCAAGTGTAATCTTATCAAAATCTTATCAACAAGGGTTTTGAAATCCTGCAAACCCGCATAAATACTGGGGTTTTACGGTGTTTCATTTTATTCCCACTCGATGGTGGCGGGGGGCTTGGATGTAATATCGTATACAATCCGATTGACCCCAGGAACTTCATTTACAATGCGCGTGCTGATGCAGTCCAAAATATCGTAGGGGATACGGGCCCAGTCAGCGGTCATAAAATCATCGGTCGTGACGGCCCGCAGAGCCAAGGTGTAGTCATAAGTTCGGCCATCGCCCATGACGCCCACAGAGCGGGTATTGGTAAGGACGGCGAAAAACTGACTAAGATTTTGGGCTTCCCGGGATTTAGAAAGCTCGTCTCGGAAGATGAAATCGGCCAGGCGAAGGATATCTGCTTTTTTCCTTGGTGATATCCCCGATAATGCGGATGGCCAGACCCGGCCCCGGGAAGGGCTGACGACTGACTAAATATTCTGGGAGTCCCAGTTCTCTCCCCAGCTGACGGACTTCATCCTTAAAAAAAGCATACGCAACGGTTCGAGAATCTCTTTAAAATCTACATAGTCCGGCAGGCCACCGACATTGTGATGGCTCTTGATGGTGGCGGCTTCTCCCGTCCCGGATTCAATTACGTCGGGATAGATGGTGCCCTGTGCCAAAAAAAAGTCTACGGCACCGATTTTTTGCCTCCTCTTCAAAGACCCGAATAAACTCTTCGCCAACGATTTTGCGTTTCTGTTCTGGTTCCTCTACACCTGTCAGTTTGCCCAGGAAACGGGTTTCTGCATTGACCCGGCGGAAGTGCAGGTTCCACTTGGAAAAGGCGGCCTCTACTTCGTCTCCTTCGTGCAGACGCAAAGGCCGTGGTCTACAAAGACGCAGGTCAGCTGATTTCCCACTGCTTCTGCAAGCAGTGCGGCGGCAACAGAAGAGTCCACACCGCCGGAAAGAGCAAGCAGGACCTTGCCGCTGCCCACCTTTTTCGGATGGCGGCAATGGCAGATTGGCAGAAATCGTGCATCGTCCAGTCGCCGTTGGCGTGACAGACAGAATAGAGAAAATTGCGGATCATTTCCATACCATATTCTGTGTGGTTGACCTCTGGATGATATTGTACGCCGTAGAAGCCTCTCTGCATGTCAGCGATGGCGGCGTTGGGACACATTTTCGTATGGGCGGTCAAAGAAAAGCCGGAAGGAACCTGGGCCATATAATCCCCGTGGCTCATCCAGGAGATGCCCTCTGACGGGATTCCTTGGAAGAGGGGACAGGTAGTGTCGTAATAAGTGACTGTCTTTCCGTATTCCCGGGCTGTGTCTTCCTGGGCGGGGAAACCTCACCGCCCAAGCTGTGGGCCATCAGCTGACATCCATAACAAATACCCAAGATGGGAACGCCCCAGGTGAAGATCTCAGGATCCACATGGGGGCGGTGTCCAGATAAACGCTGTTAGGCCCGCCAGTGAAGATAATGCCGATTGGTGCCATGGCTCTCAGCTCTTCCAAGGGGGTTGTATAAGGTTTTACCTCGCAGTAGACGCCGCATTCCCGAACCCGGCGTGCAATGAGCTGGTTGTATTGCCCGCCAAAGTCCAAGACGAGGACAAGCTCGTGTTTCACAGGGACCATCCTTTCTCTTGCGTAAAATGATGATGTTTTATTGTACTGCGCGTCAGTAGGAATTACAAGTCCGGTTTGCCTGATCTCTGTATCTTTTGGTTACATATTTTGTAAATGATAGGGCATGCTATGGCAAAGAATGGGACGATCAAAGGGGGAGAAGGCATGATTACTGCTGTGGTCCGGACAATTATTTTATATCTGCTGATTATCCTTGAATCCGCCTCATGGGGAAACGGCAGATCGGGGAGTTGGAGCCCTCCGAACTGGTGCTTTCCCTGATTATTGCGGACCTGGCGGCGGTTCCTATGCAGGACTTTGGAATTCCCTTGATTATGGGGATTATTCCGATTTTAACTTTGTTGTGCTTGTCCGCGATCCTGTCTGTGCTGACGGTGAAGAGCATCCGGTTTCGGGCACTCTTATGCAGCAGACCCAGCATCGTGATCCAGGACGGGAAGATTTTAACCCGGGAAATGGTGAAGAACCGCTTCACTGTGGATGAATTGATGGAAGAGCTTCGCATGGCAGGGGTTACGGACCTCTCCACGGTGAAGTATGCCGTGCTGGAGACCACGGGCCGCATTTCTGTGTTGCCTTACGCTGAGCATCAGCCGGTCACGGTCAGAGACATGGGGCTGAAGGTGAAGGAAGCCGGACTGCCGGTGATTGTGGTCAGCGATGGCCGGGTACTCTCCCACAACTTAAAAACCAGGAATCTGTCTATGCGGTGGGTGAAGGAGCAGATGGGAAGCCGGGGCGTTCAGGACATCCGCCAGGTGTTTCTGATGACCGTGGACGAAGCCGACAATGTATATTTTGTCAAGAAGGAGGAGAAAACTTGAGGCAGCTTTGGATTTCTGTGGCGATCTTAGCTGGTATGGTGCTCCTTCTGTCCTGGAACATGGTCCATGTGCATCAGCTGACGGAAGCCATGCGGGAAGACCTGTCCCAAGCGGTTGCAGCGGCGCGGGAGGAGGACTGGCAGAAGGCAGAGGCACTGACCCAAAAGGCACAGGAGCATTGGCAGAGTAATGTGTCATATCTTCGGTTTGTACAGTTTCATGAGGAGATTGATGAGGTTACTGTACTGCTGAAGGAGGCAAAAGGATTCTTATGGGATCGGGAAGTGGGCGAGTACACGGCAATGAGTGTCCGGATCTGTGGCAAGCTGGAGGCAATGTGGGCTGGAAACAATATCCGCCGGAAATCTTTTCTAATGTGAATGAAAATAATTCATTGACAAGGAGCGGAATGCGGTGTATCCTTAGCAGGAGCTCAAAAGGAGGGATTCCCATGTCGCGGATTACAAAGGATCCCACAGAACGCCGGCAAGAAATTTTAGATACGGCCCTGAAACTTTTTTTTTGGGAAAAGGGCTATGAAAAAACCTCGATGACCGAGATTGCCCAGGCCATGCAGGTGGCACAGGGACTGTGTTACCGCTATTTTCCATCCAAAGAGGCGTTGTTTCAGACAGCTGTTGATCAATATGCCCAGCGGCAAGTGGATCAGATCGCCAGCGTATTGAAAACCAGGTCTGACACTGGTCCAAGTGGTGGAACAAATGCCGACCTTTCTGGAAACCGAGGCGGAGGACAGTGCCATTGCCAAGCTCTGCCATGGGCCGGAGAGCGAAAAGCTCCATGGGCCGCTCTCCATGGCGATATGTGCCAAACTTCAGCCGTTGGTGCAACAGTTGTTGGAGAAGGCCAATGAGCGGGAGAGGTCCAGATTGCAGACCCGGAGACGGCCGCCTCTTTTTGTGTCTATGGACAGTTGGGCATTCTATGGAATCAAACGCTCAGTGGAGAGGAGAGAGTACGCCGCGTCAAGGCATTTTTAATCCATCTGCTGACTACATTTTAAGCAAAGACCCTGCTCTTTTTTGGGCTGGGACTCTTTTCGGCAAGTAAATGAATGAAATTCATTCAGAAAAGGAGAAAAATATGAGTAAAAATTTTGATATCATCCATGGCAATCCCAGCCAGTGCTTGTTTGCCATGGTGCTGCCGATGATGGCGGCGATGTTTTTGAACATGGCCTATAATTTGGTGGACAGTCTATGGATTGGAAACCTGCTGGGAGAGTCTGCCTACGCGGCGCTGACAGCGGCGACCCCAATCCTTTTGCTGCTCAATTCCATCGCAATGGGGGCGACCAACGGGGTTGCTATTTTGCTCTCTCAGGCCATTGGGGCGGGGGGAGACACGACGAACCCGAACCATCCTGTTTACTTCATTTATTTTAAGTATTGTGTTTTCTCTTGGGATGACAGGATTATTGGAGGAATGGTATCCCCTTTGCTTCGGTTTCTTCAAGTTCCATCGGAGCTGTATGAAATGACTTGTCTCTACCTGAGGATTTATTTGATTGGGTATGGGGCGGTTTATCTCTATTGTTATTTTGCCGCTGTGCTGCGCAGCTTTGGGGATACGGTGTTCCAGATGCTGGCCATGCTGGTATGTACTGTACTCAACGGCGCGTTAGACCCGCTGTTGATTCACGGATTTGGATTGCAGGGCGCGGCAGCGGCGACGGTTTTGTCTCAGGGAATTTGTTTGGGGTTTATGGTGTGTTATCTGAGAAAGAAAGCCTTGTTTTCTTTCCATGCTGCTGATTGGTCCGGGAAGGAGCTTGGCACCATTTGCTTAAAAAGCCTTCCAGCGGCGTTTCAGCAAAGTATTCCTGCCATCAGCACCAGTGTGCTTACTGCGATAGTCAGCGGTTTTGGGGTGACCGCCCTGGCGGCGTATGGCGTGGCTGGGAAGCTGGAGCTTCTTCTCTTCTATCCAGCGATGTCCTTTCAAATGGTTTTGACAACGATTGTGGGTCAGTGTATAGGGGCCGGACGCCGTGATCGCGCGTGGGTATACTGTAAAACGGCTTTGCTTTGGGGCGGAGGTCTGTTGATCATTCTCTCCTGCGGTGTTGTGGGACTGGCTCATCCTTTGTCTGAACTGTTTGTAGACAGTAAGGCTGTGGCGGAAGTGGTGGCCGGATATTTCCAGGTGGTCAGTGTGGGATATCTGTTCAATATGGAAACCAACTGTTTTCTGGGGGCAGTCAATGGGATGGGTCATCAGGACGCAGCATGCTTTGCATGGTACTGTACTACTTAATCATTCGGATTCCGTTGGCCTGTCTGCTCTCCTCTGCCGGGCTAAATGGGATATGGGCTGCTGTTTTGTGTAGCCATGTGGCAGCGGTGGTAACGGCGTGCCTGCTTGCCAGGGGATTGGCCTCAGAAAGAAAAGCCCCATATAATCCGTCTTTCGCAGCAAAAAAGCTGCGAGGGATGCCGACAAAGCGGACATGGTCAGATAGGTAGACAAAGAGAACAGACCGCTGCCGCCCATGGTGGATACACATTCTGTAAAAGGAAGGCTGAGAACGGATGATGAGACAGAACGATAGGAACATTCAGTGGGACACTTCTCCTTACATGGCGCGGCAGACTTTACAGTCCGCGCATCCATTGCAAATGGGCTTGGAAGCGCAGGGAGATGGGCCCCAGGAGAGGCGTGCAGAAGACGCCCTTGTGACGGAAGGGGAGGGAGAGCAGAAAGGGAATCCGTTCCTCTGCTCGGATTTGGTTCTCACAAGCCACGTGAAAAATACGTTTTCCCAACCGTTGCCCCAGTCTTCCGGCAGACAGGCGGATACTCTTTGGGGACGCTTGGTTAGGAGGAAAAAGATGACATCTGGTCGCATGCGAATCATATCCCAGGCATCATCCCGCCATGGGTCTGCTTCCGGTAAGAAAAAATCGGAGGTCATGCACACCCAGAGCATTTCACCACGCCTAATTTTGTATTGGCCCCGCCGGTCTTTTTGGAGCGGGTAGGAATTTTTGTCCGGTAGATATCTGCGCCGCTCCGGCCGCTTTTCTGGTCCATGGAGCAGTACCGGCACCCTTCGCTGTACTTATGACAGCCGTGCCAAGGATTCCAAATGTCATGCATGCCGATTTTCGTGTTTCCAATCTTTGATCTGTTCCAGGCGAGCTTTCCACTTGGCCTCTTGCCCCTGGTCTGTGGGCTGATAGTAGACCCGGTTCACCAGAGTGTCTGGGAGACATTGTAGGGTGGTGAGCTTGTCCGGGGCATCATGGGCGTATTGATAGCCTTTGCCGTAGTTTAAGTCCTTCATCAATTTGGTGACCCCGTTTCGGAGTGCTAGGGGACAGGCTCCGTCAACTGGGTCAGGGCGTCTTGTTTGGCACGTTCATAGGCCAGGTACAGGGCGTTTGATTTGGGTGCCAGGGAGAGGTAAACCGCAGCTTGGGTCAGGAAAACAGAGCACTCAGGCATTCCAATGAAATGGCAGGCCTGATAGGCAGCCACAGCGATTTCCAAGGCACGGGCGTCGGCCAGTCCGATATCTTCGCTGGCAAACCGGGTCAGGCGTCGGGCGACGTAAAGGGGGTCTTCTCCTGCTTCCAGCATCCGGGCCAGCCAGTAAACTGCGGCATCCGGGTCAGAATTTCGCATGGATTTGTGCAGGGCGGAGATCAGATTGTAGTGTTCCTCTCCATTTTTGTCGTAGAGAAGGGACTTTTGGGCGGTGCACTGTTCCAGGGTCTCTCTGGTTACTGTAATGGTATTGTCGGAGACCGCTCCGTTGAGGACCACCATTTCCAGGGTGGATAGGGCGATTCGCGCGTCGCCATTGGCAAAACGGGCAATGTGCTCCAGCATGTCCGGCTCGATGAGGATATGCTGAGCCCCAAAGCCGCAGGGGTCCTGCAGGGCCCGGTTCAGCAGATGGACAAGCTCTTCTGAGGTTAAAGCGTGGAGCACGAAGACCTTGCACCGGGAGAGCAGAGCGGCGTTGATCTCAAAGGAGGGATTTTCCGTGGTAGCCCCGATAAGCAGAATACTTCCCTTTTCTACAAAGGGAAGGAATGCGTCTTGCTGCGCTTTGTTAAACCGGTGAATTTCATCTACAAATACAATGGTGCGGGTTCCGAATCTTCGGTTGCTCTCCGCCTGCTGCATAATGGCGCGGATCTCCTTAATCCCGCCGGTAACAGCCGAGAATGCAATGAACTCTGCTTTGGTGGCATGGGCAATCACTTGGGCTAAAGTGGTTTTGCCCACGCCGGGGGGCCCCCAGAAGATCATAGAGGCAAGCTGATCCGTTTCAATCAGCCGGCGGAGGAGCTTGCCTTCCCCCAAGAGATGGGTTTGCCCGACGTATTCTTCTAAACACTGAGGGCGGAGTCGGGCAGCCAGGGGACGAGGGGGCTCTTGCCCGAATAAGGTATTTTGTTCCATGGTGGGTCCTGCTTTCTGCTTGCGCTTGGTATTTGTTTATGGTATCACAGAGTTTGAGAAGCTTCAATAGAACGGGCTTTCTTTTGTCGCTGATCCAGTCCAGGAAAGGGGATTCCATGGTTTTTGCGGGCTGGCATGGGACCGGAGGGAAGGGAAAGAGAGGAAGAACGAGAAATTTGACGGAAAAGGTATGGGAAAGGGGCAAAAAAATCTGCGAACAAACGAAAAAAAATTTTCTCTCAGTTCTCCCGTTTTTGCAGAGTGTGCTATAATAACGGAGAAATGGTCGTGTAACACCGAGATACTTTTAGTAGGGAGGACAAGGAAATATGAAAACCCTGTACAACGGAAAGACGAAGACGGTCATGCTGGACGAAGCCACTGGTGTGGTGAATCTCTTCTTTAAGGATTCCGCCACGGGAGAAAACGGTGTCTTTGACCCCGGCTCCAACACCGTGGGTGGCAGTGTGGAAGGCAAAGGAAAGATCGGCCTGAAAATCTCAAGCACTTTTTCGAAATCATGGAGAAAAACGGCATTCCCACCCACTATCTGGGCGCGGATGTGGAGCAGGGCCTGATGCAGGTGCGCAAGCTGACCGTGCCGAAGCTGGAGTTTGTGCTGCGTTATTACACGGCTGGCTCTATGTGCCGCCGGTTTAGCCTGGAAGAGGGCATTGTCTTTGATCCTCCCTATACGGAGGTCACATTGAAGGACGATGAGCAGGGAGATCCTCTGATCAGTGAGCGCCTGTGCATCATGAAAGGGATGCTGGCCCCTGGTCAGTACGACGAGGCGCTGGGCATTCTGGTCAAGGTAGGAGAGGTTCTGAAGAAGGAACTGTCCGCTATGGGCCTGACGCTCATTGATTTTTAAGATTGAGGTAGGCTATGATGAAAACGGCAAGATGTATGTGGTGGATGAAATTACCCCTGACATCTGGAGAGTCCGGGACGAGAAGGGGAACATCCCCAACCAGATCGACTGCGCGAAAATGATTCTGGAGAAAATTTAACAGCGTGATAGAAGGAACTTCCTCCCTGCTGTACGGGGAGGAAGTTTTTACCTCAATGGAGGGCAGTACACTCCACAAAAATTCAAATTTCTCTGGTATACTACCATTTGAGGTGAAAAAGAATGTTTCGAATTTTAATTGTAGAGGATGAGCCTGATATTGGGGAACTCCTCCAGAACTATTTGGAGCATGCCGGGTATGTGACCCGTTTGGCCCAGGAGGGACAGGGTGCGTTGACGCTGTTTTATCAGGAAACCTTTGACTTAGTGCTTTTGGACTTGATGCTCCCCAAGATGGACGGATATGCACTCTGCCAAGCCATCCGGGAACAGTCTGACGTACCAGTTATCATGGTGACTGCGTTGGACAGTGAGGAGCATCAGCTGCAGGGCTTTCGGTTCAACATTGATGATTATGTAACCAAGCCCTTCTCCATCCCCGTTCTGTTGCAGAAAATTCGAGCAGTTCTTCGCCGGACCACAGGGCACGCCGGAGATGAGCCCATCTGTTATCGGAACCTAACCTTGGATTTGGAGGGATATCAGGCCTATCTGGGAGGAACCCCTGTCGATTTGACAAGGCGGGAGATTGCACTGCTGCGGACCCTGTTAGAGAACCAGGGGCGGGTTCTAACCCGGCAGATGCTGCTCAACCGTGTGTGGAGCTACGATTTCTACGGGGATGAGCGAATTGTGGATACACATATCAAAAATCTACGAAAAAAAATTGGAGGCGGATTATATTGAGACGGTGCGCGGCGTGGGTTACCGAATGGAGCGGGAAAATAAGACGTAATCTGCCAGTGAAAATTTTCTGTTTTACCTGCCTGCTCCTGTTGGCTGTCTGTATTGTGACCTACGGTCTGATCGCCTGGATGATGCCGGTGACATACCAGGCAGACAGAAACCGCGTGTTATCGGAGCAGGCGGAGAGTTTGATCCAAGAGTTGAGCAAGACTACGCTATCTGCGTGTGGCCCGCTGCTGGAGAAATTTGCGTCGGATTATGATGCCCAAGTGAGTATTTTAGATGAAACTGGTCAGCCGGTGGCGGGGACAAAGGACCTTGCACAAACAGAGGAGGAAGAGGGCCGGGTGACGTTTAGCCAGATTCAAACGGAGGAGGGCATGACGCTGCAAACCAACGAATCAATACACATTACCCAAACCGTTGCGACTCCGTTTTCTTTTCAAGGCAGTCAGGATGTGTATCAGCTGATGGTGGTAGGCAGAATCCGAGGGGTGAATCAAGCGATGGAAGCCTTGGGAAATTATGGCCTTGGCTGCTGGCCTCGGTGGTGTCGGTGTCTATTTTGGGGTCCTTTTTCTACGCCCGCTATGTTACCCGGCTATCCCGCGCCATGGGGGAGCTGCAGGGGGCGAATGAGGCGCTGCGGCGAGACATGGAACGAGAGCGGGAAATGGAGCGGCAGCGGATGGAATTCTTTGCCGCAGCTTCCCATGAACTAAAGACGCCGATCACCATTGTCAAAGGGCAGCTGGGAGGGATGCTGGACGGGGTGGGGGTCTATGCCGACCGGGAGCGATACCTGGCCAGAAGTCTGCAAGTGATGGGCAGCATGGAGCGTTTGGTGGGGAACTCCTGACCCTTTCCCGGATGGAAGGGGCGAAGGTCCGCCGTGGCATAAAGCCTCTGAATCTAACCGATCTCCTGACTGCCTGTGTGGAGGAATACACGGCCCTCTTTGCCCAAAAGGAGCAGACGCTGCATGTTTCCCTTGCGCCGGACCTTCGGGTACCGGGAGAGTGGAATTTACTCTCCAAGGCGGTCTGCAATCTTTTAACCAATGGAGCCATGTATTCCCCGGACGGGGCGGAACTTTTTCTCTCTGCTCGGGAGGAAGGGAGCAGATCTATTTCTCTCTGGAAAACACAGGGGTTCACCTGTCAGAAGAAAGGATTCCCCATCTGTTTGAGGCCTTTTACCGGGGGAGGGCTCTCGCAACCGGCAGACGGGCGGAAGCGGTTTGGGGCTGTACCTGGTGAAACGGATTCTGGAATACCATTGTGGGGAGATACGGATTAGAAATACCGCCGCTGGAGTCTGTGTGGAAGTTTGGCTGCCCAGAACCAACTCCACAGAAACTACAACTTCCTGCTAAATTAACTCCATATTTTTTGCTATCCTTTCCTTGCTCTTAAAAGCAAGGAAAGGATTTTTTGCGATGAAACTACAGATGGAACATTTAACCATGACCTATCCCACCGGAAAGAAGGCGCTTCAGGATATGAGCCTTACATTGAGCAGTCCCCAGATGATTGGACTGCTGGGGCCAAATGGAGCGGGAAAGTCCACGCTGATGAAGCTTCTGACGGCGGCGCTGCTTCCCACCCAGGGAAGCATTTTTGTGGACGCGCGGCCCCTGGCCAAAAGCGAAGGGGCCTTGAAAGCCCAGCTTGGCTATCTGCCCCAGCACTTTGGCCTGTATGACGAGCTGACGGTATGGCAGTTTCTGGACTATATGGCTGCCTTAAAGGGCATTCGTGCCCCCAAAGCAGAGATTCGGCGGGTTTTGTCGGACACCAATTTGACGCCGCAGCGGCGAGCCAGGATTCGTACCCTTTCCGGCGGGCAACGCCAGCGGGTGGGGATTGCGCAGGCGCTGCTGGGCTCCCCTCAGCTCTTGATTTTGGATGAGCCTACCGTGGGGCTGGACCCGGAGGAGCGGATTCATTTCCGCAACCTATTTGCACAGGAGGCCAAAGATAAATTGGTTCTGCTGTCCACCCACATTATTGAGGATGTGCAGTCTGTGTGTGACCGTCTCATTGTCATTCATGGGGGAGAGCTCCTGTTTGACGGACGCCCTGAGCAGCTGGTTGCCCGGGCCCAGGGACACGTGGGGGTGTTCCAAGGCTATCCGCCCCAAGGAATTTCCTGCGAGGTAACTGCCCAGGTCAACACAGCCGGAGGAATCTTATGCCGGGCTGTGGCGGAGAAACTACCGGAGACAGTTCAGAAAGTAGAGCCTACCTTAGAGGATGCCTATGTCTATCTGGTGGGGAAGGAGGGGAAGCGGCCATGACAGTTTGGCGTGACCTTCGAGTGGAGTGGATGCGTCTGTTTCGGTCCAAGGGAACCTGGCTGGCATTGCTGGCCGCTTCCGCTGCCCCCCTTGGTGGGCTATGGACTCTATCAGCCCGCCGGGGGCGGTACAACCGCGCCTTGGTTCTTCTGAATCCCATGCTGGCAGGCGCGCTGGGCGGGGCGCTTGCGTTTGCGGTGTTAACTTTGTCAGAGATGAACCGGGTCAAAAAGGGGAGAATGGGACCTTTGACAGACAGTGTGGTCTCTCCCCTGCGGATGGCTGTGGTTCGGACCGTTGTGCTGATGCTGACCGCAGTAGTGTCCTCTCTGGTGACCAGTCTACTTTACCTTCCCTATACCTGGTACCGGTTGGGGGAGACCTTTCAGGGAAAGGAATATGTCCAAGTCGCCCTGCTGTTTTTGCTTCCCTTTCTGGAAATGACGGTTTTGGCGGCTGCTGCGTTTTTACCAAATATTCCAGCGGGTGGATGTCTGTGTGCTGCTTCTCCTGGCACTTTTGCTGGTGGGACTGGGCCCTTGGAGTCAGGACACCTATTTGCTGTACTGGATGGATTTGTCCAACCTGGGTTTTTCCGGAGACTTAGGCAATACGACGATTTTCCGGCTGGCGCGGTACAGCCGTTTGCTGTGGCTGTGCCTCTTTGGCGGGCTCTGGGTGGGGTCCCTTCTGTGCGTTCGAAACCACGGCAGGGGTATTTTTGGCTCCATGGCTTGCTATGGGCGAAAGCTCTACTTGCCGCTGCTGGCGGCTTGTCTTCTGGTAAGCGGAGCTGGCTTGTATTTCCGCCAACCTTACCTGGACCATGCTCCGCCTGTCTCTTTGGATACCGGCAATGTAACAGGGGAGGGACGGCCTATTCCAGCATGGAGGAGACGGAAGAACCTACGGTGGTCATTCATAAGACGCAGCTGGAGCTGCTGGTTCATCCGGAACAAGGCACGGCAGAGGGAAACGCGACCTATGAGGTGGAAAACATCAGCGGTACGGAACAGGCGTGTCTGCTGGATATTAATCCAGGCTATACTGTTGAGCTTATTTTGGTGAATGGAGAAGAGGTTCCGTTTACGGATCAACACAACGATCAGTTTATCTCTTTGAAAAATATCTCCCTCACGCTCCCTGCGCAAAAGAATTTGCAGGTGGAGATTTCCTATCAAGGGCGCATTCAACTGCCTGCGAACACAGGGGTGTTGGCCATTTATGATGAGATCACGCCGGAGTACATCAGCATGGGCGGCAATAGCGTGCTTCCTGCCCTTCACGGGGAGACGGCGGAAGATTGCACCTTTACCGGCCGCGTTACTTTGCCGGAGCAGTTGCAGATGGTGTCGAAAGGAAAGCCGGCGCAAGTGGTGGGAGAGGGGAAGGAACCCGAACCTGGCATTTGGAAGGAACGGGACTCCGCCCGGCCTTTTTCGCGGGAAACTATGTCTGTGTCAAACTCAAGGGCACAGCATTCCCGGTGTATTTCTGGTATAGTGCGACCCACCAAACGGAGTTTACCTCGTTGGGGATTGAGCGTTTGCTGACAGACACCGTATCTTACTGCACGGCGCATTATGGGGCGCTGCCCTATACAGAGGAGTATCCACTCAATATCGTGATGACCAGCGCCCACATGATGGGCGGTGGTGCCGCGGACAATCTCAGCTATATGGGGGAACTTTTCTTTCGGAGGACAACCTGAAAGACCCCTCTAAGGGGCCAGTGCGGAAGAGGTGATTGCCCATGAAATTGTGCACCAGTGGTGGGGCAGCCAGTGCCCCATCATGGATCTGGAAAATACGGATTGGAGCGCGGAAGCTCTGACCTGCTACACCACATACCGGATGATGAAAGAATGGAAGGGAGCGGACTATGCCCAGCAGTTCTACGTGGACCAGTGGCAGACGCGGTATGATGATATGATGGATCAGTTTTACCTCCGCAATCCGCAGTATATCAGCCGTTTGTCAGAGGAGCATCAAGCCTCTATACAAGCCCTGATCTTTGACGCCAGCACCTATGGAAAGGCACCTTTGCAGGTGAAACAGGCGGAGACCTTGGTGGGTGGAGAGGCGGCAATGGACGCTATCCTCCAAACCCTCTTCCAACAGGGGGAACGGAGATGCCTCCCTATGTCACTTGGCAGGACTTTTTGGATGCCTGCGGCCTGACAGAGGATCAGCTTGCGGTGAAAGGGGGACATGGAAATGGTTAAGATTTTCTACTATGAGCTTCGCCGTCTGTTGGGAAATCGGTTTACCGTTGGCTTGCTCTTGGTGGCCCTGCTATATGGGTACTGGACCATGCGAGGGGAAATCCTGTTGGGTATAGCGAATACGGCGCCCTTTTCCCCTTGGAGTTTTGGGGCTTATCTGGCCGAAATGATGCCATTGCTCCTGGTAGCTCTGCTCTGTTTTCTTTCTATTCTCACCTCTGACACAGGAAAACGGGTGGAAGTTTTGATTGCGGCAACCCCGCTTTCCCAAGCGGTCCACTGCCGGATTCGGTATACTGCGGTCACGGTGGCATTTCTTGTGGTCACAGCAGTGCCTGTGGTGTACGCCGTTGGATTTTATGGGATCATTTTTGGGGCGATAGACTGGAACACGCTGCTGCTGCCCCTGGTGATAACTGTGTTTCCGCCTTTCTTGCTGGTCATGGGCACGGGGCTTTGGCTGGGACGTGTGCATCATAGACTCTTGATGGCGCTGGTGGCTGTGGTTTTGCTTCTGGCAGTTGTGCCGGTGCCATCTTGGATGGACCTTTATGGAGGAACTTTCTTTTCCTCTTATCCGGATTCCCTGGGGTCCTGGACCCGCCCTTTCAGCTGCCGGCCTCTGTGATCGCCGGAAAAGTGACGGTCTCTGCCTTGGGAGCGGGGTTCGTTGCCGACGCGGCCCGGTGAAAGAGTAAGCGAGCAGGACAGCAGACGCTGTCCTGCTCGCTGTGAAACAAGGAATTTTAATCAATGGCCCGAAGGCGTTCCACGATGCTCTGCTTTTCCAGGTTTCGAAAACAGAGAACAGGAATGAGCCAGGCGAAAACGAGAAGGATCGGAGTGCAGAGAAGAAGGGGAAGAGTGTGAATTGGAAGGTATAGAATCCATCTGCGGTCATCGCACGGACCAGGACGCCGACCACGACGGCGCTGAGCAGATAGGAGAGGAGCAGCGTGATACCGGCGTAAGAGAGTCCCTCCAAGGTCAGCATGGTTCGCAGCTGCCGTTTGGTCATACCCACACTTTGGATCATGGCGAACTCCCGCTTCCGGGAGACAATGGCGGTGACCATACTGTTGACAAAGTTGAGTACGCCAACCAGGGCAATCACCACGCTGATGGCGTATCCCATGACGGAGGAGGAGCGGGTCTGTGCTTCGTATTGGTCTATCATAGTTTGCCGGGAGGTGATGTTCATACCAATGGCTTGGGTTTGCTGATAATCAGTGAGCAGTGCAGAGACTGCGTCCAGACTTTCATCGGCGACGTTAAAATAGAATTTCCGCAGATGATTTTGCGGGAAGAGCTGGGTAAATACATCGGCCTGCAACACCAGAGGAAGGTCAAATGCGGGGTGGTTCCCGCCACCATGGGCTGGAGGGAGAGAGGATTGCCATGACGGTAAATGTCCGTCCTTCTATCTGAATCTCTTCTCCCACCGCATAAGTGGGCAGGCCGCCGGATTGGGCCTCTGCTGCGGGCCCGATGGCAAGGACATAGTTTCCGGTGGCAAAAGCCTCTGGATCATATGTCCCGTCCAGGAGATAATCTCCGCTGGCGGCGGCCTCCAGGATTAACCCGTCTGCGCCATAAACGGTGTGGGTGAGGGTGGCACCGGCGACTGCTTGATCGAAGCTGGCTTTCCAGGTGGGGAACATGGGGTCGTAGGAGGCAAATTCGTCCAAACGGTCTTGGGTATAATAGGTGGAAAGATTCTCCGCAGCCTTCTGGCTGACGGGAAGGGACACTTCTTGGGCGTACAGCCGGCCAGTGGCCTCCACAGTGCCCAAGCGGTTGAGCTGATCCAGGAGACTCTGCTGAATGGTCTGGCTGTTGGGGTCATACCCGTCGGCACTTTGGTTTGTGGCATCATCCAGCTGGAAGTCTGCCACGGAGAGGTCCAGGAGATATTTCTCCACATCGAAGCTGGCGTTTTTGGCGTAGAAAAAGCTCATGAGCACCAAACCAAGGGTAAGGGAGCAGAGGACAAGAAAGGTCCGTTTTTGTTACGCCACAGATTGGCCCAGGCCATGGCGGCCAAGGAGGCGCCCCGCCGCCTTTTTTCTCCTTCTTTCTGGAGCCTGGGGCGGCATCTGTGTACCGCAGTGCTTCCACTGGGGAGACCTTTCCGGCCAGCCGGGCGGGAAGGAGGCACGAGATGATAACGGTCAAGTAGGCAAATAGAGCTGACCCCACGAAAATCAGGGGATGGACGGATACTGTGGGGGTAAAATCCTGGGTGGCGATCAGAATTGGGACCAGCTGATGCCCCAACAGATACCCCAGAACGAGTCCAAGGGGAATCCCGATGAGGGAGAGCCGGTTTCCCTGCCCGAAAATGATGCGTCGGATCTGCCTTTTGGTGGCGCCCAGGGTTTTCAGCTGACCATAGAAGGCGATTTCCGAAGCCACAGAGATTTGAAACACGTTAAAGATGATCAAATATCCAGCCAGAAATACCAGTACCATGCCCACATACATGGGGATATTTTCCGCGAAAATCATTTGCTGGGTCTCCGCGCTGTATGCCAGGTTGGTGGTAAATTTCACCTTGCCGGTCAGGCCGCAGTCTGCCAGAATTTGTGCGGTTTTTCCTCGATTCCATCGGCATCGGCAAAGGTCAGGCACAGGTTTCGGGTGCCGAGGATTTGCCCCTCTGCCGGCCCCTCGGCCCCGCCGCAGGCGGATAAAGCGAAGTCCTCGCTGACCCAGGCCATGCTGGCGTAGACGGATTCGTTGCCCTCCCAGAAACCGCAGAGGGTAAATGTGTTGGAAATTGATGCACTGCTGGAGAGATCGGGGCGCCAAGAGAGGGTGACTGTCTGCCCCAGGGCAGGGGAGATCCCCAGCCGGTGCAGGACTTGGGTGTCAGGGCAATTTCGTCGGCCCGCTGTGGCAGCCGGCCTGTTGTGGGAGAGGCAAAGCAGGATTCCGCGTAGGAATCGCTGGCGAAGCGAATCTCCACCTGACGACCGGCCAGAGCCTGATTTTCCACGGTGCCCACCAGAATGGATTTGCCCCAGGACACCACGTCTGGGTGAGAGACAATTTTTCAATTTCCGCATCAAGAATGGACTTGGTGCTGGTGTGTGCTGTGGTACCTGCCTGCCGAAGATACATCTCCGTCATGTTTTGGCCCATGCTCTGGGATAGGGTGAACAATGTGGTGAACATCATGGTGGTCAGCAGGATGGCGAGAATGGCCACCAGATTGCGGCTTTTGCTGCGCCGAAAGGTGCGGGCGGTGAGCGTTCCTAAGATAGAGGTCTTTCGTTTCATTGTGCTGGCCTCCTTAGGGGTGAATTCTGCCATCCTCAATGCGGATGACTCGGTCGGCCTGGGCGGCAATGTCCGGGTTGTGGGTAATCATGACAATGGTTTGGTGGAACTCTTGGCTGGTCCGCTTCAGAAGGGCGATGACCTCCTGGCTGGTTTTGGAATCCAGGTTGCCGGTGGGCTCGTCGGCCAAGACAATGGCCGGTTTGGAAGCCAGGGCCCGGGCGATGGCCACCCGCTGCTGCTGCCCCCCGGACAACTGGTTGGGCATGCTGTTCAGTTTTTCTCCAAGCCAAGCAGGGTGACGACTTTTTTCCAGGAACCTTTCGTCGGGACGTTTCCGGTCCAACTGCATGGGCAGAACAATGTTTTCATAGGCACTGAGAATCGGGACCAGATTATAATTCTGAAAAATAAAACCAATTCTCTGCCGGCGGAAGACGGTGAGGTCTTCATCCTTTAGCTTTCCCAGTTCGAAGCGGTCCACCTTGACACTGCCGCTGGTGGGACGGTCAAATCCGCCCAGCATATTCAGCAGTGTGGATTTTCCGCTGCCGGAAGTACCGATGATAGCGACAAATTCACCTTGGTGAATGGAGATGGAGACATCATCCAATGCCTTGACCAGATTCGGCCCTTGGCCATACTGTTTGGTTAGATGCGATGCGGTTAAGATTTCCATGGTTTCTCCCTCGTTTCTTTGGTTTCAACGGTAGGTACAGAATACCATCTGCCGCAAAAACCACAAGAGAAAATGCGTAAATTAACACGGAGAAGGTAAAATCTAAAAAACATGAATGCAGCGCCGCCCCAAAGGAAGGGGCGGCGCTGCAAAATGTTATGAGGGAATCGGCAGGAGAATTTTTAAGGTAAAGATTCCGTCCTTTCCATGGGTGAGACAATGCCCGCCGTATTTTTCCACGGTACGTTGGATGTTTGCCAAGCCGAAGCCGTGGAGGAAGGGGTCTTCCTTGGTGGTCCGACCGTTCCAGACAAGGGAAGAAGACATGGTGTTTTCCACCAAAACCAGAAGCATGTCTCGAACCCGGGAGGTTTTCACAGTCACCAGGCGCTGTGCGTCTGGAAGTTGCATACAGGCTTCGATGGCGTTGTCCAGGGCATTTCCGAAAAGCGTGCTGATATCCAAAGGGTCCAAGAAGTGACCGGCTTCAAAATGGATGACCGAGGTAAAGTCAATGGACTTTTCCCGGGCCAGCCTGGCTTTGTCCCGAATGATTGCATCCAGATACTCATTCCCGGTATGCTGATAACTCTCATACGCCTGGAGCTGGTCCTGGAGGGTCTGAGCGGCTTGGTGAAGAACAGGACTGTTTTCGGATTGGGACTGCAAAACCAAAAGATGGTTTTTCATGTCATGGTAGATCTGACGGACTCGTTCCTCATCTTGAAGGCGGTCCTTGTAGTAGGTTTTCTGTTTCTCCAGGGCCTGGGCCCGGTAGGTGGTTTGGACCGAGGTACAGATATAGGCGGCCAGATAGATGCAGCCAAAGCTGGAAAAGATGGAGGCAAAACAGATGGGGTAGACGATAGCAATGTTTTCCGGCAAAAAGCAAAGGATGGTAAAGATAGCCACAAATGGAGCCAGCATCAGGGTATCTACAATCAGCCACATGGAGGACGTCAAACTGGCGGAAATCTGCCCCAGATATCGCCGGAGACAGAACCAGGCCAACGCCCAAAACAGCAGGCGAAGGAACAAAGCTGCGGTGTGGAAGAGAGTGCTCCACAGGTAGTCTTCAGGGGACCAGGGGATCAGACTGGAGTCGCCGGATGCGCCGGTAAAGGAGAAAAATAAGCGGCTGCTGGTATCAAGCATCAAATAGTTTATGGCGATCAGTGCAGGGTAGAAAACCAGTACGGCAGCGGCTTTTTGCCATCCAGCGGCCCTGATGAAACAGCATGACATAGAGAAGAAATCCAACCAAGACACCCAATAGATTGGATAGGTCGTTGGAGTAGATAATCACATCTGCAATATAGCAGAAACAGAGAAAGGCAGGAATCCGCAGGCCCCAATGCTTCCGGACAGGCAGAAAGGTATGCAGCATCCAGAAGAAAAGAAAGGTGTACAGAAGAGATAAAATGGTGGAAAGCACTTCCAGACATAGAATCACAGCAAATCCCCCCCAGTATTCCGTCAGGCGCTCCATAAATTCCTTTCGTTTGGGCTGGCTGATGGGGATGGTTTCTCCTGTGACCAGTGTGATCTCCAGCTTTTTGACCCCTTTTACGAAAAAAAGAGATTCACCAGGTAACTGGTATGACACCGGGCAAACCCCTGTCCCTGCAAGGTGCTCTCCATCTCTTTCATACTTTTGTAAGATAGGATATTTTCCTGTTCTGTATGGCAGAGCAAGTTCCGGTTAAAGGTCTCGATGTAGCGCAGGTCCCGCAGAAATACCTTATATTTCCCTGTGTCATTGACGATGAGCAGAAACGGGTCTGGTTCTGTTTGCCGACGGGCCAGGAATTTATCCATCTCGGCCTTGAGACGGATGTATTGAAGCGGCTTTATGATGTAGTTGGTTGCCTGGTATTGGTAGCCCTCCAGACCGTATTGGGTCAGTGTGGTGAGAAAAATGATTGCCACCTTGCTATCCAGCTTTCGAATCTGCTCGGCAGCCCGCAGACCATCCATAGCGCACATTTGAATATCCAGGAAAATGAGGTCCAAGGAGGCATCATAGGGATCGACCAGATCGGCGCCGTCCCGATAGGTGCTGATTTTAAGGGCAATCCCGGTTTCCTGTGCGTAACGGGTGAGCAGGGCATTCAGGTGCTGGACAAAGGTTTCCTCGTCGTCACAAATTGCTACATGAAGCAAGCAGATCATCTTCTTTCATTCGAGGTTCGCCCTATTATATAAAATTTTCAGGAGATTCTCAAGAGAGAACCAGGGAAGAGAGAACTGGAGAAAATGAAGAAATCGCAGACCGTTTTGAAACGGTCTGCGATGGAAGGAACAGGGACTCAGTTGGCCTGCTGGCTGCTGAATTTTTGTCTCACAGAATCAATTTTTTTTCTGTTCCGCCTGTTCTGCCGGGTACCAGCCTTTCTCTGCCATCATGTCATAGATGGTGTCCTGCATTCCAAGGGAATCATGCAGCGCAGTGCTGAAGGCCTGGTGGACGCTGCTGGTGGAGGATTCAATGGTGCCATGGAGGAAGAGATCACAAACGCCCTTTTCCAGCAGAAGGATATTTTCCATTAAGTTTTTATCACCCATGCTTGTGCCCTCCCTTACAGTAAGCCATAGAAACGCTGAAAAATTTGTTGGTGCTTCTGCGCCATTTGCTCGATGCAGGTTTTCAGCTCAATGTCCTGGAGCTGGCTGGCGGTCTCTTTGCACTTGCTCTGAAAATACTTCTCATGGCCCAGTGCATCTTCTAAATACAGTAGTTCTTTGGATGTCATGGGATCACCTCTTCCATTGTAGTTGTACCCCCCCGCCGCTGGGGATCAGGTACATGGATATTTTGCCAGCGTTGGAGAGGATTATTCATTCTAAGCTGCATGAGGAGGAACGCGTCAGAGGAAGCGGGAAGGGACCGGTGACGGGCAAGACGGTGTCAAGGGAGGAGGGGTTCCTGAGAGGCCTGAATCGCGTGAAACTGGAATTGCAGGGAGGTGACGCCGCGGAATGTATTTTCGCCGATCGACCCCAATAGGTCCACGGTGCTGGGGCAGCCTAAGGACTGGTAGGCCTCCGCGAGCTGGAATCCTACGGCGTCCGCAAACCGGCCAAACAGCTTAATGTGTTCCTGCTGTTTTCCCATCTGGCGATGGGTTTGGGTACCTTTGGAGACCAGGCAGTAGTTTCGCAGCGCAAATACTGGCTTTTCAACCCCCCTGCCCGTAGGGGGCATGGGATTTGAGGGTTTCCAGTGCGGCGGGAAGTTCATCCTCGGAAAGATCCAGGTCATAGTACAGCACGTCTTCCTGTTCGGGCAAAGGGTTATCTTCCATGTACTGGACCATGGCGCGTACCATTTGGGGATAATGTGCCTGGGAAACGGTGATGCCTGCGGCGCCGGCGTGTCCGCCGGCTGTTTCCACATAGGGAGAAATGAGAGGGAGGAGCGGGGAGAGGTCAAAATCAAGGTAAGTTCGTCCGGAGCCCTTGAGCAGTTCAGGGTTTCCCATCACACTGGAGAAGAGAAACGCCGGACGATGAAAGGATTCCGCCAGTTTGCCGGCAAGGATACCCAGAATTCCCTCCGGCATGCCAGGACAGCAAACGGTAAGAAGGGGCGCTTGGCTTTGTTCTTCTGCGGCTGCGGCGGCAATGGTGAGCCAGTGAGTGACCAGGCGTTTCCTCTCTTCATTGATCTGCTTCATTTTAGAGGCAAAGACGAGAGACTGGGTATCATCTTCTGAGAGAAGGGCTTTTTAGAACGGAGGAACTTCCGGCATTGTATAAACGGCCTGCCGCGTTCAGGATTGGAGCAATTTGAAATTTAATGGTATCCTCATCATAGGGGCGGTCCGCCAGGTTGAGAATGGCCTGGATGCCGCTGGAGAGCTGATAGAACCAAGTTTTATGGTTGATGACCCGAAGCCCTGCGATCACGAGATACCGGTTGTCCCCTGTCAATGGCACCACGTCGGCCAAGGTACCAATGCAGGCCAAAACCAGCAGGTCGAAAAATAGACCCTTCTTCTGCTGGGAGACTCCGAGGCGCATAGGAATTCGGCCAGTTTATAGGCCAGTCCCGCGCCGCAGTAATGTTCGTACCCATTTTTTTCTGGGAAGATATGGGGGTCTACAATGAGATCTGCTTCCGGCAGCGTATCCTGTGGGAGGTGGTGGTCCAGGACAATCACAGTGTTTCCGGCCGCTTTGGCGGCGCGGATGGGCTCTATGGCGGATACACCGTTGTCAATGGTGATAATGAGAGAATTTGTTATGCCTTGAATCAGAGACTCCGAGATACCGTACCCATCGGTAAAGCGTTTTGGAATGATGGTCTTTGTACGCACGCCAAAATGGCCGAGCAGCTTGACCAGAATGGCGGTGGAGGTGATTCCATCGGCGTCGTAATCTCCCACAATGACAACAGGCATGCCCTGCGTTATCGCACAGGCCCGGATACATTCTGCTGCCTCTGGGATGTTCTGAATTCTATTGGGTTCTATGTGGGAAGGAGAGAGCAGTTCCTCTTCTGTCAGGCCGGACATCTCCTGAATGGCTTCCAAGACAGAATGATAGGTTCCCCGTTTTTTCCATTGTTGCATATTCGTTCCCTCATTTTATACCTATGTTATTTTGACGGGGCAAATTATACCATACAATGGGAAAGAAGGTCAAATCCTGGCAGAGTAGCAATGTTTCTCTCAAACTGTGCAGAAGGTCTGGTCAGGAACATAAAATTTGTGATACAATACATTATTATTTTATCCTAAGATGATGAGGTTAGGAGAGAAAACCATGGTTGTTTTAATTGCGGGAGCTTCCCACACTGGGAAAACCGCATTGGCCCAGAGCTTGTTGGAGCAGAAGGGATATCCCTATCTGTCGATAGACCTGCTGAAAATGGGACTGATTCGAAGCGGACAGACCAACTTATCCCCGGAGGATGACGCGGAATTAACGGAGTATCTATGGCCCATTGTGCGGGAGATGATCAAAACTGCCATCGAAAACCGACAGAATTTGGTGGTGGAAGGCGGCTATATTCCATTTGACTGGAAACGCGGCTTTGACACAGTGTATTTGAAAGAGATCCGCTATTGCTGTCTGGTGATGACGGAGAGATATATCGACCACCATTTTGATGAAATTAAGGCATTTGCCAATGTAATAGAGCATCGAGGGGATGATTCCTGGTGTACCAAGGCACGGCTCCAGGAAGAAAATCAACATAACCTTGCAATGTGTAAGAAGTATGGCCTGGACTATAGTTTGATTGAAGATTCATACCAGGTGACGTTCTTTTTGTGACAAGGCAAAGGACTGGTGGGGAGAGACCTTGACTCGCTTCCCATCAGTTTTTTATTTGGTCGGGCTATCATTGACAAAAAAGTTCGTCCATGGTAATATGAAGCTGCCTTCACGAGAAGCGAGCTTCATATTTTAGGAGGAGGCGCCCATGAAGACAAGGGTAAAAGAACTGCGAACAGCAGCCAAAATGACGCAGCAGCAGTTGGCGGATCTGGTTCGGGTTTCTTCGCGGACCATTATTTCCATTGAAAAGGAACAGTATAATCCTTCCTTGATGCTTGCCTATCGCATAGCGCAGGTCTTTGGGACAACAGTAGAGGACCTCTGCTGCTTGCAGGAGAACAAAGCACTGGAAGATCAGCAATATGAGGAAGAATGACAGGAGAACAGAAAGGAGGAACTGTTGTGAAAATATATAACAAAAAGGGATGGGTTCTCGGGATGGGAGAGATTCTGCTGGGAATCGTTGGTGTGTGCATCTATGTTCAAACGGGGTTTCAGACTTTTTGATTGGAAGGCTGGAACTCTGCTGATTCTTCTCTTTTCGTTTGGCGTAAGCGGTATTGTGAGAAGCTGTTCCAAGGAAGCGTCCAGAGAGGACCGGATTACACAGCGGGATGAGAGAAACCAGTACATTGCACTGCGGTGCCGGGCAAAGACGATGGAGATTATGACCTATTTCCTGTTTGCCATGGTGGCCGGATGTATGATTGGCTATGGAATAACAAAGGACACAGCGTTCCTGTGGCTGCTCATAGGAGCGGGAATTCCCTTTGGCGTGCTGCAGATTGTCTCCATTGTGCTCGGACTTTATTATGAGAGAAATCAGTAAATGAGGAGGATTGTGATGAAGATTTATGATAAAAAGAAATTCTGGAGTGGGCTTGGAATTCTTGCGATTGGAATACTTTTCTTTTTCTACGATCTTTCTTCTCCTTCTGCAAATGGGTTCCAGGCAAAGTGGAACCTCATTCTCGGCCTGATTGTCATGGCGTTTGGGATAGCGGACAGCGCCCGGGCGCTGTCCAGAAAAAAAGACGCGGGAAGCGCGAATCGAGCAAATGGACGAGCGGAATCAGTTGGTGCGGCTTGCCAGCAAAGCGAAGACTTTGGACATTATGCAGGTGTTACTGTTTGTGGTTATGGTGGCTTCTTTGGTAGGTCTGAAGAAAACAGGGTATCTCCCTTTGCAGGCATGGCCCTGGCCGGGACTTTTCGTGGTGCTGGTCATTTTATAGAGCTTTTTGTGGGAATGTACTACGAAGAGAAGAAATAGGGAAGGGGAGAAGAACCATGTCAAAGCATATGCGCCCTGTTTACGATGAACGGATGACGAAATTGATGCCCATTCCAAAAGCCGTGCGTGGGATTTTGTGGTGGTCTGTATTGAAGTCTTTACAATTTTGTGTGTGGTAAAAGGAAACACAGCCTGGATCGGGTGCCTTGCGCTACTTTTTTGCAGGAATGGCGGCGAACATGATGTACCGTTTTGACGAATATGAGGAAAGGGCATACTTTCACGGCGGATTGATCTTGGGGGCCATTGGCCTCGCTCTGCTGATCTGGTTTGGGGTCTGTGGATAGAAAGGGGATGTGCAGCGGATGGAGATGCTGGGGGCGATTGTTCTGGTTTTTGCATTGCAGAAAATAGCGGCTTTGCTGTCTATTCCGGTTATTTTGGGTATGATTTGGGTCAAGGGAAGGCGAGCAGAATGGATGGAGGCGTGGGAGCAATATTTTCGACAGGTCAGTAACCGGCAGTATGTGGTTTTCCTGCTTGTTTCCTACGGGATACCTCTGCTTTTGCTCTCTGCCCTTGGGTACTGTCTCTATGATTTTCTTTCCCTGACAGATCCTCTCATTTTAGCGAGTCTGACCTTTTTGTTCGGCATCTTTCATATGATCCGGAAATTGGATGATCACAAACGAGAGTTATGGGAGAAACTTAGAAAATTGGGATGATGAGGAAGAAGAGGCGCAACGACAATCGTTGCGCCTCTTTTTTGATAAAATGCAAAATTAAACCCGTTCAGACACCAAATGAAAGCCAGCTTGGGTCAATTCCTTTTGAATTTGCACAATTTGGGCATGATCCCTTGTTTCCAGTCCCAGCTTGAGGAAGCAGCTGGTGATGGCCATGTTGGCATCGGAGCGGTCGTGGTGTACAGAGACCACATTTCCACCGCAGCGGGCAATGATTTCAGAGACTTCCTGCAGCTGGCCCGGTTTGTCTGTCAGGGCAATGGTGAGACTGACGTTTCGTCCGCTGGTCAGAAGCCCCCGGGTAATCACGCGGCTGAGAATATTGACGTCAATGTTTCCGCCGGAGACGATACAAACCACCTTTTTCCCTTCTACCGGCAGTTTATGAAACAGGACAGCGGCAACACTGACGGCGCCGGCGCCCTCTGCGATCACTTTTTGCTTTTCGATGAGGGCCAGGATGGCGGCGGCAATCTCATCTTCACTGACAGTAACGATCTCATCCACGTATTGTTCCACCAACTGGTATGTAATGTCTCCGGGATGCTTGACTGCAATGCCGTCGGCGAAGGTCTCTGCCTGGTCCAGCGTGATCGGGGGTGCCATCTTGCTGGCTTTTTACCATGCTGGCGGCGCCGGCGGCCTGGACCCCGTAGATTTTTACATTGGGATTGAGGTGTTTGATGGCGTAGGCCACCCCGAAATCAGTCCACCGCCGCCGATGGGGACCACAACGGCGTCGGGATTTTCCAGTTCATCCAAGATCTCCAAGCCGATGGTGCCCTGGCCGGCAATGACTTCGTCGTCATCAAAGGGATGGATGAATGTGGCGCCGGTATCTTCCTGGAGCTGGAGGGCAGTGGCATAGGCGTCGTCATAGGCGCCTTTTACCAGGCGGACTTCCGCTCCCAGCTGTTTTGTGGCTTCCACCTTGCTGATGGGAGCACCGTCCGGCATACAAATTAAGGACTGGATACCGCTTTGCGTTGCCGCCATAGCGACCCCTGGGCGTGATTGCCTGCACTGCATGCAATGATGCCGCGGCTCTTTTCCTCCTCTGTCAGCTGGCTGATTTTGTAGTAAGCGCCCCGTAGCTTAAAACTTCCTGTCTCCTGTAAGTTTTCCGTTTTCAGATAGAGCTCACATTGCTTGGAGAGCTTTGTGGCTCTGATGAGGTCGGTTTTTCGGGCCACTTTTTTGAGCACAAAAGCGGCGTGATATATTTTGTCAAGGGTAAGCATCCTGTTTCCTCCGTACCGTTTATTGTTTGAATATCTCTTGATTTTTTAGTATATAGTATTTTGGGGCGGGGTGCAAGAGAAAGGAGCATGGAAGGGGAGGTATCTCTGCATGAGAAGAAAGAGATGGCATCCTTTCTTTTGATTGCCCTATTTACTTTTTGACAAAAAAAGAGTATACTACGATTGTTAGCTTATGCTAATCAAAAGACAATCCCGTATACCATAGGAGGTAACCTTATGATTGCACAGACGACCTATCCGTTCGCGCTTCCTCCGCTGCCGTATGCCTATGATGCTTTGGAGCCTTATGTGGATGAAGCGACCATGCATTTTCACCATGATAAGCATCTGAAAACCTATGTGGATAACCTCAACAAGGCACTGGAGGCCTATCCTCAATATCACACCTGGACATTGGAGACACTTTTGACAAAGCTGGAGGAACTGCCCGATGGTCTGCGAACCGCAGTGCGGAACAATGGAGGCGGGGTCTATAACCATGATCTTTTTCTTTGATCTTATGGCGCCTGCCGGGCAGAAAATGTCACCCGCGGTTGCAGAGCATTTCGGTGGGGAGGAAGCTTGGCAGAAAGAGATGAAGGCTGCGGCGCTGGGACAGTTTGGTTCTGGATTTGCGTGGTTGGTGGCTGATTCCTCTGGGGACCTTCATATCATTGCCCTGCCGAACCAAGATAATCCGCTGTCTCAGGGGTTGACGCCCATTCTTCCCCTGGATGTTTGGGAGCACGCTTATTACCTGAAGTACCAAAATCTGCGGGCAGATTATATTGATGCCTGGTTCCATGTTATCAACTGGGATGGCGTAAATAAAAGACTGCATCGAGGGTAAAAGAAATGACACGACGTACGTCGTGTCATTTCTTTTACAGACCCAAAATGAAAAAAGAGACGTATTTACACAGGGGGTGCCTCTTCCTCTTCCTCGACAGGCTGCCATGCCGCGCCGAAGTCGATCTCTTGAAAGAGCGCGGCCAGGCCGGTAATCTGCTTCAAGCGGAGAATTTCGTCCTTCTCCATGCCCAAGTGTTTGGAAATCCATGCGTCTGACCGCCCCAATTCATGCAGTTCCTTGATGATATTGCTCATCAAATCCACGTTGTGGGTACCACGGGCTCGGTTGTGGCGGATGGTGCTGGCCATCCGGTGGTCCAAGGGCTTGTCGATGATGCTGACTGGCAGCATTCCGTTCTCCCGCGCATAGATGTCTGGGTAATCCAGCATAATGCGGTAGCGGTGAAATCCGTCTACCAGGATGTACTTGTCCCGCTCCTTATCATAATAGCAGACAACCGGCATCGTGTAGCCATCTTGTTTGATGCTGTCATACAGCAGCTTGAGCTCAGGCGGGGCAACGGCGTTGGGATTGTATGTATTTGGCTCGATCTTTTCCACAGGAACTGCGGTCACGTGATACACAGGGCTTCTAAACCTCATTTTGAGTCACCACCTGTTTGTATTTTGCCTTCAGCGCGTCTATCTGCCGTTTCTGTTCCCGCGTTAGGCCAAACCCCATAAAGCGGCAAGTATGATCGTTGCGGAGAATGCAGTAGCACATGCGCTTCCAGCTGGGAACGTCCTTTGTGGATTTAATGTCGTCGGTATGATCCGGGATTTTCCAAAAAAATGACCCGGGAGTTGCGCATCACCGTGTAATTGGACACACCGTCGCGCCGGATATGGTAGCCATGGGCGAGGAGTTCTTGAATGGTTTTCTCCTCCAGACCACCTCCTGTTTTGTGCCAGAAGTTCAGAGAAGTCTGGAACTTCTTGATGTAGTTATTGCGCAGTCTGGCAGGGAGCGTCGCCAATAAGAATTTGGTGTAGGACTCCCAGGTATGGCCATCCGGCAGGGAGAGTCCCCGATAGGCCAGTGCTTTGGTTTTGCCGTAAATGGCACCGAAATTTGCCCCCCCGAACCCGGCCCACCAGCCTGGTCCAAATCTCCGGATCGATTACGCGGTAAAGGTTCAGGCTGTCTTTTGCTGCGTCGTTAAAAGGGGAAGCCACCCGCATTTGGCTCGGTTTCAAGCCGGCCATATAATATAAATCGTATAGCCGATTGTAATCATAGCCGAACAAGGCGTTGGCGTGCCAGATATCGTCGATGGACCAGTCATAGAGAGGGGAGGCGGCATAGGTGTCCTTGAACTGCTTGGAGATCCAGCACTGTTCTCGATAACCGTATTTTTTATTCAGAATGCCGCTGTACCGCTGCAGCGATTCATCGGCGCGGATGCCCAGCAGACAGACGGTTTTCTGCTTTCCATGAGAGAGCCGGTACCAGCGGCCAAACTGCTTGGCCAAGTCCTCCTGATGCATCCGATATTGGTAGGTCGTTATGGGGTTGTTCTGTAGGTGAATTACATAGGGATGCTGCGGCATGGGACGGACCCAGAGTTCTTGCTTGGTATCATCCACGGATACCAGTACATTTGGTAGCTGCTGAAGCAGGTCCGGGCCGCCATGGGAAGGCAGACCCAGTACAGTTCCACCATTGGATCTTGGGACAGTCTCTGGAAGGTTCGCTCCACATATTCCGTTGTAACGGTGTATTGGGCTTCAAAATCCTGATGAAATACCCCGATGGGTTTACTTGGGTAGTATTTTTTTGGAAATCCAGAGTTAAGTTTAAGAGAAGACCGCTATCTTTCCCACCGGAAAACGAGACAAAAATATTATCAAATTCTGTAAAAAATAAAGTGCATCCGCTGCTGAAAGGCTTCATATACGTTTTGCGTTAGGTACTGCCGTGTCATACAATCATAACCTTTTCTATTCCAGAGACAGGAAAAATCATCCAGTTTATGTTGCAGTTTATTGTATCACACTTTGTCGAATTGTGAAATATATTGTCGAAAAGTATTTTAAGAAATTTAATGTCGCCCAGACAAGCTATCTGGAATGCCTGCTTGGACGAGTATGCCAATGGGTATTTTTGATGCAAAAATATAAAAAGAACCACGGCAGAATAACTGCAGTGGTTCTCTTCTTGGTGGACCTGATCGGATTCGAACCGACGACCCCCACAATGCGAATGTGGTGCGCTCGCAAGGTGGTAAGTTTTCTGCCCACGGACCGCAGTGTATGGTTTGATGAAAATGCTATCAGACCATGCGGGTCAAGATGGCCGAGGAGCAGAAGAATCTGAGGCAGAAGCAAAAAATGTGGGCATTGAGGAAACCAATCCTCGACACCCACATTTTTGCGTTACAGGAGAAAATTCAAAAAATTAGAGCTGGAAATCGATAGAATTGTGATAGAAAAATTATATGTCAAATCTAATTTGATTTATCTTGCAACTCATAACTTTTCGTTCCGTTATTTTATCATCGGAGCCGACTTCGCCAAAAAGCAAGGGCGAGTCGGGGAATGTGTTTGGCGAAATTTGAACGCACTGTTTTTTTCACTATAATTTGCGTAACAATACTTACAGCCATTACGGCATGAATTATATGCTCCGATATCAATGCTTTCAATGCAACCGCACTCAAGACGTTGACTTTTATCTTTCCCTATGTCGAGAGGACATTCTAACAGTTTGCTTAGTAAGCGATCATCTATACATCTGGCATGTTCAATACCGTATTCCTGTAATTCAATACCTTCTGCACAAGTATCAATTAGTAGACCATAGCTATGGGCAATTGCAGCTAACTCTTTCGCAAGACTCTTTTGAGTTTCTTCTGGAAAATCACGTAGAGATAAGCCAGAAACATTTTTTGAGGTATTTCGGTAGAAATCGATAAAGCTGATGGTACATTTTTTTGTATATGGGCTTAATTCTTTTGCGATTCTTTCGAAATATCGAATATGGTATTCTGGAGTATATGTGTCGTTTAGAAAAATAGGGTCATATCTCCAGATAACACGATCAGGACCAATCATATCCGATAGTTTTTTAAATGCAGGAATAATATGTTTCTGTTTATTAGGAACATGCGCCTCAACATCCTGTGCATACGAATTAAGTGTAAACTGAAAATAATACATATAATCGTGTAAAATCTTCAATTCATTGAGCATTGGAATTGGGTTTTTGGTCCAAAAACAATCCCATCAACAACATCAGGGTTCAGAGCTATCTTGCTTATCTGGTGCGCATTCATGGGATTTCGAACCAGTACATAGCCATCCATAACTCGATTGAAAAACCAATTTGAATAGTATGTTGGAATGTCTGTTCGTCGACTGGCGCTTATAATCACAAATCACACCTCTTTTCTAAACTCAAATATTTGCCAATGAGCTTGCTTGCAAGTAAGTATTGGCCACCAGCTGAGTCTTCGCTCACAATCGTCTTCACAGTGTTCTCCAGTATGACTATATCCTATGCAAGACGAATGCAGCTCATCTTTCAAGAAATCAACAACTCTCCAAGGGTGGCGAAAATCTTCGTCAACGTCTTTGATTTTCTTTTCACGCCAATCTTCAGAAAAATGACAATATATGTTAGGATCGTCATCTGAGTGGAATCCATTTTCAAGCATAGCTTCAAAAGGGCTCTTGTCCGACACACATCTCGTTCCATGATGCCTCTGTCTGTGCGTAAGGAAAACATAAAGAAAACTGTCTTGCCCATCGGAGTCTTTTTCGCCGAAGAGCTTTCCAATTTGCGACATTGCAATGACTGGAAATTCGCTTATAGATTTCGGGAAAATATACACATTAGAAGAAAGTGTATGTGCCCGAAGCAGGCAGTCAATGGCATCATTACATATGAAACGCAACATCGTCTTGAATCCGCGCTTCCATTTGATACGCCCAGTCTATCGTATCTATCCCTCTATAACGAATATCACATGACCGAGGGACGACATTCGCGAGTGCCCAATAGTCCAGCATACTTCCGCACCCAATGGAAGTAACAGATATATTTTTTCTGAAATTCGTTCTATCGAGCAGAGTTCTATACATGCATTTGTATTCGAAAGAGTATGCATATGCATAACGAAGCAGATACAGTTGCTGAACATGAATATTTGAATAATCAGGAATTTTTCCTGCATCAAAATGAACACTCTTTAAATCGCAGAGTCTTATGCCGGAATGCACATAGTCTTCAAATTCTTACAAAATATCATCCAAATAGTCGTTGATAGTGAACATTTAGACACCACCATTCAACATATTTATTAAATATCTAACGGAAACTGGCTACTAAAAGCAAAAAGCTACATTTCGTCTTAAAATGGAGAAATACAACTTGCTGTTTGGTATGAGTAGTAGGGGACAAACCCACACAAATTACTCCGCTGAAGCCTAAAGGTGATGTAACCTCAGTGACACATTTGAGCTATACCGATGTATGAAGAAAGTTCCTGACCCGTTCTATAAGTATATCTTGGGTATTAGCACAGGGACGCAGACGATTTGCCCACTCACGTCCCGGATGCAACTCGTCCCAGGGCGACTTTTGCTGCGCATATCTTCCACTACCTGGATCGTGGTTTCCGAAACCATCCAATACACGATTCCAGATAGGTTGGAACTTTTCGATTAACAACGATTCAGCAAGAGGAATCCAGATATCATCCACAACAAGGTATCGGCAGAAAAAATCGGATTCATTCAGGTTCTCAGCGGCCTTTACGGACTCAAAATGTTCATTAAGCCTTTTATAAAGCGCGGTGCCGGGGTCACCTCCAGGCCAAACCCGCCCTTCCGGGCGCCAGGAGGAACCGCTTTCCCCACATAGATGGGGCGGGAAAACATATTATCGCGATTGACTTCAGCCAGGTTCTGATAAGCCTCAAAGTCTCCTGTATAATATATGGCATAGATGCCAGCGCCCTTGAACTTTTCCGGGGGCAAGGGGTGTATTGGGCTTTTTAACATTGCCGAAGCAACGCTTTCACCCAAGTGCCGTTTGTCCAAGGGGTTAAAAGGAGCAGGCGCAAGAATATTTTCTTCTGGCATTATTTTTCCACCCTCCTAAGTTCCTTGATAACAGACTCGCCAATCATCTGCGCGAGTCTTACTGGAACGGCGTTTCCGATTTGACGCATACTTTCGGTCCAAGATCCGAAGAAAAGATAGTCATCAGGGAAAGTTTGAATACGGGCACTTTCACGAACGGTATAATAACGTACTGAGCCGTCATCCAAAACAACTGTGTTTTCACCGCCTGGGACACCATGCGCACCCGCTTTAATAGTTTTAGAGGGCTCGTCCAAAACGCTTCCAGTATGACCAGCATATGACCGAGCTCCCGGGCGAAATTCATGGTTCGCTATTTTTAGGGCGGCTTTGCTTTGGGGATCTGGCAAATCGCCTATCGCGTCTCTAACCGTTTGCCAAGGTTTTGGCGCCTCTTTCACATCTGCGTATTTGGAAGCAAACAGCTGAGCTTTTTTAATTCTGATGCTGTTGGTGTGGTACGATGATTGGAAGCTACTCTGTGAGATTCCCAATATTCACCTATAATATATTTTTTATAAAAAGCGCTTCGCGAGAATAGTCTCCCTCAGGGAAAGACCATTCCACACCCAAGTTTTCGCGGAAACCAACAATTACAACTCGATGCCTTGACTGAGGAACACCATAGTCGGCAGCATTTAAAAGGCGTGAGACCACATTGTATTTCACTCCGGAATAGTGTCCGCTGGTGTGCAACTTTTCTAATATCGCCAAATGCTCGAACCAAGTTTGGCTCTCCGTTCGAATTACATCAGGGTATGTTAACTGGAGAAGAATGTAATTAAAATATGTGGAAAACGACTTTCTCAATAGACCCTTTACATTTTCAAATACAAACGCTTTGGGTTTTAATTCTCTTACAGCTCGTACGGCCTCTGGAAACATGTCTCTATGATCATTGTATGCTTGATGTTTTCCTCCCAGAGAAAAAGGTTGGCAAGGTGGTCCTCCAGAAATTAGTTGAACTGAAAAATCCAAAGAAGAGTAATTAATTTTTCGAACATCAGACTGAATCACATGCCAGTCATGTGCTGGAGGATATCCGCTGGAAATGTTCCCGCGAAGAGTATCGCAGGAGTCTTTATCCCATTCAATTAATGCACGATGATGGCAGCCTGCCAGTTGCATACCCATGGCTAAGCCACCCGCGCCGGTAAATAACTCGATTGAATTAATGGTCATACTTGTCTCCGTCCATAAAAAGGTGAATTCGCTTTTCGAGGGAAGTACGATTCGATTTTTTCATCTCGCATTCCCATATTATTAGGTATTCCCACCCAAGCTGTGTCAATTGTTTGTAAACCTCCCTGTCATGGAAGACATTTTGAGAAAGTTTCTTTTCCCAAAATTCAACATTGCTTTTGGGTAGACGTGTATTCGAACAGCCTGGATGGCGATGCCAAAAACATCCGTGCAAGAAAACTACTTTTTTTTCTTTTTACAAATACTAAATCCGGCTTCCCCGGCAACTTACTCCAATTGCTGTATCGATAGTGATAGCCAAGCTTCCAAAACAGATGCTTAAGCTCGACCTCGGGTTTGGTGTTTTTGTTTTTAACAAGTGCCATCTGCTTGCTGCGTTCTTCTCTTGTCATGTTATCCGACATAAAACCACCATCCAAGATTATCATATATTATATGGGATTTTTCAAGAATAGACAAGGAAATCCGCTGCAAAACTTTCTCTGACAAATTCCAGGGGCGCTTTTTGTTACTCTTGATGAATGGCTTTGGAACTAAAAACATGGTATTGTCCTGTCTAAAGAGGTGGTTCGCAATGAATGACAAAGAAATACAAGAAAAATATGAACGCTCTTTTAAAGAGCTCACAGACACACTCTCTCCCCAGCAAATCAAACTCTTTGAGTGTTGGTTTGAGGTAGCATGCCTACTGTATACAACCAAGATAGTCGAAAATCGTAGTTTAGGACTACAAGAAGGACTAAGAATAGCGAGAGAACTGATATCAATCACAGGAGATGAAGAATATGGTTTTTTCAACAGTTAGCCAGCAAAAGCATCATTTGCTGGTTAATAGTTCTCGGGAAAATACAAATTATCAGTAACCATTTTTTAATCCTGTGGTATTGTGTGTTGCTACCGGGAGGTGCAACACATGAAAACACGACTCAAGGATTTGTATAACTGCTTCTATACCCCACCCGAGTTTTCGGAGCAGAAGCAGGAAGTGGAAGAATGCCACCAAGCACTGATTCAAGTGCTGGAGAAGCCGGAACGGCGGCTGGTACTACGAATCATAGATGCCCAGAGTCTGATGGCGGAGGAACGCTCTATCGACAGCTTTATCTCTGGATTTGAGCTGGCGTGGCAGCTCTCCATGGAACTGAATCAATATGAAAAAGAGCGCTCAGTCTCTCGCTGTACGGCGAAGAGATCGAGCGCTCTTTCCATGTCCGGAATGGAGGAAGCAATATGAAGAAACGAATCATCACTGCTGCAACATTCGCAGCCTGTCTGGCCCTGTGTGCGGCTATGTGGCCACAGAATTAACCAGCCGGGGGAAACAACCGCACTGCCCACGCCAGCCGCTGTAATCGCCACACAGCCCGAAGTTCCAGAGATAGCAGAGATGGAAGAAGTCATACCGCCAGAGAAAGAAAAGGCGGAAGCAACACTGCAGGAACTGGTCGAGGAAACTGACATTGTCCCGGAGCCATCGCCTGCTCAAACGCCCCCAGCGAGTGAAGTACCAGTCCCACCTAAACAGGATGCCACACCACACAAGAACCGGAGCCTGCCCCGGCACCCGACAGCACGCCGGACAACATGGTCTATGTGCCGGGCTTTGGATGGATAGAAAGCCAAGGACCCAACCATGCGGAATACGCCGAGGATATGTACGAGAATGACAATAAAATCAGGATCATGGAATAAATAAAAACAGTGCGGTATAAGGACAAAGCCTGGTGCCGCACTGCTTATTCTGTTTCCTGTTCCAATGCGTCGCTGAAGATCTCATGGACATGGCTCAGCGAAATAACTTTACAGAGAAACCGCTCCGTCAGCTCCTTTTCGTCCAGCCAGGTGGTCTGCGGCGGCACATAGTAACCAGAATCACTCTCCGCCTCCGCTTTAGCTCTGTGAATGGCTTTCTGGATGGAGAGCCACTGGCCATACGCGCTGCCGTTCAACTGCTTTTTCAGTTTCCGGATGGCGCTCTTATAAGCTTTCTCCGCGCTGCTGGGGCCGTTGTAGTTGAGCCGGATGGCCAATTCCTGAAAGGTCATGCTCTGCTCGTTGGGCTGGCCGATCACCAGATAACAGCGCACCAAATTCAGCTCTCTGGGGCTCAGCACCTCCTTCATGCGCTGCAGGAGCAGCGTCCGGCGCATGGAGCGGTCGTAGGCCCTGGCCGGGTCGCCGCCATACCCCAGGTCAAAGACGCCCTCGCCCAGAGACTCGATATGAAACACAGTGCGGTATTCTTCCAGCAGACGCCTGGCGACTTTGGCGGAGACAGTCAGCTTCTCTTGGATGGCCGGCAGAAGATCTGTTTCGATATCCCGCTCATGGGTGGCATAGAGGAAAGCCACCTGGCGCAGCTGGTGGTAACGGTCCAGCGGTAGCGACAGAGAGAAAGAACCCTGGGCGGCGCAGTCCCGCATGGCCGTCTCGATGGCGGAGGTCGCATAGGTCAGCAGCTTGGTCCCCATGGATGGGTCAAACCGCCGCGCCGCGTCCAGCAGCGCCAGCGCCCCCTCCTGCTTGAGGTCGTCCACCAGAAAATCCTGAGAAAACTGCTCGCAGTAGCTTGTGGCCAGCATGGTCAGATATCCCTCGTTCTGGGAGAGCAGGAGCGGTGCGGCCTGCGGATCGCCATTCTGTATCCGCAGGGCAAGCTCCTCGTTGCTTGGGCAGAGATCGTCGCAGCGGTACATACTCACGGCTTTTCCTCCTGGGCAAGGCGTGCTCTCGCCTGGGCGTAGATCGCTTCCTGCTCCATGTCGTGTGCATAGCCGCTGGCGGCATAGTCGTTGTCCATGAGCGCCTTATCCCGCAGGCTCTCCGCTATATACAGCGCTTCCTTGCGCAGCTCATCGGAGATCTTTGGTGCTTGCGGATGGTGTCGGTGCGGGTATTGAACAGGCGGTAGACCGGGTGCTGCTTGTTCTGCTCTTTCTGGTGCTTCATCGCGCCGTACTGCCGACAGGTCATGCGGGGGTCTTGGGGTGCAATGCCATCGCAGTATTTTGGCATATAGCCGTTGGTGGTGAGAAAGTATGTCCCGCAGCCGCAGCACCGGCTGGGCGCATGGCCGTGCTGCAGTCCGTTCATCAGGTCAAAAATGTAGAAGCTTATGACATGGTCAAAGAAATACCGGTTCACAAATACGGTTTCCTTTTTTCCTGCTTTGGGTGCCGGGCAAAGACATAGGAGGATCTCAGCTCTGGTGTGATGGTGAATGGCTCAATATCCGGTACCGGCAAATCACGCATGATACTCCCAGAACCATTCACTGTTGAAGCAGTCGTGGGCGGCCATGGCGAAGTAGGTCTCCGTCCGCTTCTTCAGCCGCCGCAGATAGCCCTCCTCAAAATATCGTGCCGCCACAGCGAAGTGCTGGATACCCAGGGGGATACTGAAAGCAGCCACCAGATAGCGTAAGAAAAATTCCCGAGCAGGCGAATCCAGCTTCAGCAGATCGTTGTGGGAGGCTGGGGAAAACAGCACCTCCAAAGTGTGTAACTCCTGCCCTTTGTCCATCAGGCTGTATGGCGGACAGCGCCACAGGGCGTCCAACAGCTTCTCCAGAGAGGTGCGGGTCCCGTCCAGCAGTTTGATAAATTCACCTCCGCCCGACCAAGGCCAGGGCCTTCACCTGATGGCTGATGGCCCCGCCGTGGGTGACCAGCTCCCGCATAGTCTCCTCGGGAACATTCAACAGTTCGGCGGCAAAGTGGCCGGTCGGGTAGACAGTCTCGTTGAAAAGATCTGATCCCGCCAGACATCCATTATCAGATGCAGGAAATTGTTGTTCTGCCTGCTTCCCAGTGGCATAGGGCCACCCCCTCTGTCCTATATCTGTTTTCTGCCTGTCTTACGATATTCTCATTTTATCAAAATACCCCCAATAATCAAGTGAAAGGAAAAACTCCTTTCGAGAAAGGCGCTCACTGCGGTGGGCGCCTTTTTCATACTCAGAACAAAGGAGGAATGATTCATGAACAAAAATATCCTGCCGCTTCGCACGGTGGATGGAGCGGCCCTGATGAGCCAGCCCCTGCGTCCGCCCAATTTTGTGGTGGACACCCTGATCTCTCAGGGTCTGCACATCCTTGCTGGCTCACCCAAGGTGGGCAAGTCCTGGCTTGCTCTATGGCTGTCCGTCATGGTGGCCAAGGGCGAACCCGTCTGGGGATGTCCGTGAAGCAAGGCACCACCCCTCTATCTCTGCTTGGAGGATTCCGTTCTCCGCATCCAGAACCGGCTCTTTGAGATCACGGAGGACGCACCAAGCAGCGTCCACTTCTGCACGGAGTGCGCCCTCATGGCCAAGGGCTGGAGGAACAGGTGGAAACATTCCTCACTGCCCACCCGGACACGGTGCTGGTCATCATTGACACCCTGCAGATGGTCCGTCCGATCCACGACGCTACCTACGCCAATGACTACCGCGACCTCTCTGCTCTGAAACAGATTGCAGATGCCCACGGCATCGCCATCCTGCTCATCCACCATCTGCGCAAGGAGAGCGCAGACGATGTGTTCCACCGGATCTCCGGTACCACCGCCATCAGCGGCGCGGTGGATTCCAGCTTCACACTGGTGGAGGAACGTAGGGGAAGCGGCAGGGCAAAGCTTTCCTGTATTGGCCGTGACATTGAATACCGGGAGCTGACGCTGGAGCGCAACGGTGAAAATGTGTGGGAGCTGGTGTCGGACAGCCGGACACAGCCGGAGCTGCTGGGCGACCGCATCGTTTATCTCCTCTCCGAACTGATGCGTGACCGAACTGAATTTATCGGCACTCCCACGGATCTGTCTGAACGAATCGACCCTGTGGGTGTGGAGCGCATCTCGCCCAAGAAGGTGTCCCGACAGATCCTGCAAAACCTTGACGCACTAAGGAAAATCGGCATTTCCGCTGGGGTGCGCCGCAGCAACGGAAGGCGGCTCATTGAGCTGCAGCGTGCCGAAAGCGACGATACCCAGGGTGTCCCGGCAGTCGACCCTGTTGACCCTGACGGGGCGCTGTGCGGCGATTTGCGGGCGGTTTCCGGGCGCGGCGAGTAAACTCCCGCAAGGCAAAAGAAACACCGTGTTGGGCCGCTTGTGGCCGAAGGAGGAACACGGGTGTTCGGCGCGGGAGAATCACCTCCTTGGAGGTGGCCAGCATCGCGTTTGTCTGGTCACCGGCACAGCCGCCGCCCGCCTTCCGCCTGTTTGCGGGGGCGCTGCCCCACACCCCATTTTTACGAAAGACTGGAGGAAAGAACATGAAAAAAGATATCAAGTTCAGTACCCGGATGGCATCCGAAGACCGGGAGGCCATCAAGAAATTGGCGAAACGCTCCGGGATGTCCATGAGCGACTATGTGACGGCCTGCTGTCTGGGAAAGCAGGTTGTGGTCGTCGATGGACTGAAAGAAGTGCTCAAGGAGCTGAAGTCCATCGGCAGAAATCTGAATCAACTCGTCACCCTGGCACATATGGGACGCATCACGGTGATCAACCTGGACGGTGTACGCCAGGCGTTCTCTGAACTCTGCGCCGCTGTCCGGTTGATTCTGGAACGAAAGCGGTGGTGAGAAATGGCAATCATCAGCTTCACTAACTACAAGCGAGGACAGACCACCGGATGTATAGGAGCCGTGATGCGGTACACCATGCAGGACAAGAAAACCGAGTTCGATGGGCAGCGGTTGGTCACAGGCATCAACTGCCAGCCGGAATCTACCTACGCGGACTTCATGACTACCAAGCGGCTCCATCACAAAACCGACGGTGTGCTGTTCTGCCACATGGTGCAAAGCTTCCCAAAAGGCGAAGTGGTCGATCCGGGCGCCGCTCATGCGGCGGCGCTGAAGCTGGCTGAGTACTATGAGGGCCATGAAGTCCTGGTCTGCACCCACACAGACCGGGAACACATCCATTCCCACTTCCTCATCAACTCGGTCAACTTCGATACAGGGAAGAAACTGCACATCGCAAAAGAGCAGCTCCAGGAATTGCGACAGCGCAACGATCAAGTCTGCATGGAATTTTCTCTCCCTGTGTTCAAGCCCAAGGACAGGAGGCGGAAAAACAAGACCATGACGATCGGTGAGTATCACACTGCGGCCCGTGGCCAGAGCAAAAGCTGCAGCTCATGAATATCATCAACGACTGCATGCGCCACGCCTCCAGCCGGGAGGAGTTCATTGCGCTGATGGAGAGCGAGGGCTGCAAGGTGCGCTGGGAAGAGTCCCGGCGGAACATCACCTACACCACACCCAGCGGCTGGCAGTGCCGTGACCGCCTGCTGTTCGGAGAGAAGTATTTGAAGGAGAATATGGAATATGAATTCAGGATCAGAGAAGAAATTATCTATGGACGAGCTGTTGGAAAAGAACCGTCCCGCGCAGATGGTACAGACCACACCGCAGCCTCCGGCGCAGGAGCTGACACCGCCTCCCGAAGTGCATCCTACGAAAGCGGAATGGGAGGAACTGCTGAGCAGCCTCTGCACGCTGGGGGACCACACCGAGAGACAGACTGGCTATCTCAAGAAAGTCAGCGAACTGCTGGCGCAGCTTCCGACCCGGACGCAGATGGACGAGCTGCTGAAAGCGGTGAAGCATCTGGAGCAAATGAGCGAACAGGCTGGGAAACAGAAAGAGAAGCGTTTTTCTCTGCCCAGCATCAGGCTGCCCAGACTGCGGCTGCCGCACCTGGATGGTCCTACATGGGCGGTCCTGCTGATGGGGACGGCAGCGTTGCTTCTGCTGTGGTGGGTCTTGGGTACCGTCTGGAGCAGTCTCAGCCTGATGCTCCCGTGATGGACAGCACCACCATGCGCCCGCACACAGACAGGAAAACACTCCGCAAGAAGCAGCAAAAGAAAATCGCCCAAGGCCACGCCGAGGACGACCACGAAGAAGAACAGACTTGGCAGCAGACTATGTAAAGGAGGATGATCACATGAGTTATCAGCAGGCAATGTATGATCGGGAGCATCCCCGATACTCTGAGCCGACAGAATATATCACGATGGAAGTGGACAGACTGATTGTTGCCCTACGCTTCAAAAACACCGTTACACAACCTGGCACAGTGTCGGAAATTGAGCAGACACTGTTGATGGCGCAGGACTTTGAAAATCTGAACAAGCCTGCTTGATTCAGTAGACTTTTACCAGTGGTGTGGGATACTGTGTGTGCATATGAACCTTGACAACTGAATGAACAGCAAACCATATGCACCGCAGTCCTACACCAGAAAGGACAAGGTGCAATCATGGAAAAAAACAAGAGAGTATATTGCCTCTATCGAGTCTCTACCAAAGGACAGGTAGAAAAAGATGATATCCCGATGCAGAAACAATACTGCCGTGAATTTGCGGAGAGCCAGGTATGGACGATCATCAAAGAAGTTGCGGAAAAAGTTGTCTCGGGTTTCAAGGTGGCTGCCGCTGACCGTGACGCCATTCAGGAGATCCGCCAGGACGCTGAGGAACGGAAGTTTGACATCCTGCTGGTGTTCATGTTCGACCGCCTGGGGCGGCGGGATGATGAGACGCCCTTCGTGGTGGAGTGGTTCATCCGCAACGGAATCGCAGTGTGGAGCGCAATGGAAGGGCAGCAGAAGATGGATGATCATATCGACAAACTGCTGAACTACATCCGTTATTGGCAGGCCTCCGGTGAGAGCCTCAAAACCTCCGCCCGAACAAAGACCCGCCTGTCGCAAATCGTGCAGGAGGGGCGGTTCCGTGGCGGGATTGTCCCATATGGATACCGCCTGGAAAAGCAGGGGCGCTTCAATAAAAAGAATCATGAAGTCAACGAAATTCTGATTGACCCGGATGAAGCCGCTGTGGTGCGCATCATCTTTGAAAAATATGTCCATGAGGGCTTCGGCGCACAGCGGTTGTCCCGGTGGCTATATCACAACGGCTATCTCAATCGAAAGGGAACCAACTTCGCCAATACCACCATCATCAAAATGCTGAAGAACATCATGTATGTAGGCATCCTGCGCAGTGGGGAAACACGCTCAGAAATCTTTCCAGAGCTGCAAATCGTTCCTCTGGATCTGTATGAGCGGGCACAGGAGCTGATGGAGGCCAGGACAATGCACCACAATGAGGTGCCCTTTAACTCCAAGGGGAAGGCGCTACTCTCCGGAATGGTCTACTGCGCCCACTGCGGTTCCAAGCTGGTGCTGACCACCAGCAGCGGCAGACGCGCCAAGGGTGAGCCCAAACGGGAAACTCATATCCGATATGCCTGCCACTACAAGATTCGCCATCCTCAGGACTGTGACGGTCAGACCGGATACTCCGGCGAGAAACTGGACAGCATTATTGATAAGATTGTTATTCGGCTTTTTGAGCGGATGAAGACTGCACCCAGGAGCCAGCTCATTCAAAAGCAGCGGAAAAAGAACTCCAACTGGCAAACAGTTCGGTGGCGAATCTGGAGAAACTCCATGCCTCCGCAGAACGGGAACTGGAGAGCTACAAAAAGAGATCATCAAGACCATCAATGGGACTGGTAGTTTTGGAGCGGACATCCTCGGTGAGATGATAGAGGACACCCGGAACAGACTGACTGCTCTGACACAGGAATTGGAACAGGCCAAGGAGAAAGCGGCTGATCTGGAGAGTTCTGCCGTTGCTATTCAAAAGGAGTATGACAAGATCATGTCCTGGGCAGACCTGTATGCCGGAAGCAGCATCGAGGGGAAGAAGATGATCCTGCGGCAGCTCATTGAGCGGGTGAATATCGGGAGGAACTTTGAAATCGAAGTAGAGCTCAACATCAGTGTGATACAGTTCTTCGACTTCCTGCATCCGGAAGGGGACAAGAGTGTGTACTATCGTGCATCCTGAATGTATAAAAAACTCGGGAGATCTCAAAACGAGATCTCCCGAGTGTGGCAAAATGACCCTAATTGTGATACAAATGAACCCCTTTTTGCGTCAGGGGGTTCACTTTGTGTAAAGGGGTTCACTCCGAACCGAGAGGGGTTCACTCTGTCCACCTCAAAAGCAAAGAACAACTCAACTGCCGAGCGAACTAACCCTGCGGAGGTAGCAGCTCTTTTATTGCTACCCGCAGTTCTGTCCCAACTTCATATCCTTCATTCTGATAATGAGACTCAAGCGTTTTATGGTAGAAAATTAAAGAAACGCCGCAGTGTGAGGATTCCTCCAATGCTGACATAAGACGTTTCCCTATGCCAGCCTTCCGGTTTTTCTCTTTCACAAACATAAACTGCGGGTACAAGGTATCGCAGAGAACTCCGCCATATATAAAACCGACAAGCTCTGTTCCCTCATATGCGACAAAGCAATTATCCCGGTACTCTTTATAGCGTAGCAAAGCCCCTGTTGTCGCTTTAACTTGTGGAGAATACCATTCTGAATCATCACACAGATCACCGAATTGCGGTATATCAGAGAACTCAAACTTTTTAATTTGAACGGAATCCTCCATACGTTTTGCACTCCTCAACTCCGCACCCTACCTTAAATAGAAGGGCACTACCTACAGTGCTTATTTTAGCACAGATAGTCGCACATTTCCAGTAAAAAACAGCCAAGCCCACAGGCCACTACACCTGTGGGCTTGGCGCTATTCTGCGGTCAAACCGTAATCTCATGCCCTGTCTGGAACTTAAAGGTCAGCCGCCCGTCCCGGTGGACGGTCACGGTGTCGATGACCGTGAGCCAGAGTCGATCATCGAACTCGGTGATGGAATCGCCGTACTCCGCCAGCTCGAACATAAAACCGCCGATATCCTCGGATTTGGCTTCCCGCTGAGCCTTTGTCGCCTGGAGCTTCTCCAGCTTGGCCTTGGCGGTTTCGTACCGCTCTGCCAGGCCGTTGTAGCGTTCCAGGTAAGCGGCCTGGTCCTGCGCCGTGGTGGAATTCTCCTCGATGCACCGCTTGGTTAGCTCGGCCACCACCTCCATTTCGGAAAGGAGCGCCGAAATCTCACTGTCCAGGGAGCCGGTGTCGGTAAGCGCCGCTTGCATGGTGCGGCACTCGTCCAGCAGCCGCTCTTTGTCCGCTACCAGCGCATTGAAGGCATCCAGGAAACGAGCCTTGATCTCCTCCTCGGTCAGGTGCGGTGTCTGGCACTTTTCTTCTCCGGTGAACTTGCTGTTGCACCGCCAGATGGTGCGCCGGTATTTGTCGGTGGAATGCCAGACCTTGGAGCCGAAGTAACCGCCGCAGTCTCCGCAGACCAGGCGGGAGGAAAAGATGCTGTTACCGCTGTAGCTGCGCCCGATGGCTTTCCTGCGCTCCAGCTCCCGCTGCACCAGTTTCCACTCGGCGGGGTCGATGATGGCCGGATGGCTGTTCTCCACATAGTACTGCGGCACCTCGCCTTCGTTTTTCTTCTGCTTTTTGGTGAGGAAATCCACCGTGAACGCTTTTTTGCAGGAGGGCATCGCCCTTGTACTTCTCGTTTTTGAGAATGCTCTCCACCGTGCTTGCCGCCCACTTTTTCTTGCCGGCGGGGTGGGTATCCCTTCCCTGGTAAGAAGGCTGGCAATAGAACCTGTGGTCTTTCCGCTGAGAAACAGGCTGTAAATCCAGCGGACGGTTTCCGCTTCCTCCGGCACAATCTCCGGCAGACCGTTGTCGCCCTTCCGATAGCCCAGGAAGTGGCTGTACGGCAGGCTGACCTTTCCATCGGCGAAACGCTTTCTCTGGCCCCAGGTGACGTTCTCCGAAATGGAGCGGCTCTCCTCCTGCGCCAGGGAGGACATGATGGTGATCAGCAGTTCGCCCTTGCTGTCCAGGGTGTAGATGTTTTCTTTCTCGAAGTAGACCTCCACACCTTTCTCCTTCAGCTTGCGGACGGTCACCAGGCTGTCCACGGTGTTCCGGGCAAACCGGCTGACGGATTTCGTCACGATGAGGTCGATTTTCCCATCAAGCGCATCCCGCACCATTTGGTTGAAGCCCTCGCGCTTTTTTTGGTGTTCACCGCCGAAATGCCTTCATCGGTGTAGACCCTCACGAACTCCCATTCTGGCTTGGACTGAATGAAGCGGGTGTAGTAGTCCACCTGGGCTTCGTAGCTGGTGAGCTGCTCCTCGCTGGAGGTGGAGACACGGGCATAGGCCGCTACCCGCCGGCGCACCACAGCGTTTCGCGCCAGGTGCGTGATGGGCTGAATGGTGGGCGGATGACCGTTACGGCTCTTGCCATTTCTCACCCCTCCTTTGCGCCAGCGCCCGCTGCCGGGCGATTTCCTTCATTTCCGGCGTCCAGCTCTTGGCCCTGGATATGTGTTCCCAATGCCGCTCTGCCGTGGAGCCGTCTTTGAAATGGAACACCAGGGTCTTGTCCGGGGGCATCGATGCCCTTGACTCTTTACAGGAAGACGCCCTCATCAAACTGTGAAAGGCCGAGTACCTGGGCGGCAAGGTCGTAGAGCACCTTCTCCGGGATCTGGGATGTGCCGCAGGAAGGCAGATCTGTCTGCACCGCAGTTGGGCAGTTCCAGAAATGTCGCTTTCCGCCGGTACATCGCTTGTAGTTGCGACCGCACACCGTGCAGGTAATCATGCTGGTAAAGGCCGACCGCCGGCGGGGATGCTTGACCGGGCTGTTTTCCGTAATTCCGGCAAGAAGCTCCTGGGCGGCATCGAAGGTGGCCTGGTCAATGATGGCTCCATGGGTGCCCTCCGCATAGTATTGGGGCAGCTCACCCCGGTTCGGAATTTCCTTCTTCTCCAGATGGTTGTTCCGTTACTGCTTTTGCAGGAGCGCGTTGCCCAGGTACTTCTCATTGGACAGCATCTCCCGGAGTCGCATGGAGTTCCACTTTCCGCCCAGAACACCAGTGAACCCTCGCCGGTTTAGGTCAATGGCCAGACTGGTAAGGGATTCCCCTCCAAAGCTCTGCGGAACACCTCCCGCACCACCGCCGCCTTTTCTGGGTCAACGGTCACGCGGCCTTTCTCGATTTTGTACCCGAACAGGAAGCGAAGGTTGACCAGCTCACCGCGCTCGAAGCCCCGGCGAATCCGCCACTTCTGATTCTCGCTGGCGGAGCGGCTCTTCCTGTGCGTAGGAAGCCAGGATGGTCATCATCAGCTCTCCGTCCGAACTCATGGTGTGGATGTTCTGTTCCTCGAAATAAACGTCAACCCCCAGAGCTTTCAGCTCCCGGACGGTTTCCAGCAGGGTCACCGTGTTCCGTGCAAAGCGGGAGATGGATTTCGTGATGACCATATCGATGTTTCCGGCGCGGCACTCAGCCAGCAGGCTTTGAAACCCATCCCGGCCGTCCTTGGTGCCGGTGAACGCTTCATCGGCGTAGACCCGCAGTAAAGCCAGCCAGTGTGCTTCTGGATCAGCGCGCTGTAGTAGCTCACCTGCGATGACAAAGAATGCAGCATGGCATCCTTCCCGGAAGAAACTCTGGCATAGGCTGCGACCCGCTTCAGGCTGGGCCGCATGGGTGCGGGGAATGAAATTTGTTGAATGGTTCTTGCCATTCCGTCACCTCCTTGTCCAGTGCATATTACCTCTCAAAGGGCCTGTTATCCAGCGATTTCGGCGATTCAAAGCGGAATATACTACACGAAGATACCTCGTGCTTTTTGGCGATAATTGTATCAATTTTGCAGTAGTCATCCTCGCTGATGATGCCCTGGCGGAGCATATTCCTGGCAAGGCTCATGGCGGTCTGATAGGCGGTCAGCCGCTGGTACAGCTCATCCATCGGCGCTCACCGCTTTTTTTCCGAGCTGCGGCATAGCAGGTGCGGGAGCAGTAACGCCGGACTTTCGCACCGCTTTGAAACGAGCGCCCACAATAGGCGCAGTTAAAGGTGTAGAGGGTGCGCTTTCCACCCTTGTCGGGATGGTCGTTCCACCAGGAGATGCGGCATGAGTCCGAGCAAAACCGCTTTCGCTTTCGGTGGGGTGTCTGGATGATGGGCTTCCCGCACCTCTCACAGATGTCTGGAACGGCAGCGGCATTCTCGCCAGCGGGATGGCGGCGGAGGTAGGTTTTCACACTGTTGACCGGCAGGGCCAGGGCGGCGGCGATTTTCTTATACCCCAGCCCTTCCTGACTGAGTTTATGGATTCTGAGCTTTTCGGCTTCTGTCATAACAAGCCCCTTTCCGAGAGGCATAAGGCACTTCTCACCTTACAGCCACGGAAAAGGGCAAATATGAGGATGACAAAAAATAAAGGGGTGCAGCCACGAAAAACATGACTGCACCCCTTCGGCTGGGCGGATATTCAGTTGGGGATCTTCAGCTTCTGACCGCTGTAGATGGTGTCGCCGCCAAGGCCGTTGAGTGCCTTGATCTCCTTGTAGCGAACGCCGCTGCCCAGATACTTCTCGGCAATGCCCCAGAGGATGTCGCCCTTGACTACGGTGTGGACGCGGTAGGTCACCGCCGCGCTCCCCCGCCAGCGCCAGGTCGGAGACCCGCACCGGAGACATGATGGCGTTGGCGCCGCTCTCGTTTTGTTGATGACCGCACGGTCGCCGGAAACCTCGTAAACATACCACTTCTGCTTCCGCACCCAGGCGGGGATGGTCTGGCCGCCGTAGTACTTCGTCCCGGTGATGGTCACCAGATCGCCGGCCTTAATTTTACCGCCGGGCTGCTCCGGCTCCACAGGCGTGTCCGGCACAGAGCCGCCCAGCTTGTCCTTGACCGCCGCACGGAAAGTGTCCATATTCTTCCCGTGCTTCGGCCACCAGTGCAGCACGTCCCCGTGGTTGGACGCGATGCCCAGGTCATGGCCTTCGCAGTGGCAGATGATGTCCTGCTCTGTCAGACCATAGAGCTCGCAGAGATACACGCAGAGATACACCGCCTCGTTGTAGACCTTGTCCAGAGAGGCGGCGTCCGTGAGATAATCCTCGCAGATCTCGAAAGAGATGTGGGTGTCGTTGCCGGAACCGGCGCAGTGCCAGCCCCGGTAGTCCCACGGCAGGGTCTGGTAGGTTGCCACAGTCCCATCAGCCAGCTTGCCAATGAAGGCGTGGACGCACACCTCCCGGTCCATGGACTGGTTCCAGTGGTTGTTGTACTGGTTCTTGCCAAGCAGTCCGTCATCCGGTCCCACGTAGCGTTTGAGCCAAGGGTTGTTGGCGCCGGTGGAGTGTACCATGATGCCCTTTGGGGGTGATTCGGCGCCCCGCCTTGTAGCAGGCGTTGTTGGTGAAAATCAGTTTATGCAGATTCATTGTCGTTTCCTCCTTTGTCATGCAGTTGTTCCAGCACGTCTTTCAGCTTCTCCGGGATGGGCAGGCCCAGGTGTCCGGCGTTCTCCAGGAAAGAGATGCCCTCATTGGACAGGTAGAAGAAGATCACCGCCGTGCGGAGCACTCCCTCCTGACCCAGCACATACACGTCTACCAAATTGCCGATGCCTACCAGCACGAAGATGAGCACCTTCCGACAGATCCCTTTAAAGCCCACGGCGCTGGACAGCTTCTTGTCCGCAACGGCGCACATCACACCGGTGATGTAGTCCACCAGCACGAAGGCGATCAGCGCGTAGAAAACCGTCCACGCCTCCCAGGTACCAGCCCAGGAAGCCGCCCAGGGCGGAAAAGGCAAGCTGGATGCTGACCCAGATTGATTTCATTGTCTCGTCCTCCTTTGATTTGAATATGGAAAAGACGCCCCCCGGCGGGAGCGCCTTTGTCCTCATGTCAGCCATTCCGGTTTCTCCGGGATGGTTTGTGTGTTGGTACCGTCCAGCCATGCGCGGTACCAGGTCTTCAGCTCCGAGAGCTGCTCCCCGGTGAGAGCGTCATACCACAGCCGCCCCCGGTTGATGACGGGGAAGCACTCCGTCTGCCGCCGCTGACGGTATGCGGTTTTCGCCGCCTCTGCCTGTTCCGCAGCGGCCTGTGCGTCATCGAAGACCAGGACGCCGTCCTGCACCCGGTAGGCGGTAAAGTGCTCCTCAAAATGAGAGAGGTCAGCCGGTTCCGCCGCTTCCACAGCGTCCAGCAGATCCCCCTCAAGGGCGTAGCTCACCACATAGCCCTGTTCGTTCAGCAATACTTTCATAGGCGTCACCTCAGTTGACCCCGAATACACGGTTGATCTGTCCGTTGCCGTTGCCCATGGAGAGCGTCACCAGGGAGCCGGAATAGGACAGGTTGAAGGATTTGTAGTTGGACTCGTCCGCGATCTGGAAGGAGACAGCGGAGGTAGTCAGCATGATCTTCGGCACCACCAGGGACGCACGGGACGCCGAGCTGTTAGGCCGGCCTATGAACACATAGAAGTTGTAGTTCCCGTAATTGAAGGTGATGCTCCCGCTGGTCAGCGTCCCGTTGTAGAGGGATGTGGCGCTGATGCCCAGGTTTGTCCGAGCCGCCGCTGCGGTCTTCGCACCGGTGCCGCCGTAGGCAATCGCCAAGGCGTTGGTCAGCGAGATGGACGTCCAGGAATTCCGGTCATACGCCATTTTGACCGCATAGGGCGTCGCCGCCAGCGAACCACTGGTAGAGTTCAGGCTGTTGGACAGCATGGTGATGCCGTACCGGGCGGTGGTAGCCGGGGAGACAGTTCAGTGCGATCCACCACGTCCCGTTATACACAAAATGCACCATCTGGTTGGCTGTCCACATATTTGCGTTGACGTAGTATCCGTTCGTTCCGCAGATGGCTATAGCCCCGGTCCCGTTCACATTCATGGACGGAGAGGTTGCCGTGTTGGCGTAGGTGAACTGCACCGCCAGCAGCGCCCCCTTCTCCAGCCTGAACTCATCGCAGGTGACCACCTTTGTCTGTGTGGCGGCGGCGGTTTCGCAGACGCCGAAGTAGGGTTTGTCAAAGGTGTAGTCGATGTCATCCGGGATCAACGTCCCTCAATGCGTGTGTCTCCCACCACATGAAGCGCCGCCTCCGGGCTTGGGGTATTGATACCCACCATCTTCTTGCGAAGCGCCACCAGGGGCGTGCCCTGGGAGACAACGAAATACAGATCCAGCGAGGTCAGCGAATTGAGCTGGTCGCGGATCTGCAGGTGGAAGTCATAGGACGATTCGGAATCAAGGTTGCACAGCTCCAGATTGGAAAAGGAGAAGCTGGAACTGGTGGCGGTCACCGAGCTAAGGATGCTGGTGTAGCTGTTGTACGAGGACGCACTGGTGAGCTTATAGCGGTACCGAGCATAGAGCAGGCTGTTCTTCTGCGCCCCATCCACCGTGATGGGCGAAATGCTGCCATTGAACACGAGCTGCATCTCGGTCTCGATGTCGTTGGTGCGCCGCAGGGACACGTAGTTTACCCTGGGTTTCGAGTAAGGCGCCACAGTGACGCTCTGGGTAACGGATGCGGTGTATCCCCGCGAGTCCGTCACCGTTAGGGTGATGTCCCGTGTGCCGGATGTGCCGATGGTCCCCAGGGAGAGGGCCGCGCCTGTGGTGTTGGATTTCGTCACGCCGCTGCACACCGCCGAATAGGACACGATGGAAGCGCCGTTCCTCGCCGTAGCGGTTCCGGGGGTGACTGTCAGCCGGGAGTAGTCCTGGATGAGCACCTGGTCGTTGTCCGTAATGGCGGTGGTGGTCGAGTAGCTGTCAGCGAAGGTGAATCCGGAGATGCTCGGCCCCGAATTTGCCTGTGAAGTTCGGATGGTGCAAGTACAGGTGGATGCGCTGCCGATCTGGGTACTTCCGCTCTTGGTTACCAGTTCGATGGTGGCGGTGAAGGACTTGACGCTGGCCATGGCGTTCAGCAGCGTTGTCCGCTCCGAAGAGGTCAGGGTAATGGTGCGGTTAGCTGTTCCCGCCGACCAGATGCGCCCCGCCAGGGACAGGTAGGTCGTGGAACCGTTTTTGATGGTGATATAGTTGGTGTAAGCGGCATTGTACACTGTCACCCGCAGGGAAAGGCTGATGGAAGCAGTGTCCGCCGCAAAACTGCCGCAGCTTAAAAGCACCGCGCCTCCCAGGGTCTTGGCGGATATTGTGGAAGAGGTGCCATACACCTGGTTGGCGCGCTTTCTTGCCCGTACCCGCACCGAGTAGGTGGTGTTGGGCAAAAGCGTGGAAAGGGTGACGCTGGCGCTGGTTCCTGCCGTGGAGGAGAATTGCGTCCAGGTACTGCCGCCATTCAGGCTGTACTGCCAGATGTCGGCGGCGGCCGAGGAGGATGCGGAGATCTTAAACCCATTGGCAGTGATGCTGGAAACCGAGCAGGACACCGTGGGAGCGGAGCGGTCAATGCTATTCAGAGTTACGGTGGTGGAAGCCGTAATGGTTCCAATAGACACACCGGAATAGGTGCCGGAAAAACGCCAGGACGCGGATAGAGCTACGCCGGATTTCGTTCCGTCCGCATTGTGACTGACCCGCACGGTTTTGGTCTTCAGCAGCTTCTTTTCCATCCGCTGGAGTAATCCTCGATGGCGGGTACGGTGTAGGTTTCGCTGACGCCGTTGATAGAGATGGTGGAGTCGCTTCTCGCCCCAACATCAAAGGGTATAGTAGGACAGATACACTTTCAGGGTGACATCGGTATAGTTGGCGGTCACGCTCTGTGCGCCGCTCCACTCGCAGTACAGGCCGAAGCTGGAAACGGGATAGTTCTGAAATGTGCCGCTGAGAGCCATTGCTCCACCTCCTTAGTCCAGAATCACGATGTTCAGCCCCTCGGACGCTGTGGCCATGGGGACGAACTTCGTCTTGCCCACCGTGAGTTCGCCGTCCACGGTGGTTTTCTTTGTGATGGTCTCATCCTTGTTCAGGGAGAAAATCTTTTCCTCGTTGTAGTAGCCGGAGAATTCCGTATTGTTGATGACCGTCCGCTGGGCTGAGTCCGCGTTGGACACCTCGATGCCCCGGCGGTCGATCTTTACCTCGGAGGTGTAAATCTCATTGGGCGCCGGCGTCCATTTGTGAAGAGACGCCCCCTCCGTCAGCATGATGTCCGAGACGAACAGGCTGGCATCGCGGGAGTAGATTTTGATGGTGATGACGCTGTCCTGCACGTCCGGGAGCAGAGCGGTGTATTCCGTCCACTCAAAGGACACCGAGGTATTGAACAGGTCGATCTCCGTATCGCCGTTGATGACGCCCGGACATAGGCGTTGTGGGTGGAGGTTTTCTTGGCCTTCACCGTCAGCCGGTAGGCCTGACCCGGCACGATGCTGTCCACCACCTGGGTCAGCGTACTGTAGGCGGCAAGCTGGAAGCAGGAGTTGGACACGGTACTGTTCTTGGTTTCCGCACCCTGCTGGGCGGTGATCGTCCCGGCATAGGTCCAGTCATCGGAAAGGCCGTTTAAGCCGGCGGAGTTGCGGACAAAGTTGATGCCGCCGCTGTACTGCTCCTGCATGGTGAGGGACAGCCCGTCCACCGACTGCTGAAGCTGGGACATCTGCCCCTCGATGAGCCGGAGGTTTTCCTGCTCCTCCGTCAGCTCCCCGGTGACGTCCTCCACCGACTCGGTGAGGTCGGCCACATAGCTGTTCAGCCCATCGATGGACTGCTGGAACTGGCTGACCCTGCCGCTGACCTCCTCCAGGGAGTCCGTGGTGGCATAGGCGCTGAACATGACCTCGCCGCTTTCCAGATCCCACCAGGAGGAACCGTCCTGGGACTGGATCACCCCGGCCTTAATGATGTTGGCGATGAGAGAGCCGGAGGTGATGAAATCCGCCACGATCTGCCCATCGGCGGTGATGGCGGTTTCATAGGGGGCCGTTGTAGCCGCTGCCGGAGAAGCCAAGCCCTCCACATTCCACCGCCAGACATTGACCGCATCCTCGATGGAGGGCTGGTCAAGAATCAGCAGCTCGTAAGGAAGGCCGCTTTCACTGTCGGTGCGCAGCACCACATAGCCGCCGGTCTGACCGGTGATGCGGTCGGTGGCGTTCTGGATGGCGGAGTTCATCAGCGCCGGGAAATGTCCGGCCTTTTCCGCGGCTTCCTCGGCGCTGGCCTGTGCGTCCGAGACGTTGTTCAGCAGATTGGCCTTGCCGCTGCCCAGGGTGATGGACACATACTTCTCCGCCAGGGTGTCGTAAACCGTGGTGATGACTTTTGCCTTGGCGGTGATGCCCAGAGCGGAATGCCGGATGGTCACGGTATCACAGAGAGACACACGTTCCAGCACAGCGGCATATTCCGGCTGCTTCCACAGCGGCTCGAAGGAAACCGTCAGGGCGGGGACTTCTACACCCAGGGGATTGTTCTCCAAATATGTCTGCGCCTTGGTGCGGAGAGCATCCTCGGTGATGGCTTCTTCCTCTCCAAAGCTGTGGGTGAAATCCCGGATGAGGGTCTTGCGTTGGCTCAGGGTGGTGTCCGCAATGGGAAGCAGCACCTCGGTGAGGGTGACCACCGTTTCGCTTCCGTCCTCGGCGGAGATCACCGCGTAAGGCAGCAGGTCGGTGTACACCGCGGTGATATCACTGTCGTGCTCCAGCTCGGTGAGGTTTTGCCGTACTCGATCACCACTTCGGTATGCTGGCCGCGCCCCTGGTGGTGGATGACGTGGAAGTTGTCCCACTCATACTCGCCGCCCCACAGATCAAGAAAGGAACCGGCCACGCCGCCCAGACAAGCACGGACGCTCTGGGGCTTGGCCACGGAGAAGGGCTTTGCCTCGGAGTAGTCTGTCTGACAGGTGAAGCTGTGGGCGGTGGCGGTGTTCTGAAACACGCGCTGCATGGCAAGAGCCGGTGAAATGCTCTCGCTGGACCAGGTCAAGGCGGCGATATTAGAGAGGTCGTAGGAGCTGTGCTGGGCATACACCGTTACCACGCTATCAATGGGCGTGGTGATGCGGTAGATGCGGAAGGCCTGGTCATCGGCGGTATCATTGGGTTTGGCCTTGATGATCCGCTCAGAGGACAGCTCCCCATAGTTCCTCCCTGTGACGGGGTATTGGAGCACCAGCTCGTAGGTGCCGTTTCGCTCCTCGGTCACCTCACAGGAGATACAATCGGCCAGCACGCCGATGCCGTAGGTGGAGAAATCCACCGCATTTGCTTTGAACAGAACCGGAATCATAGTGTCACCCACCTCGGCTGTACCACCAGGCTGGTCACCGTCCCCACCCAGGAGATGGTGTTGACGCCGGGCTGCAGCCTGGGAAATCCGTCCCCGCTGACCTTGTCGTTCATGGGGGTCGTGCCGGAGTAAAAGTTCATCTGCTCACTGTCGCAGACGATGCCCCGTCCAGCCCGGTAAAGACCCAGCTCTTGTTCTGACCGCCGCCCTGTATGGTCAGGGTAACCGTCCCTTCCCCGGTGAGGGTGAGGATAGGCAGAGACTCAAAGCTCTCCGGGTTGGTCACCGTGGAGCCGGACTGTGTGAGGGTGATGGGCTCAGTCCCCGCCACACTGTAACGGAAGGGCTGGCAGGAGAAGCTGACGGTGAACACACCGATGCGGTTGAGCTGATCCTCGATGTCCAGGCTCCCGGAATACACCGCCTTTCGTGTGTAGAGGGTATCATAGCTGTCGGACAGGGTGTGGTAGGCGTTCTGCTCCCCATAGAGCCAGGCCTCCTTGACCTTGGTGATCTTCTCCGCCAGTTCGGCGATGGACTTGGCGGGCAGGAACACGGAATAGGTCACCTGCACATTGGGGTAGCGGCCATTGGGCAGGATGAGGTCGCCGTTTCTGCCGGGGATGGACTGGAAGGTCACATCGTACTCCGGGGCAGAAAACACATTCTTGCTCTCAATGCGAAGCCCCATGTCCAGGGACGAAACCCCGTTATACACAAAATAGTTCATGCGAAGACCACCCCTTTCCGCTTGGCAAACTGGCCGGCGGTCACCATGATCTCATTGGTGAGCTGCCGGATGTCCTCATTGGTATAGTTGTTGAAGGTGCCGATGTTCAGCTGCAGGACGAAGCCGCTCTTCCCAGCGCCGCCGGAAACAGCGGAGGCCATGGCGTTTTCCATGCTGCCCTTCACGGAGAAATCTGTGGGCAGCGCCGTGGTCATATCCTTGGCGAGGTCCTGCATGACCCCGTTGATGTCCTTGCTCATGCCCTCGGCGGCTTTCACCGCCTGACCGCCGTTGTCCACAATGGAACCGGCAAGGCCCTCCACCAGCATTTCGCCCACCCAGGCCATTTCTTTGGAAGGCGAGTTGATGCCGAAGAAGCCCAGGATACCGTCCCAGATGCCGGAGATCCAGCCGGACACTTTGTCCCAGATCCATCCGGCCAGTGACTGGATGCCCTGCCACAGGCCGCGCACCAGGTTGGCGCCCACCTCGGCGATCTTGGAAACGCCCTGACCGAGGGCCGAAACGATCCCCGTGATGATCTGCGGGATTGCCTTCACGATCTCCGCAATGATGGTCGGGAGATTCGCAATCAGGGATACCAGCAGCTCCACACCGGCCTGGATGATTTGAGGGATGCTGTTGATAAGAGCGTTTACGATGCCGGTGATGATCTGCGGGATAGCCGCTACAATGGTAGTAATGATCTGGGGCAGCGCCTGGATGAGCGACACCAGCAGGTCGATGCCCGCCTGGATGATCTGCGGAATGGAGTTCAAAACGGCTGTGATAATGCCTTCGATGATCTGGGGAATAGCCGCGACTATGGCGGCGATGATGTCCGGCAGAGCCGCCACCAGCGAGGTCAGAAGCTGGATGCCTGTCTCAATGATCTGGGGATGGCGTCCAGCAGGAAGGTCACGATGCCGTTGATGATCTCCGGCAGGGCCGCGATAAGCACCGGCAGGGCGTTGAGGATGCCCTGGGCCAGTCCCGTAACCAGCTGCAAAGCCGCGTCCAGGATGAGGGGCAGATTGGCGATAAGGGTCTGGCAGATCTGCACCACCATCTGCACAATGGTGGGAACCAGCTGGGGCAGTGCGGAAGCGATGCCGGAAGCCAGGGTTGCCACCACCTGCATTGCCGCCTGTAAAAGCTGTGGCGCCAGCTCGGTCAGACTGGTGACGAGCTGGAGAACAATGGACAGGGCGGCTGCGGCCAGTTTGGGCAGCGCGTTCACAATGCCGGTGACAAGGGTGGCGATGATATTCACCCCGGCTTCCAGCAGTACCGGAAGGCTGGCGAGGATGGCTTCCCCGATGACCGGCACAATGGTGGAGAGCTTCTCCATTAACACAGACACCAGGCCGGAGATGCCCTCGGCAAAAGTCTCGGCAGCTACGGCGGTGCCGTTCAGCACGCCCTGCAACCCCTCGCCCATGAGGGACACGAAGGGAATCATGGCGGTGAGGACATCCGCCGCCATGGTCTTCAGCGTGGTCATAATAGGTTCGGCAATGGCTCCCAGTTGGGCGTAGGCATCGGTAAGAAGCGCCTGAGCGCGCTGGGCTTCCATCACATCCCCGTTGAGGGTTTTGTAGTTTTCCGCCGCTTCCTGGTACAGGCCGTTGAGGGTATCGGTGATGAGCGCGGCGCGTTCCTGCTCGGAACTGCAGCCATCCAGCGCCGACTGGAAGGCCTCCTCATTGCCCCCTGCCCAGTTGAGGGCGTCCGCCAGCTGGCCGGTGATGGTGCCGGTCTTGGCGGTCTCATTGGCGGCTTCGGTCAAACCTTCAATGGGAAGGCTGTCGCCAAAGGTGGCCCACACGCCGGCGGCGATATCCGTCCACTGCGCCAGCTCTTCCTCGGTGGAGCAGAGCTTGGCGAGGTGGTTGACTGCTTCCACGCTGCGGTCCTCTTCGCCCAGGATGGCATAAAAGCCGGTGTAGGCTTCGCCGGCTTGTTCCGCCGTAAACCCGGCGGTGGTGAAGGCTGCGTCCAGCTTGGCATGATCCTCCCGGTATTTCCGTGTGGATTCCGCCAGGTCGAGGAAACTCTTGGTCAGCCCGGCGAGGGCGGCGCCGGCGGCGGCAACAGCGGCACCCGCCGTGACCGCCAGGCCTTTGAGGACGGAGCCGACCTTCTCCAGCTTGCCGGAAGCCTTATCGGTCTTGTCAGCGGCGTCATCGATCTCATCCCCGAACTTGTCCGTCTGCTGGGCTGCATCCCGCATCTCATCGCCCATGGAATCGATGGCCCTCTGGTTCTGGTCAAGCTCCCGCTCCATGTTGTTCAGAGAGGCCTGGGCATTGTTGAGCTGGATCTGCCACTGCTGGGTGCGCCGGTCGTTCTCCCCGAAAGAGGTGGAAGCGTTCTCCAGCGCCTTGCGCAGGGTCTCGATTTTCTTCTTCTGGGTATCGATCTCCTTGCCCAGCACCTGATTCCGGGCGGTGAGGGCTTCCACGGAATCATCGTTTTTGTCAAACTGGGACTGTACGACCTTCATTTCGGAGCCGAGGACCTTGAAGGACTGGTTGATGTCCGCCAGCGCCTTCTTGAATTCCTTTTCGCCCTCCAGCCCGATTTTCAGGCCAAAGTTATCCGCCATCCGTGGTCACCTCCTTCAAAATGGCATAAAAAGCCCGGATTACTCAGGCAAAAGAAAAGAGCCGATGACTCGACTCTTTCCAAAACTCGATTCAGTTTCCTTGCATTTTTCGGAGCTGGGCGTCAATATCCCGCCCGCCGTACATGACGCAGAGCACCGTGACGGTTTTTACCTGGTGGTTTGGGATGTAGAACACCAGGTAATTGTCCACCGGCATGACCCGGAGGTTGCGGCTGCTCCATGGCTCTCGGTCGTAGACCCGGAACCGCTCCGGCATCTCATCCAGCTTGAGGATGTTCTCCTCCAAGCGGTCCAGCTGGCCATTGGCGTTTTGCTCCGACTGAAGCTCCACCGCGATATAGCGGTAGATTTCCCGCAGGTCGTGCTTTGCTTCCGGGGTCAGCGTCACCTCATAGCTCATACGCCCAGTTCTCCACGCAGCTCGTCAAACGCCTGCTTTGCAGGGATGACTTGCCCGGCCTTCATCTGGGCATAGCCCTTCTCCAGTTCCGTATCCATCTGTTCTGCCGTCATACGGCTGACGTCCAGCGGATGCTCCGGGAGCTTTACCTCGAAGGGCAGTCCCCGCTGGAGGATGACCTGCTTGTAGAACATGGTGATGGCATTGGACGCCGGGATGCCCAGGGCGCTGAGGATGGCTTCTGCCTGTTCCTTGACCTCCGGCTCAATGCGCGCATACAGATTTGCCGACTTTGCCATATCCAAGACTCCTTTCGGGATTTATGGTTTCTTCCTCGTCTCCATTGTACTCTGTTGTGCGGACAAAAGCAATACATTATTCAAATCCCGTAGGGAATCACATCGTCAATGGTCAGCTCCCGCTTGGGCTTCGCCAGGCCGAGGAACTGCTTGTGGCACTCCCACAGATCCAGCAGCAGGCCGAAGGGCAGGAGCATAGTTTCCTCCGGGTAAAGCCCAGCTGGGTGGTGCCGTAATAGAAAAGCCGGGTAAACAGCTCGGCGTCTGTTACCCGACTTCCGCGTTTTTGAGTCCATCTCGCTTTCGATATTCCGCTTGGTGCCCTTATACATGGCTTCCATGATGGCTTCCTTGTACCCCGCCAGCTCGAAGGGAGAGGTCAGCAGCTCCACCGCGTCCTGGGTCAGCGGTTCCTTTTTGTCCTCCGGGTGCTGGAGGTTGTGGATCAGCACGCTCTGATTGGCCAGCAGGGTGATAAGCCAGATGATCTCATCAAGCGCCATCTCAAAGTTCTCGGACTTCATCAGCCTGTCGCCCAGGTTCTCCAAACCGCCGTAGCGTCCGGCGATCTCCTTGGTGGCACGGGTGGTGAGTACCAGCTCATACTCCTTACCGCCGATGGTGATGGCGGCGCTTCGCTCCTTGCTCATGGGTCAGCCCTCCTTACGCGGTTTCCAACGTGCTGTAGTCCGGCTCATACACCTCTTCGTACCAGCCGGAGATGGTGGCAGGCAGCACGCCGGTATCGTCCTCGGACACCTCTGCCTTCCAGGGGTGCTTGCCCTGACCGTCCACCTTGTTGCGGCGGGTCACAGTGCCTTCGATGGAAGGGGTGGAAAATTCAATGCTCTCACCCTTGGTGGTGAGGTTGGTGGCGGGGATGCCGAACTTCACCCGGTAGAGCCAGAAGTAACGGTACTTGCCGTTGGCCTTCTTGGCGCGGAAGCCCACAGCCACAGGGGTGCCGCCGTCCTCACTGGTGGAAACCAGCACCTTATTTCCGTCAATGGTGGCGCCGGTCAAGTCTTGGGCAACGGTAACGCCGATGTCATCCACGCCCAGGGTCAGGGTGCCGCTCTGGAACTCCTTGACCACGGCGGCGGCGCCATCGTCCGCATACAGCGTGGCTTCCGCCAGCTCCACCGAAAGCTCGGCGGTCATGGCCTTTGCCAGGGGGTGGGGGTCGCCGTAGGTTTCGTTGCCGGAAGTATCCTCGGTGATTTTGGCATAGTACAGCTTGTCCAAGCCGATCGTAGCCATATCTCATTCCTCCATTTCACCGGCGAGCCGCCGGTGGCAATTCGCGCACCACCAAGCCAGGTAACGCATCCTTGCCGCCCGCGCCGCTGCGCCGTTTGTAATTTAAAGTTGGTATAGTTTCGCCACGTCAATGGCGTAGTGGTGAAAGCCGGTATCATCCTCATGGGCGATATACCGGCGGTCGGTAATGCAAAAATCCGCACCCAGCAGGGCGCGGACAAGCGTGTCTTTGATGGCGGTGTAGCTGCCCTTCACGAACAGGGACAGCCGCGCCTCCTGGGTGTCGTACCCTGGGGAATCATCGGCATGAAGCGCAAAGGTGTCCACCATGGGCGTGATGACCAGGTAAAGGTCGGGCGGCACGCCGGAAAAGACGCCGGTCTCCACCGGAATGGCGCAGGTATCCGCCACGGTCTTCAATTCAGAAAGCAGACTCACAGCTTCTCCACCTCCTCTTCCAGCTTGCGGATCATGGCGCTGGTACAGGCCTTCCGGGACGAGGTCTGGGCGGGTTTGAGAAAGGGCTTCGCCGGCTGGCCATTCTTGCCGTACTCGATGATATTGGCCAGCATGGCGTTGCTGCCGCCATCGGAACGCGGCTCGGCAAAGCCGACCTTGATGTTGTGGTTTCCGTCCCTGTCCACCAACGGCGGGGTCAGGCCCAGTGAGCGTTCCAGCTCACCGGTGGAGCGGGAGTCATATTTTGTCCCGCTTCCAATAACGGAGGAGAGGTTGCTTCGCACCTTTGCCAAAACGACCTCGCCGCCGGCTTCCAGGACACGACCGGCGATCTCATCTGTTTTGCTGCCCAAAAGGGACAGCTTACGGAGGAACTCCTCCGGCATTTCCACTTTCACCTTAGCCACCGGGTTTCACCACCTTTGCCATGACTTCCAGATACATCCACGTCCCTTTACGTCCTCCACCGAGGTGATCTCGAATCGGTCGCCATCGCAGAGGAGCGCAAGGTCTGTGGTCACGGATACACCGGGAATGACCCGGAAGCGGAACAGGTCGGTGGCTTCCCAAAAAGCCGCCATGTTTGCCCATCTCTCGCTTCCGTGCCTTCCTTCCCGGTATGCCCGGACGGAGGCCTGGGTGACCTCCTTTTCCGATTTGAAGCCCTCCGCATCTACGGCAACTTCCTTTTTACCAGGTCAATAAAGGTGTTCATTCTCCCAAAGGACATAATCACACCTTCCATTCCCGGTCAAGGCGGAGAAGTAGGTTCACGGTGTGCCACACCTGCTGACCGGCCTGCACGTTATCTGCGAAAAAGCCGCCCGTGCTGCCATCCCTGGACTCGTAGAAGTGGGATGACAGCATGATGACGCCTGCTCGGTAGTTGGGGGCATGGGGTGCTCCTGGTAATACCCCGCCGCAATGTGCTGGTAGCTCTCCGCATAGGAGATGGCGGCGGTGATGTAGCGTTCCAGCAGCTTGTCACCGGCGTCATGCTCCAGAATGAGGTTTTCCTTGACCTTCTGCAAAAGCTCGTCCATCATCACCACCGCCTTTCTATTATGCAGACGCCTTCTGCGCCAGCACCTTGATGGCTTCCGACAGGATCAGCTTACCGTCCACGCGCTGGGTGGCCATGAAGCCCACCTGACCGGTAGTGGCGAACAGCTCGTTTAGACGCTTGAAAGAGCGTCCCTGGCGGTCAGCGATCCAGTAGTAGCTGAAATCACCGAAGGCGATGGTTTTGGCGCCGGCGGCGATGGCGGGTACATAGGAAGAGGTGTAGACCGGACGGTTCAGGATGGTATCGGGGGTCCCAGCCGTGAGGGAGGGCTGCCACAGATACTGACCCTGGTTGTCCTTCAGCTTGCGGATGGCCTTGACCGTGGAGTCGTTCATCACCCAGACCGCCTTTCTGCGGTAGGGGGATTTCAGAGAATAGAACAGATCGATCAGCTCATCGGCGGTGATGGCGGTGGAGCTGGCGGCGGTAACGCCGGTCTGGGCGCCGCCGGTGGCCGCAAAGATGCCGGTGGCCTTGCCGCTGCCATCACCCACGAAGAAGGCTTCCTCCTCCTTGGCGCCGATGCGGCGGGCAAACTCGGTGGAGATATACGAAGGCAGGTCAAACACGCTGTCATTGAGCAGCTCATCGGACACCTTCAGGAAGGTACCCAACTTGTAGGCGGACAGAGGTCTGGTCGAACACCTCATCGCTCTCGGTGAGTGCGTCCTCCTCATCCAGCCAGACAGCGGAACCGTGGCTGGTTACGATGGGAATCTTGCGGTCACCGCTGGAGGTCTGGATGACTTTGGCCAGGCGGCGGAACACGTTTTCCTCCTCCAGAGCCTGCACCAGGGTGCGCTCATATTCGTCCGGCACCAGGTAACCGCCCTCGCTGTCGGTGCCTTCCTGCAGGGCGTTGCGGATCTCGTAGGGGTTGCCCTGCAGACGCATGGCGTTCCAGAAGTTCCGCTTGTACTCATCGGAAGCGCGGCCCTTCTTCTCGGCCTGTTGGTCGCCGGCGGGCTTGCCGGTGATGGGGTGGTTGACAGGCTTATTCAGCTCGGCGTCCAGAGCTTCGCGGCGCTCCATCCGGGCAATCTCCTTGCCCAGGTCGGAGATATCCTGCTCCATGCGGGAGTAGGCGGCGTCATCCTCGGCGGACAGGGTACCCTTTATCGGTGCGGTGGGAGTCCAGGAAAGCCCTGGCGGCGTCCCAGGCCTTGGCGCGCTTCTCGCGCAGTTCCAAAATAGTCATGGTAGTTTTCCTCCTTTAATGTTTCAAAAGATTGAGCCGCTCGTAGAGATCGCCTACAGAGCGGCCCTTGGGTTCCCGCCGGGGGCGGGTCGGTTGGTTTTGCATTTCTCGGCGATCTTGTCCATGAGGGAATTGACCACCGCCGCTTTGGAATACAGCATGGTGACCGCCGGGGTTCCGTGTCCTCGATTTCGGCAGGGCGCTTCATCACCTCATCGGCGAAGCCCAGCTCCACCGCCTTTCCAGCGTCCATCCAGGTTTCCGCATCCATGAGGTGGGAGAGCTTGGCGCGGGACAGACCGGTCTTGATCTCGTAGGCGTTGATGATGGAGTCCTTGACGCTGGAGAGCATCTCGATGGCCTTCTGCATCTCGCCGGTATCGCCCATAGCCACGGTCATAGGATTGTGGATCATGAGCATGGACACCGGGGACATGAGGACCCTGGTGCCCGCCATGGCGATGACGGATGCGGCGGACGCCGCGATGCCATCGATCTTCACGGTCACATCGTGGGGTAGTCCATCAGCATATTGTAGATTTGAGCCGCCGCCACACAGTCGCCGCCGGGAGAATTGATCCAGACGGTGATGTTCCCGTCCCCGGCCATCAGCTCCTCCTTGAAAAGCTGGGGCGTGACGTCATCGTCAAACCAGCTTTCCTCGGCGATGGTGCCGTTCAGATACAGCGTCCGTTCCGCCGGAGCCGTCTCTGTCTGGGCTTGATTCCTCCACTTCCAAAACTTCTTCATCGGCATTTTCCTCCTTTCCGTCATCGATGGATTCGGTATTTGCAAAAGCCCCGCGTCCTTGAGCGGGAGCATATTGCCGTTGATAAGGTACAGGTCGCCGCCCTCTTCAGCGGGAATACGGTCGAGGTTTTCCAGTTCCCGGATGTCGTTGGCGGACATCCAGCCGTTCTGCCGACCGATGGCGTACCCGTTCATGCGGCTCTGATAGTCGCCGCGAAGCAGACCCTCCAGATTGAACTTCACGAAATACTGTGATTTCTCATCCGGCAGCAGGAGCGACCGGTGAATGGTCTGCTCCCAGCGGATCACCCAGGGTCGAGGGTGTATTTCACGAATTCCAGTGACTGCTGTTCAATATTAGAAAAGCTCGACTTTTCAAGGTCGCCCACCATGTGAGGCGGTACCCGGAAAATTCGAGCGATCTCATTGACTTGGAATTTTCGCGTCTCCAAAAACTGCGCCTGCTCCGGCGAGATGCCGATGGGCGTGTATTTCATGCCCTCCTCAAGCACGGCGACCTTGTTGCTGTTGCCGCTGCCGCCGAAGGTGGACTGCCAGCTCTCCCGCACCCGCTGGGGGTCTTTTATGGTGCCGGGATGTTCCAGCACACCGCCGGGGGCCGCGCCATTGGCGAAGAACTTAGCCCCGTACTCCTCGCAGGCAATCGCCATACCGATGGCGTTCTTGGCCATGGCAATGGGACTGTATCCCACCAGCCCATCAAAGCCCAGACCGGGGATGTGCAGCACATCCGAGGGCGGCAGGTTGACGGTAACGCCCTTCATGGTGGGAGCATCCTCTGTGCTGGTGGTGTACTGGTAGTAGAGACGGCCTTTGGTGTCCCTGTCCACCACCATGCGGTTTGGCATCAGCGGATAGAGAGCAATGACCTCGCCCTTGCCGTTGCGGATGATCTGGGCGTAGGCGTTGCCCCACAGGAGCAGATGGGTCATGAGCGTCTCCCGGAACACGAAGGAACTCATTTCAGGGTTCGGCTCATCGTGGAGAAGATTATACAACGGATGATCCAGCGCCTTCTCCTTGCCGCCATCCTCTTTGTAACGGTAGAGGTGCAGCGGCAGACCCGCCACCGCTTCCGCCAAGATGCGGACGCAGGAGTACACGGCGGTCATCTGCATGGCGGAACGCTCATTGACGTTCTTGCCGGCGGTGGAGCCGCCGAAGAAGAAGCTGTACCCGCTGCCGGATGTCCGGTTCTGGGGCTTGTCGCGGGATTTGAACAAGCCGGAAAAGATGCCTATAGGCTTGACCTCACTTTCTTTTTTTATTTTTGGATATCCAAATACTTGACAGAGCGAGGAGAAAGGTGTATTCTTTGATCACAGCCTTTCTGGATATCCATTAAATCAAAGGAGATGATAAAATGCTTGGTAGGCCAAAAAGGAAGACAGCCGCGAAAAGCAATACCGTGTCCGCCTCAATGATAAAGAGGATGAAATGCTGGCTTTTGCCAGCAATGCGACTGGCGTTCCCAAGTCTGAAATCTTTAGAAAAGCTCTGCAGGAGTACTGTGAAAAGGTAAAACTCCAGCAGGCAGCAGAAGAAATTGGGGATGACACATCATGGGAAGATGACCGCATTAGTCTACAGCGCGCTGTTGAATGTCCCTATTGCAAAGCGAAAAATCGCATTGACCTGGAAGATGAAGGAACTGTTTCTACTTCCGAACGGCAGATGGGTGATGAGGTAATTTATGAATTTGAGAATGTGGAGTGTCAGTGCCATAGCTGCGGACGATCCTTCACGGTGTCTGGATATATTAGTGAGTACCCCATTGGGGCATTCAACGCTGAGAGTCTCCAGGTGACACCTATTGAACCTTTGCCAGATGAAACAACTCACGCTGTTGTTTGCCGCGACTGTGGTGCAGTGCTTGAGTCGGGTACAAAACAGAAGCTCTGCCCCGATTGCCGTGAAAAGCGCAAAGCCAAGTGGATGGAGCGCCTTAAGGCTGGGGCAAAGATTGTCGGCATTATCGGTGTAGCGGTGGGTGCTGCATACTTGGCTACAAAGGGAACCGGCGACTCCGATGAATCGACAGATGACTTTGAGCCGGAATCCCTGGGTGATGACTCTGGTCGAAAATTCAAACTCCTTATGAAATACCCCGATGGTACCGAGGAGGAAGAAGATGAACTCTTCGATTCCGAAGAAGAGGCAAAAGAGTACGGGGACTACATGATCTCCTGTTCACGGAAGGTGCGGAAACACTTTATATGTCTAACCCAGGCGACTACCCTCTGGAGGATTATGAAGACCCCGATTATGAAGTTATCGAAACGGAGTGATCAACAATGTTGGTGCTTTGTATCAACTACGCCTGTGACTGGGTTTAAATAACAAACATGGGATGCCGGTATACCTGTCCCATGAAGGAAATCGATGGTGAGCTGTACTTCCGTTTTAAGAACCAGTGGCATCGAGTACGGGATTACACCTCAGAACTGACATCAGAATTTCGCTAATAGGCAACCTATAAAAACAGCAGCCCTCTGCTGTCATAGACCGACTCGCTGGTGTCGTTGCCGCATCGGATGGCCCGATCAAGGGCCATAACGGTGGCAACGGCGCCATCTATTTTTTCTGTGGACTTTTCCTTGTCCGGTTTGATGTTCCCCACCGGGTCGGTGCGGATGTAGATGTTGTCCATCATCCAGCGGAGGACAGGATGTCCCCCATGGGCGATGCGTTCCTCCAGCACCAGTTTCATCAGCTCCTTGGTGGGCGGGGACATATCCTTGAAGCCCTGTCCGAAGGGAACCACCGTGAAACCCATGCCCTCCAGATTCTGCACCATCTGCACTGCGCCCCAGCGGTCGAAGGCGATCTCCCGGATGTTGAACCGCTCTCCCAGCCGCTCGATGAACTTTTCGATGTAGCCGTAGTGGACTACATTTCCCTTCGTGGTCTGGAGGTACCCCTGCCGCTCCCAGACATCGTAAGGCACATGGTCGCGGCGGACGCGCAGGTCGATGTTGTCTTCCGGTATCCAGAAGTAAGGCAGCACGGTGTATTTGTCCTCCTCATCCAGCGGCGGGAACACCAGCACAAAAGCCGTGATGTCCGTGGTGGAGGACAGATCCAGCCCGCCGTAACACACGCGCCCCTCCAGGTCATCTTCGGAGACCGGGAAGGCGCAGGCGTCCCACTTTTCCATCGGCATCCAGCGCACCGCCTGTTTGACCCACTGGTTCAGCCGGAGCTGGCGGAAGCTGTTTTCCTCGGCAGGGTTCTGCTTGGCCGACTCGCAGGCGGCTTTTACCTTATCCATCCCGACGGTAATATCCAGGGAAGGATTTGCCTTTTTCCACACCTTCGGGTCTGTCCAGTCATCCCCCTCATCGGCGCCGTAGATGACCGGGTAGAAGGTGGGATCGATTTTCCGGCCTTCCAGGATGTCTTTGGCCTTTTGGTGTGTCTCGTAGCAGATCGAGCGGGTATCCGTCCCCGCCGTGGTGATCAGGAAGTAGAGGGGCTGCATCCGGGCGTCCCCGGAACCCTTTTGTCATTACATCAAAGAGTTTCCTGTTCGGCTGGGTGTGCAGCTCATCGAATACCACACCGTGGATGTTGAAGCCATGCTTGGAGTAGGCTTCCGCCGAGAGCACCTGGTAGAAGCTGTTGGTGGAATGGTAGACGATGCGCTTCTGGGACGCGAGGATCTTGACCCGCTTGGAGAGCGCCGGACACATCTTCACCATATCCGCCGCTACCTCAAAAACGATGGACGCCTGCTGACGGTCGGCGGCGCAGCCATACACCTCGGCGCGTTCCTCACCGTCCCCGCAGGTGAGGAGAAGCGCCACCGCAGCGGCCAGCTCCGACTTACCCATTTTCTTTGGGATTTCGATGTAGGCGGTGTTGAACTGCCGATAGCCGTTCTCTTTGACCACGCCGAACAGGTCGCGGATAATGCGTTCCTGCCAGTCAATCAGTTCGAAGGGCTTTCCCGCCCAGGTGCCTTTGGTGTGGCAGAGACATTGGATGAAGCTGACGGCATAGTCCGCCAGGGCTTTGTCGTAGTGGGACCCCTTGGCCATGAAGGGCGTTGGGGTGTATTTCTTGAGCTTTCTGATGTCCGTCACCTCCGTAAAATGAGCATAAAAAACAGCCCTTCGCGGCTGTAACGAGGAACAGAGCCTTCCGGCTCCATCCCTGTAGGGTGTTATGTCGTGGTTGTTTTAGTTCGCCTTGCTCATTGCCCAGGCCATGGCGTGCCCGTTGTCGATGAAGGTCTCATCCGAAACGCTGACCAGCTTGATGTCGCCTTCGCAGGTGTGATCCTCAGTGGTGAACCGGTACACAGCGCCGTAGTAGCTGCGCCCGTTGGAATCGTAGAAGTACCCGACGGCGAGGATGCGGTCGCCAAAGGTAAGGATGGTCCCCAGGTTGTTCATCAGCTTCATTTCCAGGTTTTCCGGGGTGGTGGCTTCGGGCAGGCGGTAGGCTGCGGTCTTCTGGGCGGTGGTTTTCTTCATGTTCGTGTCCTCCAATTCGGCGGTGTATTCCCTTTCCGTGTACACATATTCGCTCTAAAGGCGGATAATAGCAAGCGATTTCTCAAAATATACTACACAAACCTTGCCGGGTGAAACTGTGCAGCTTACGGAAATCATCCCTTGAGGACATCGACCAGCCAGCCCGCTGTGGGGTGGGCTTCGCCGGTCAGCTTGTTGACCACCTGGTATTCGGTGTCGATGTAGTGGAGGGCCTTGCCAACCTTGACGAAAATGCAATCCTCATAGCCGGGAAGGTTGCTGCGGTAGACGCGGGCCACCCGGCTTTCGCCGTTGTAGGACTTGCCATCCCAGCCGTTGAAGGTGAACTCGATGCGTTCCTTGGTGTGGGTGAACAGTTCCTCAAAGGTGCGGCGGCTGATTGCAATGCGGTCAATCAGTTCAAAGTTCTCTCGAATCTGCCATGCTTTCATCATTTTGAATTCCTCCTGAAAAGTGGTGTTTTCCCTTTCGGTGTGTACATATTCGCTCTAAAAGCGAATAATAGCAAGTCAATTCGGAGGAATATACCACACAAACATGGCGTTCAGATATTGTGTGTTTTACAGCTTCATTCCGACCTCAGACAGCGGTGGATGGTCTGGATAATGGAGTCCTGCTCCTCAGGCGAAACGCCAATGCTGTCCAGCGCCTCCCGTGTGCCGCAGTCCGGGCAGATGAGGGTCTCGTTGTCCAGCCGGGAAAGCGCCGGAGGTTCGTAGTAGGGCTTGCCGCAGCGTGGGCAGATTGACAGGCGGCTGATGTTATCTTCCTTCATGGGGCTTCATCCTTTCTCTGCTGTACCGACAGGCTTCCAGGAGCTTGTCAACGGGGAATCCGAAGAACCGGTAGCCCTGGCCGCAGATGCTCAAGTAGCTGCTGGCGGGAATGCCGTAGGGCCGTTCCTCTCGCATGATGTACACGAAAGCCCTCCGGCGTCGGAGCTTGCCGGTGCGGATGCCTTTGACATCCAGCGTCATCTCGGTTTTGTAGTAGAAGCTGGGGTATCCTTCGTAGCGGTCCAGTGCCAGCTCATCTTGGTCGGTGACCTCCCAGACCGCAACGGGGACCGTGCATTCCTTCTTCGGCTCGACCGTGAGATAGGAGCCGGTCTTGCTGCCCTTGAACAGGAGCCGGTAGTTCTTCAGTTCCGAGGTGCCGATGATCCGCGCCCCAGGACAGCGCCAGCGCATTTGCTGGACGTTGAGGTTGCTGCCATAAGCGATGTAGTACCTCTTATCTGTCATTGCCCTGCTCCTCCTTTTCCACCTTTGCCAGAATCCTTTCAGCGCATTCGATGGAATTACCGATTGCTTCATCAAAGAGTTCATTCCATGTCACGCGCCGTCCCTCCACTCTGGATCGCAGTTTTTTTCAGTTCTCTCAATTTTTCCACCAGTTCTTGCGGAAATCGTATGTTGAGTGTTTTTCTTTGTTCCATTTGGTATCCATCCTTTCCTGGAGGACTTAGGTTACTTGTCCTTCTACCACCGAAAGCCCGCGTCAGCGGGTTCAGGGGGGCCTCTGGGCGGCGTCCTTCAAGCGGCGGCTCTGCCGTTGCGGAAGGCTGCGTCACCGGAAAGGCGGCGGGTCAGGATGTCTCGTGCGGTTTCGAACTCCTCGCCGATGAAGCCCAGGCGGAGGAGCCAGGTGCGCATGGCGTATTTGGGGTTCTCGTTCTGCTGAGGCTTGGGGCTGGCAGTTCGCACCGTCTTGGCCATCTGGCTGAGCGCCAGGCAAAGCTGGATGTAACTCTTCAGCTGGCCAGCGTGAAGGCCGTTGCGTTTACCATTGGAGGGAGCATCAAATTGGAAAAGCCGGAACTCGACCGTGCCTTTGGTGAAGGTGGCGTGGAGGTTGAGCATATGGTAGCGGCTGTCATTGTAATGGTGGCTTCTGCCGTAGTTAGTGCCCTGGCTTCTGTACCAGATGTCGGCAAGGTCGGCCATGGTGGTGGGCTTCCTGCGGTTGAGCTGTTCCAGGAAGCGAGGGTCTACTGTGCGGCAATACCGACTTATGCGGTAGTGGTCGAGATCGAGGGCTTCGGCCAGCAGGCTCTCATGGCTTGCCATGATGTTGGCCAGATTGCGCAGGGTCTGCGGGGTGTGGCCCTTGGCTCCAATGTGGATGTGGACTCCGCAGCCCCTGGTGGAGTCGCTTTTGGCTCCCGCCTTGCGGAGTCGGCGAATCATCTCCTGCAGGGTTTCCATGTCGGCGTAGGTCAGGATCGGGGTGACCATCTCACATTTTTCGCTGTCTGGGCCGGAAATGGAAACGTCCTTCTGGAATTTCCATTCGCGTCCCTGGCTGTCCCATGCGCTCCAAGTGCTGTACCCGTTGCGGTGGGCGGTGTTCTCATAGCGCCCGGTGCCAAAGAACTCGGCGGCGACCTTTGCCGCCCGGCTGCGGTCGATGTTGTTCATCTCGACCTCGACCCCAATGGTCTGCTTCTTCATTTCCTCGATTTGGATTCTCGTTTTCTCGTTCATGGTTCTACCTCCTGGTTGGTGTTGTTTTCCCTTTCGGTAGTGTCATATTACCTCTGAAGGCACACTATATCCAGGACTATTTGAGCCATAAACTACACGATCTTGTGGTCGGAAAACTGTGTATCTTACAGCGCCTTATTCCCCAACCTTGCAGCAGACATCTTCGCCAAAGGCCACGTTCAGGCCGCTGCCGTTGTCCCATGCTACCAGGATGCTCCCCATATCGTCCACACCCAGCACCGTGCCTTTCGTCCCAATAGGCGGAGCCTGGGGATCATCCATGCGGATGAGTTCCACCCGTGCGCCCTTGGGGTAGCGGGAGCGGAGGAGCGTCAGCGTTTCTTTACTCGGAAGCCGCATCGTCCGCCACCTCCTTCTGGGGAACCGCCTTGAAAGCGGAGCTGCCGGTCAGGTTTCGCAGGAGGATTTTGCGCTCCTGTTTGAACTTCGGCCCGATGAAGCCCAACCGGAGGAAACAGCGAAAGGCGTACTTGTCGTTCCCGGTGTCCCGCTCCTTGGCGGTAACGCGCTTCTGATTTCTGGCCATCTCGCACAGGGTGCAGATGAAGTGGTCATAGGCCTTGACCTCCTCCGGCGTGGGCGTCCCGGCAAACCAGGGAAAGGAGACCTTCGTCTCACCGACTTCAATGGGTAGCTCCTCCACCCCCAAGGGCTTTGCGGATCAGGCTGCCCTTCGCCGCCGTGATATCCTTGAGGTTTTGCAGCGCCGCTTCAGAGAACAGGCTGGCTGGCATGGAGATGCACAGCCCGTCCACCTCGGCGGGAGACGGCTCTACCGTCTCGGATACCTCGACCTCCTGCGGCTCGGCGGTGAAGCCCTGGCTGTCCAGCGTTTCGATGAGGTTTTTGATCTCCTCGCTGTCGGCCCGGTCATCAAAGGCGACGCCGCCATTGCGGTCGATGGTGAAGTAGTCCACCTGGTAGGCGAAGCTGGGCGCGCCCAGGTATTTAGCAGGAGCGCCGGTAATCTCGCTGATGGCGGTCACCAGCCGCTTGCGGTCGGTGCCGGTCAGGTTGTATCGCAGGGTCATTTCTCGTTCCTCCTTGATTTTTGGTAGTCACATATTCGCTCTGCGGCCCCCAAATATCAAGTCAAATAGAAACCTGGGATTGTAGAATTATGCGGGAGATAATTGTGTACTGAACACAATGCCGGAGAGGACGAACCAGACGCAGGGCAGCGCCACGCCGTTGCCCCACATCTTGTATTCCGCCGCATCGGAGTAAGGGGCTTTCAGCCATTTGACGATCTGCCGCTCCGTCTTGGGCTTCACGGAGGGATTCACGGCTCTTCGGTGTGTCTCCCAGACCTCCGTCCAGAACGCGATGTCCTCCCTGGTCGGCTCCGGGGTTTCCAGGCCGGCGCACCACCAGTCCGGGAAACCCTGCAGCCGGGCGCATTCGGTGGGGGTCAGCCGCCGCACGGTGTAGCCGCTGTTCACAGCGGTGGGGTCTTTGTAGTCCCGTGCCATGAGTGTAGGAGAAGTTTCTTTTTTCGACCTGGGCATAGCTTCCGGTGGTCATAGCGTAAACCACGGCAATCCCGCCTTGATTGCAGCCTGGGTTCCCGCCGCTGGTATCCAGAGTACGGGATGTCCGCGCTTTGTAGATCCCAGCGTGGGGATTGCTGGAGAGCATGGCCTTGGACTGGTCGGAGGAGATGCCAAAGGCCACAGGCTCGAAGAGGGCCTGGTCGTTGTTGCAACCCAGCGTAGCGGACTTGTCCTCCTGGATGAGCGGCCCTTTCCCGCCGCCCTCGCAGCCGGAGCGGATCTTCATCACCAGCGGCACATTCATCCCGCCTGTCCCCATGCGGGAGGTCAGCGTCTGAACGGTACCGTCATCGGCGATTTTGATTCGGCTGTCGATGGGGTGGCTCTCCAGCGCAATAGCAGCAGGAACCACGCCGGCCCGAAGCGTAGGGGCGCGCTCCGGCTCAAAACCGATACCCCGGCTGTCCGCCGAGTGTTCGGTGCAGAAGCCAGCGGCATCCAACACACAGGGCGGATGCCCATGGTGTTCCGCCCGGAGCGTGGCGGCGACTTCGCTGGACACGTCCATGCAGCTCCCGCCCTGGTCGTTCAGGCAGATGCCTGCCGCTCCAGAGCCAGCCGCAGGATTTCTGGCAGCTCTTTGCCACGCACGGAAGCCCTCCGCAGAATACCCTGACAGGCCTTCGGACTCAAATAGTACTTGTCCGGCACCCCAGCCTGCAAAATCTGCGACAAGGAAGATGCGGCGTCTTCGCTGGGGGACTCCCCAGTGTTGCGCGTCAAGAGTGCGGTACGCAACGCTCCACTGCTCTCCCATGTACAGGTCGGCGTAGGGCCAGAGGTTTTTTCAGGCATAGGCACCTGGGCGCCCGGCTCCTTGATCCCGATGACCGCTTCGAGGGCGGCCTTGAAGTCCTCTCCGTGATTGGAGCTGAACGCGCCGGGGACGTTCTCCCATACGATGTATCTTGGATATTTGCCATGGGTGGCATCCCTCATTTCCTGAATGATGCGGATGGCCTGGTAAAAGAGGACGGATTGCTTCCCGTCCAGGCCGGCCCTCCGTCCGGCGATGCTCATGTCGGTACAGGGGAGCCGAAGGTGATGATGTCCACCGGCTCGATCTTCCCGCCATCCATCTGGGAGATGTCGCCGTAGTGTTTCATAAAGGGAAGCCGCTTTGCGGTCACCCGGATGGGGAACGGCTCGATCTCTGAAGCCCACACCGGGGTGATCCCGCAGAGCAGACCGCCCAAAGGAAAACCCCGGAGCCATCGAAAAAAGACTACCGAGGGTCAAAGCTGTATTCAATTCCATGGGCGCCTCCTCAGAACAGCGGGATGTCTTCCGCATCGTCCCCAGCCACCTCCTCATAGCGGTAGGTCAAGCCCGTCCCGCTGGAGGGATACACCGTCCGCATTGCCCACCTGCTCGATGTACCGCTTCACGATGACATCGCAGAACTTTTCATCCAGTTCGATGGTGCGGCAGATGCGGTCGGTTTGCTCACAGGCGATGAGGGTGCTGCCGGAACCGCCGAAGGGGTCCAGCACAATGGCGTTGCTCATGGAGGAGTTGAGAATTGGATAGGCCAGGAGCGGGATGGGCTTCATGGTGGGGTGGTCCTTGTTCTTCTTGGGCTTATCGAACTCCCAGATGGTGGACTCTTTCCGCCCGGTGTACCACTGGTGTCTGCCTTTCTTCTTCCAGCCGAAGAGGATCGGCTCATGCTGCCACTGGTAGGGTGAGCGGCCCAGCACCAGGGACTGCTTCTTCCAGATGCACGTCCCGGAAAGGTAGAAGCCGGCGTCCGAGAATGCCTTTCGGAAGTTCAGCCCCTCGGTGTCCGCATGGAACACATAGATGGAGGCATCGTCCGCCATGGCTTCCTCGGTATTTTGAAACGCCGCCAGCAGGAAATCATAGAAGGCGGCGTTCTCCATGTTGTCGTTCTTGATCTTCCCGGCGCCGCCCTCGTAGTTGACATTGTAGGGCGGGTCGGTGATGACCAGGTTGGACTTCAAGCCCTCCATCAGCAGGGCGAAGGTCTCCGGCTTGGTGCTGTCCCCGCAGACAAGCCGGTGCCGCCCCAGCGTCCACACATCCCCGGCCTTGGTGATAGTAGGCTTCTGCAGCTCGGCGTCCACATCGAAGTCATCCTCTTTGACCCCGTCCTTCAAGCTGTCCTTGAAGAGGTCATCAATTTCGGCTGGGTCAAAGCCGGTGAGGGATACATCAAAATCGGCGCCCTGCAGGTCGGAGATAAGGAGCATCAGCTTGTCCTTGTCCCAATCGCCGGAGATTTTGTTGAGGGCGATGTTGAGAGCTTTTTCCCGTTCCTCATCCATCTCCACCACCACACACTCCACCTCGGTGACGCCCATGTCCATGAGCACCTTCAGCCGCTGATGACCGCCCACCACCCGTCCGGTGGACTTGTTCCAGATCACCGGCTCTACATAGCCGAACTGCTCCATGGAGCGTTTCAGCTTGTCGTATTCCGGGTCGCCGGGCTTTAAGTCTTTGCGGGGATTGTAGTCGGCGGGGATGAGGTCGGCGGTGTGTTTACGTTCAATCAGCATACTTTTCCACCGCCTTTCTCAGTTCCTCAGTCTTGTCGAGGTTCTCCCAGCTGAACTTGTAGCCGTTGAAGTGTCCGTAGGCGGCGGTGTCGGCGTAGATGGGAGCGCGGAGATGCAGCAGGGACATAATGGCGGCGGGCCGCAGATCGAACACGTCCAGCACCGCCAGCCGGATCACATCCTCGTCCACCCTGGCGGTGCCGAAGGTGTCGATCTCCACAGCGGTGGGTTCCGCCTTGCCGATGGCATAGGAGATGGATACCTGGCATTCCTCCGCCAGCCACGCGCCCACCACGTTCCGGGCGATAGCTCTGGCCATGTATGCGGCGCTGCGGTCCACCTTGGTGGGGTCCTTCCCGGAGAAGGCTCCGCCGCCATGGGCAGCAAGACCGCCGTAGGTGTCCACCATCAGCTTCCTGCCGGTCAGTCCGGTGTCGGCGGCGGACCGCCCTCCACAAACCTGCCGGAGGGGTTGATGAGGATCTCCACATCCTTGGGGAAGTCGAAACGATCCAGAATGGGATACAGAACCTCCGAGATGATCTCCCGGCGAAGCTCCTCCAGATCCTTGTCCGCATCGTGCTGGACGGACACCACGATGTTCTTGGCGCTCACGGGTTTCCCATCCTCATAGGCCACGGTCACCTGGGCCTTGCCATCAGGGCCGACGCCACGGATGGTCCCATCGTGCATGGCGTCATCCAGTCCTTTGCAGATTTCATTCGCGAAGACCACCGGGACGGGCAGACGGGTCCAGGTCTCCCTGGTGGCGTAACCGTACACGGTGCCCTGGCCGCCAGCGCCGGTGGATGCGAACACATCCTCGCTGCTACCGTCCCGCACTTCCAGCGCGGAATCCACACCGCCGGCAATGTCGGGACTCTGCCGGTGAACATAGACGAACACGATGAATTTCATGGGGTTGTAGCCCACCTTGCGGAGGACTTCCCGGACCACCGAGCGGATGTTGATCTTCGCCGCGCAGGTGATCTCCCCGCAGACGAAGATTTTTCCCTTGGTGGCCATGACCTCACAGGCGCAGCGGGAATAGCGGTCGTGCCGCAGGCACTCGTCCAGAATGCTGTCGGCGATCAGGTCGCACAGCTTGTCTGGGCGGCCGCGCCGCACGCTCTCAGCCGTTTTGTATTTTGTCATATCAGTTTCCTTTCCGAGCGGACAGCAGCCGCTCCATCACATCGTCCTGGGGCGTGGCCCCGCCATACTCGCTGGAACAGTTCTCCTTGACGATTTGGTAGATTTCCATCCACAGGCGGTTGGTTTGAGACATGAAGTTCTGGCTCATCGCAACATAGGGGCTTTGAATCGCATTCCCCGTGGTGGGGTGCTTGGCGAGGAACCCGTACTCGGTGATGGCCTCCTCACACTGTATCCAACGGGCCACGCTCATGGCGTACCGTTCTAAAAGCTGCGGGGAAACGAGAGCGGCGCAGCCCCGCTCCGCCAGCCAGGTCCAGGTCTTTTCATAGACCTCGGCGGCGACCAGCGTCTTGCCATCCTTCTGGGTGGCGGACAGCATGGCTGACGGTTTCGGCATGGGCTGACCTTCTAAATCGGCTGTGTCCTGAAAGTCGATGACAGTCAGCTTCCTTCTGCCGGGATTGCCCTCGGCGATCTTGTCTACGAGGGGCTTCTTCTTTGCGCCGGCACCAGCACGGGCACCGCCGCGGTTGGTACCGTCGTTGGCCACAGGCTACCTCCTTTCTCGGCCTGGGGTATATACCCCCTTTGAAACCGCGATTTTGTGCGCGAGACCCCCAGCCCGTTGCACGGCCCACAGGCTGTAGAGATTTTTATTCCCCTACCGTCAGTTTTGTGCTATACTATGTTTGTAACATTAGTTGGTTATGGTGACAATCATGTCCCTGCTCAACGGAGTCCCAGTCGACACAGTTTCACTCTTCTTGACGGTAATTCAAACAGCAATTGCTATTGGAAGTTTAAAGGGGAACTCGCGATGGTAAACGGGTATAACACGGTGGTATGCGGCGCGCACGGAGTGGCCTCGTTGTAACTGTGGACTCCGCAGGGGAAATGTGAGAAACCTTAACAAGTGCCCATAGCAGGTTCGAATCCTGCCCGCTCCGCCATATTGGAGACTACCCTTCGGGGTGGTCTCCATTTTTTCTGTGCCAGCGATCCCCGCGTTGGGCGTGGATTCTGGCGTGACAGGATTTACAGAGGGCAACGAGGTTGTCCCGTGCGTGTGTGCCACCCTCTGAAAGAGGTACCTTGTGATGCACCTCCTCAGCGGGAGTCAGCCTGCCATCCCGCTGGCACAGCTCGCACAGCGGGTGCTCCTGGATGTACCGGTCGCGGATGCGCTTCCAGGCGCGGCCATACCTACGGCGTACAGCCGGGTCACGGTCGTACTTCTCGTAGCGTTTAGCTTCCGCCTTGGCGTGCTCCTCGCAGAACCTGCCGTCCGTCAGCTTGGGACAGCCGGGGTACGAACAGGGGCGCTTTGGCTTTGTGGGCACCATTCCACCTCCTTCCGGGCATAAGAAAAGCCACCGCAGGGGTGGCCCCACGATGGCTTCGCTTGATTCTTTTGGCAATTATAATGGTACCACGGGGCGGCACTCTCATTCAATACATCGAACTCTCATGTTTCCTGGGGACGGGAAATTCCCGCAGCGCCCAGTCGTGGAGACGGTAGATGTGCTGGATAGAGTAGCCCATGTCCACGGCGATTTTTTCCCAGGGCATGAAGCACAGATACCGCTTCTCCAGAAGGAGCTGGTACTCGGCGTTGGGGATGGATTTCACCCGGCGGGTGATTTCCGCTTCAAATCCACCAGTTCATCGATGTCGTGGTTGATCTCGTTCTGCAAATCCACGATCTTGACCACCGCTTCCGCCATCCGGGACTCGGAGCGGTTGGGGTTGCGCGGCATCCCTGCAAGGGTGGCCGTGGCATGGGTGGCCAAATCATTGAGAGCCGCGACCTGCTGGATTTTGGCGTTGATCCGGGCGTCCAGAAGCCGGGCTTGGGATAAATATTCTTTCGCTGTCATTTTCGCACCTCCAGATCCGCTTTGACTGCGTTGATCAGAGCCGACTGCGCCCGTTCCTTCTTTTGAAGGGCGGACATGATCCGCTCATCAATGGTGTTCTTCGTGATAATGTGATGGATGACCACAGTTGTGTCTTTCTGCCCCTGCCGCCAGAGCCGGGCGTTGGTCTGCTGGTAAAGCTCCAGCGACCAGGTCAGCCCGAACCAGACCAGGGTGGAACCGCCGGACTGCAGGTTCAGCCCATGGCCGGCGGACGCCGGGTGGATGACCGCCACCGGGATCTTGCCCTGGTTCCAATCGGCGATATCCCGGCTGGTCTTGATCTCCCGGACGGTGAACCGCTCCCGGATGCGCTCAGGTCGTGCTTGAACCAGAGTAGGCCACCAGGACGGGCTTGCCGTTAGCGGCTTCGATGAGGTCCTCCAGGGCGTCCAGCTTGCGGTCGTGTAGCCGGAGCACCCGCTTGTCCTCCCCGTACACCGCGCCGTTGGCCATCTGGGAAAGCTTGTTCGCCAGAGCTGCCGCGTTCCCGGCGTCCACCTCTTCACCGTTCAGGGAGAGCACCAGCTCCGCCCTCATGGTGTCGTAGGATTGCCGCTCCTTTTCGGAGAGGTCGACCTTGACCTCGTTGACCACGCATTCCGGCATATCCAAATAGTCGCCGGCCCGCATGGAGATGGTGATGTCGGAGATCCGCTCATAGATGGCGTCCTCGGCTCCCGGCAGGGGCTTGTAGGAGAACACCACCTGGGCGTTGCGCTTGTCCGGCTGGAAGTAGGCGCTGCGGTACCGGGTGATGAACCGACCCAGGCGTCTGCCCATGTCCAGCACCCGGAACTCCGCCCATAAATCCATGAGTCCGTTTGAGGAGGGGGTGCCGGTCAGGCCCACGATGCGCTTCACGCCGGGCCGCACCTTCAGCAGAGCGCGGAACCGCTTAGCCTGGTAGCTTTTGAAGGAGGACAGCTCATCGATGACCACCATGTCATAGTCGAAAGGTAGCCCGCTGTCCTCCACCAGCCACTGGACGTTCTCCCGGTTGATGATGTACACACTGGCCCTCTGCAGGAGCGCCGCCTTGCGCTGGGCTTCGCTGCCGACCGCGACCGAGTAGGTAAGCCCTCGCAGGTGGTCCCACTTCTCGATTTCACCGGGCCAGGTGTCCGCAGCCACGCGGAGCGGGCGATGACCAGCACCTTGCGAACCAGGAAGCTGTCCAGACAGAGGTCGAAGATGGCGGTCAGGGTAATGACGCTCTTGCCAAGGCCCATGTCCAGGAACACCGCCGAAACGGGATGCTCCAGGATGAAGTCCGTGGCGTAGGTCTGGTATTTATGAGGACTGTATTTCATCCAGTATCCCTCCAATCTGCTCTGGGCTGTCGATGCGGTACACCGGAAAGCCCAGCGCTTCCAACTGCTGCTTCCGCCTTATCTGCAAAGGCCGGAGCGCCTTGCCCGGCGATTTCAGCTCAATGAAGGCGATTTTCCCCTTGGGGAGGAGCACCAGGCGGTCTGGCACTCCATCAAACCCTGGACTTACAAACTTGGGTGCGAGACCGCCCATGATTCGGACGGCCTTCACCAGTTTGGCTTCAATGGCTTTCTCCCGCATATTGGCCTCCTGTGTTCCGGGAACCGAAAAATCCCCTTATGCGCGTATATGCGTGTTTCGCGTGCTGATGACCCTTATTTCCTTTATCTTTCGATATATAATAAATGTTGGGAACACAGGAACGCTGCCCCTGGGAACTTGTTCCCGAAATTTGTGCCTGAGCGTCTCTTCATTGGGAACACCCCTTCGGAACAAAGACGTACTGCGGCCCGTAGAGGGGGATGCGCACCTTGCTCTCCGCCCGTTTCCAGCCCAGCCGCGCCAGGATACCCGTCAGCTCATTGCTGTCAGTGCGACGCAGGTTGGCCCGTTCCTTGCCGAAGCACTCGCACCAGATCTCCATGTTGGACACACTGGTGCGCTTCACCGTCCCCTTTTCCTGCAAGTTGCCGAAGTCGGAGCCGGCGAGGAAATTGCGGCGTTCAAAGAGGTCCATCTCCGCCCAGCGTTCCGGCAGAAGGGTGTCCATATATTCCCGCACCAGCCCCTCGCGCTCATCGGACTCCATGGCTTCCCGCTGCTCATCCTTGGCCAGCGCGTCCATTTCGGGAGAGAGGTAGAGCTTCTCACCCTGCCGCACATACATGAGAGCTTCCGCCCAGATCTGGAGGATCTCCTCGTGGGTCAGGTTCCAGGACTGCTTCTTTCCGCTGCCGGGGTCTTGACCGGCCAGAAGCGGCGGTTGCCGGTGGTGTCCCGCAGATACCCGGACTCGGCGTTAGTGGTGCCGAAGAACACGCACTGGCGCAGATGGGGCGTGGCCCGTTTGCCGAACGCCGCCCGGTAGATGTCGTTCTGCCGGGAGAGAAAGGAGCGCAGGGTCTCCACCTCAGCCTTCTTCAGCCCGGCCAGCTCACCGATCTCCAAGATCCAGTACCCCTGGAGCTTCTCGGCGGCGGTTTTGTCCTTGGTGTCGCCCAGGTTCAGGCTGTCCGAAAACCACTCTCCGGCCAGCTTGGCGATGAGGGTGCTCTTGCCCACACCCTGGGGACCGTTGAGCACCAGCATGGAGTCGAACTTGCAGCCCGGACGCAGCACCCGGCTGATGGCGGCGCAGAGGGTCTTCCGGGTCACCGCCCGGACATAGGCGGTGTTGCCGGCGCCCAGATACTCCACCAGCAGGGTGTCCACGCGGGGAACCTTATCCCATTCCGGCAGACTTTCGATGAACTCCCGAATGGGATGATAGGCCCGGTCATCCGCCACTTTGGTCACGGCGATGTCGTAGTTCCGTGCGGAGAAGGTGCCGTAGTGGGCGTCCACATAGCTGATAAGCTGGGCGTCATCGGCGTCCCGCCAGAACTTGGAGGGGATGCTTCCAGGGCACCTCGCCCTTGATCTCCATCCGTCCAGGAGCTGGTTGAACACCACGCCCTTGAGGTTGGGGTCGTTCTCCAGAATGAGGGTCAGGTTGTGCAGGGTGTTCTTCACATGGCCGGACTTGTCCAGCTCCAGGCCGTTCTGCCAGTCCTCATCGGAAAACTCGGCGCTGGCCTGGGCGATGCGCTCCTCGGCGAAGACCGCTTTGACCTTATCGTCCGCCAGGGCAAGGTCGCTCATGGCTTTGAAGGAGGGTAGCTTGCCCGGCGGGGTGTCCAGCCCCACGTTTTCGTCCAGCTCCCGGAATTTGTGGAGCCGCACCAGGTCGAAGGCGTTTAACAGCTTTCCGCAGACCGGATCGGTGGCGTGGTGGCTGTAGGCAAACTTCCCATCGTACACCACTACGCCGGCGGCGGAGTCTGCGGGGATGTAGTCATAGCGCCCATTCATAGCGGACGGTTCGTAGACATCGGTGAGGAAGGCTTCAATGGCTTCCTCAATGGTGTAGGCGCGGCAGAAAGCGCCCACGATACCGGTCTTTTTCCAGAGGGGTCGGCCTGCTGGGTGATGCTCCGGCGCACCGCTTCGGACTGGCGAGAGGAAACCGGCCAGGTGGAGGCGTCGTGCCAATCGGCGTACTTGGCGAGATAGGCGTCCGGGTCCAACAGCGGGCCTTCCTTGGTTTTGTAGAAGAACTCGCCGTTTGCGGAGGTGGAAGGCCAGTACATCAGGCGGCAGGCTTCATAGGTGGTATCGTCAAACAGGTCGATGCCGATCTCTTGGCTACCATCCGGGCCACAGCCGGATACTCCTCCTCGGTGATATCGCGGGCCAAGGGGATGATCATCCGCAGCCGGGGATGCTCCGGCGTGTGTTTATGGGTGGAGTAGACGCAGCACTGAAAGTCGTGGAGCAGGTCGATCTCGTCCCAGACCCCAGGTTTGCCGTAGTCCATATCCAGGGTGAGCATGGAGCGGCAGAGTACCATGCCGTTCTTGCGCCTCCCTCCCGGAGCTGACCGCCCACGAAGCCGCCCACGTCCTTGATGTTGTCCTGGGCGCCCTTCTTCAGCTTGCGGTATTCCTCCACGGTCTCCGTGGTGCGGATGGTGGAGCCGACCCTGGCGCACAGGTCTTCCCAGGAGATGTCCCGGTTCTTCCACTTCTTATCCATGCGGCTGTTGCCTACAGCGATTTTCATACGGACACCTCCTGGCAGTTCTCCGTGAAATAGCGGATGGTCTGGCCTTTGCGCCTGGCCTTCTCGATCTCGATGCTCATGCCTTTGGAGACGGTGTCCCCGAACACCCACAGCTCGGCGCATTTGGTGAGCAGGACAATGTCCATGAAGAGGGCCAGATCCCGCTCCCTGGGGTTGGCGTCATCCATGAACTGGGGAAAGTACAGATGGGGCGCGATTGGGATATACCCGGCGTCCACGGCGAAGCGGCAGTAGCGCACCGCCTTTTCCTGGTTGCCCTCCACATCCCCGGAGAGCGGAGAGCAGATATACACGACCGGACGGAAGGAGCGGAGCTTGCGCGCCTCGTTCTCAATCCGGGTCAGGGCTTCGTAGGCCGTAGGGTCGTAGTAGCCCTCACAGTTGAATTTGTTGATTCCCCATAAGGGTCACCTCAGTCTTTCTGATAAAAGTCGCAGACATAACCGTCTGCCCGGGCAGCAGCCCTTCCGCCCAGGCGGGGTCTGGCCCATGATAGCGCAGATGTCATCCAGGGATGCGTCCGCCGGAGCTTCGATGACCGCTTCGTCATGGACGTGCATGACGATTGAGTACCCCCGCCGCTTCCAGCCGGCGCATGGCTTCCACCAGGATGTCGCGGGCGGTGGCCTGGACGATGTTCTCCACAAATTTGGGGCCGTAGCTCTCCAGTCGCAGCCACTTTTTCTGTTCGCCCACACCCTCGTAGGTGACGGACTCGCTGCCATAGCGGTTGACGCCCATCTTGGGCTTCACATACACCAGCTTTCTGCCGGAGGGGAGCGCGATGAACATCATGCCGCTTTGGTAGAAGAAGCGGATGCCGTGCGTCTCGGCGGGAACTCTGTCCCGGACGCAGGTAGCGGCGGCGCGGTCTACATCCCACCAGAACTTCACGATCCGGGGGTTGGACTGCCGCCATGCGTCCACCAAGGGCTTCAGCTCTTCCTCGGTCAGGCCGTAGTTCAGAGCGCCCATGGCTTTCAGCGTCCCCACCGAGCCGCCGTAGCCCAGGGCCAGCTCCGCGATTTTGCCCTTCTGCCGGAGATGGCCGTTAACGCCGTGTTTGACCACGGGGACATGGAACATCTGGCTGGCCGAAGCGCAGTAGATGTCACCGCCCTGGGCGAACACCTCCTGCCGCCACTGCTCTCCGGCGATCCAGGCGATGACCCGCGCTTCGATGGCCGAAAAGTCCGCCACGAAGAAGCGGCATCCCGGCTTGGGGATAAAGGCGGTGCGAATCAGTTCGGAAAGCACCAGCGGGACGGAATCTAGAGCAGCTCCACGGCGTCAAAGCGCCCGTCCCGCACCAGTGTCCTGGCCTGTTTCAGATCGGGCAGATGGTTCTGCGGAAGGTTCTGCACCTGGATGAGCCGCCCGGCAAATCTGCCGGTTCGGTTGGCTCCGTAAAACTGGATCAGCCCACGGGCGCGGTCATCCGGACAGACCACCGACTCCATGGCGGTGTATTTCTTGACGCTGCTTTGGCCAGCTCCTGCCGCAGGGACAGGGCCAGCTCCACCTCGCCCTCCGCATGGAACAGAAGTTCCAGTACGGATGCTTTGGAGAGGACTCGGCTTCCACACCCTTTTCCGCCAGCCACGCTTTGAGCTGGGCAGGGCTGTTGGGGTTCTCCAGCCCGGTGACCGAGCGGGCCTGTTCCAGATGGGTGCGCTTGAACCGCTCGTCACAACGGATGGCCTGGGTCACCAGGGTGCGGTCCAGCAGAATGCCCCGGTCGTTGATGCGCTGGTCGAGATGGTAGTTCTCCCACTCCTCCTGGGAGACCGGGAAACAGGACAGTCTCTGCTGGATGGACATCTCCGTCTCTACATCCCGGAGGTTGTAGGCTTTGAAGGCGGCCCACTTCTCCGGCGCGTCTGTAGGAAGGCGGCGAAAGGTGGAGCCATCCCTGGCCTTCGCCGGTGTGCAGAAATAGCGCACCAGGTCTTTGCCCTCCTTGAGTTTCTGCTTCTCCAGGCCCAGCACGGCGCCGGCCCCTCCAGAGAGAGGGGCAGACCCAGGGTAGCAGACCACACCATGGTGCAGTACCAGGAGTCGGGGTCCAGGTATTGTCCGACAGGGTACCCCAGGTGCCGGGAGAGACACACCCGCTCGAACTGTGCGTTGAAGGCCCACTTGGACACCGCAGGGTCTGTCAGCGCAGCCAGCACATCGGCGGGGGATGCGTTCGCCGATGGTGAGATCCACCACCCGGACGGGGCCGCTGTCCACGGAATAGCCGAACAGCAGCACTTCAAACTCCGGGACCTGGCAGTAGCGGTACACGCCGCACTTGGCCAGCGGCTCCGGGGAAAAGGTTTCAATATCGATGGATAGCGTTTTCATAGGATCTCCTTTCCCGCAACGTAAGGGCGGCAGAGGTCGCCCTCCGCCACCCTCGCCGGATGGTTGTTAGGAAAGGAAATCGTCATCGAAATCGGTGGAGAAGTCATCAGCGGCAGAGGAACGACCACCCAGAGGTTCACCGTCCCGCACCTTCTGGATGTTGCCCAGGCCGCAGGCGATGCTGCGGTTGCCGTTGGAGTTGAAGGCGTAGAAGTTGATGGACACACGGGCGTAGCAGCCGGAGTAGACCTCGGCGCGGTCCAGGATGGGCTGCACGGGCGGTCCACGATCTGGGGCGCGGTGGTGCTGTTGGCGTTGACGAAGTAGGCGCCCTTGTAGGCTTCATCGTCCCGCTCCAGATCACCGTCCCGCAGGGGAGCTTCAGCGCGGCCTTGTTGGGGATCTTCCCGCCGAACTTGGCGGCTCCGTCTTGATGGCGGCGTCCACAGCGGCGTTGATGGCATCGATGGTCTTGGTGTCGGTCTTCGGGATGATGAGGGAAACGCTGTACTTGGGGTTGCTTCCGTTGATGGAGGCCGGCTCCCCAAACGTTGGCGTAGGACAGGCGGACAACACCGGTGACCACCTTGGTCGGGTTCTTGTGATTGACAGACATATCGTTATACCTCCGTAATTTCAGTAAATTCTTGGGCGGCATCCATCGTGCTGATGGCCGGACGCCTGTCGGATACCGGAACCAGGGTCGGCCTGCCCTTGGGCTTTTCGACCAGGCTACCGAGCACCTCGGCAAAGGCCTTTTGCCCATGAGCTTCTCCATCTCGGTGATGGGGATGAGGGTCTTCTTGAAGATGTCGTGGTACCCGGCGGCGTTGGCGGCGCGGATCACGGCTTCCTCATCTGTGTACTTGCGGTTGGTGCGGCTCTCCACCAGCTTGAATCCGTGCCACACCTTGCCGTGGTGGATGGCGGCGTCCTGGGCGTAGGCTTCGATTTCGCCGGCCCACTTGGTCAGGCCGGGCAGACGGGAGAGTATGTCCTCGATCTCCGCATCGGTGAGGAGCGGCGGCATGGCGAACTCGTACTTGGCGAGCTGGAGCTTGGCTTCCGCTCTGGCGCGGCACTTCACCGCCGCCTTGCAGAAGGTACACCAGGGGCCAGGAACATAGTCCCCTTCACCCTGGTAGGCCATTTCCGCTTTAGTCTTGAGGGTGTGTTCCACCCACTCCATGAGCTGCTCCACGGAGATGGTCCAGGTGGACACGTTCTCTCGGCGGGGCTGGTAGATGCTCATGTCAACCTGGGTAATGTCATAGAGATGGTCGAACTGTCGGAGCGCGCCCAGGGCGTACAGCATCATCTGGGGATTTTCCTCTGCGTCTACCAGGACGCCCTGCCCGTACTTGAAATCGATGATGTGCAGGAGCTTGTCCGCCACGATCAGGCAGTCACCGGTGCCGAAGCCGTCCGGCACATAGCAGGAGAAGTCCAGCCGCTGTTCGATGAGGACAAGAGGGTCGGCGCAGAGCGCCTTGGCTTCCTCCAGCTGTTCCAGCACAAACTCCACATACCCATCGGTATAGGCGTCCATTTCATCGCAGTCATATGGGCTGACGGGCTTCCGGGAACGCAGCTTCAGTGCCTTTTTGAGCTTGTGCTCAGCCAGAGCGTGAGCAGCGGTGCCTTCGGCTGCGGCTTCCGTCTCCCGGTCGGCGAACTCCAGCTCCAGCCGCGCCGAGGGGTTGCAGTGGAGCCATCGATGGGCGCCGCTGGCAGAGAGAACAGCGTGTTTGGAGGGCGGCATCAGAGCACCTCCGCATCCTTCAGCAGAGCCGGGTAGTGCTTGGGGTCCACCGACGACAACTTCGGAGCGCCGTACTTCTGCAGCAGTTCCCGGACCGCTTCGGTCTTCCCGTCATGGCTTTTTTCAGCCAGCACCGCCCGAACCTGCTCCAGCGTGACCGCCGGCTCCTTGGGAGGAGACGGAGCGGCCTTCTGTACCGGCTCGGCTTCCGGGGCTTCTCCTGGGTCATGGCGTCCGCCAACGACTGGAGACTGTCGGCGAGGGAGCGCATATCCTCCACCACATCCAGGAGGAGTTTGATCTTACTCACAGGCCGCACCTCCCTCCGACAGCTCGGTGATGTCCAGGGATTCCACGGTGTTGCCGGGAATGAGGATCATCACCCGCTCTTTGCGGCCCAGGAGCCGGGTGAGCATCTTCTCCCGCAGGGTCACACTGCGGCATCTGACCACCCGCCGTTCTGCGGCTCCTTGGACACGCTGATCTTCAGCTTGTGCCTCATGGCGTTCATCCTTTCTGGAAGGCTGCTTTTCTTGCTCCTTCCGACATACGGCCAGGAGAAAGGCCGAATATGAGGGTCAGCCCAGAAGTTTTTTTCAATTTCTTTTTCACGGTCTGCAAACGGTGGGAAATGGCGGACTGCGTCACGCCCGTCCGGGCGGCGTAGTCGTTGACGCTCACGTTTTCAAAATAGATGGCCCGGACCATTTCCTGCTGGTCGGGGAGAGCTGCCGGATTGCGGCGTGGAGCCGCTCCTCATCGGTGGGGCCGGCAAAGAGAGCTTCTAAGCCGGAATCCTCTACGGCGTAGTCCATGCCCTCGTAGACCTTGCCCTCCAGCGAGTAATGCCGGCGGGTCTCCTTATGATCGTTGTTGTACTCCTGGCGGTCCAAGTCAATGAGGATCTCGCCCCAATCATCGGGGATTTCGATAGAAACAGTTTCTCCGTCAGAAAAATGGTAGCGGTACGCAAACATAGTGAATGCCCTTTCCCGACGAGAAAAAGGGCACCACAAAAAGGCCAAAAAACTCGCCGTTTTTTTAACGGGAGCCTTTGGCTCATTTTCAAATATTGGTTGTCAATCGACTTATCACGGCCTCACCTCAACGACTTACAACTTTGCGAAATCCAACAAATGGCCTTGAGGTTTTCACAGGGCATATCTAATCGTTTATAGCGTCAGCCGCCATAGTTGGTAAGGTTAATTAGGTCGAAAGCAGAAACTTCCTGTGCTCATGGTCATACGAGCACAGGAAGAGATTGTATTTTTGTATTTCTTGCGATATAATATGAATTAGTTGGGTTTGATATGGACTTCCTAATGCAATAGGTTTCTGTTATCTTGAAAGATGTCTGAGATTTGGAGGAACAACTTGTGACAACAAACGAATATCCTCGCCTGTGCGGAGGCACTTTCTTCACGTTGGTGTTGCAAGCCCTCCGGCAACGAATGAAAGCGAGAGAACATTATTCTGGTGATAGCGATGGCCTATCCGATCCAGAAGTGCTGGTGGGTCTGATTAAGGTAATCAATCCAGATTACACAGATCCCGGCAAGGAGAATCTGAAAGTCACAGCGAACAACTACAAAGCCTGCAAAATATCGAACAGCACATACCTGCCTTTTGATGATGAACAGGTAATATCGGCATTTGATTCCAAAGTGAGAACGGCCTATCAATCCGTTCTAAATCGAATGATCGGATTCGTGAATGACTTCCTTGATATAAGTGAGGTGGTACATAAGGACGTCAATCTTGTACGAGCGCTCATCGATTTGGTCCAACAGGATCAAACCATCCAGGCTGGGGACGAGTTCTTTGTCGAGCCAAATGGAGAGAAAAAGAAAAAGGCCGCACTTGGCGACCTTAAGGAAGTATGCCTCCCATCGTTCCTACTTGGCATTTGGCATTATGTTGTTGTAAACCGAAAGGACAACAGCATCGGCAAGAAGACCTATGATGCATGGTGTCCATCTACAGGCGGAGGTCAAAGAAAATATACAGCTCACATGGGCGAAGGAATTCTGGAAGGTCTGATTACCTATTTAGTGGATACTGTAGATAAGCCAACGACGGATGCTGAGCCGGTCGAGACTGTCATCATTGAGGATGAACAAAAACAGTCGGTCCAACAGACCGTAAACAATCCCTTCGTATTTAATTTCAACCAGTATGGCAACAGCGGTACACAGATAGGCCATGTTGAGAATTACTATGGCGGTAAGAAGGAGGATTGAGCCTATGAGCGATGATACACAGATTGCGAAGATTGGCAACAATCTTCCTCAACCGGGCCGGCCGCAGCAGCCGATTCAGGCAAACCTGAATCAGTACGGAAACGATAGTACACAGATTGCGTATGTTCAACACTACGACGCCACTACAAATCAGACGGTGCTCATTATGCAAGGCGCCCAGCCAGCCGGTGGAACTGTCGTTGGACAAGGTGTCACATTCAACTATGACTGTTTCAATTTCTTTGTCCTCGGAACCGAGCAATATGACGCCCAACATTCATTGTTCCAAAGAATCGGGCTTTAACAGAAAGCACGTCGGACGAGATGAAGGCACGGTGTGCCGCACTTACTCCAGAGGCGATTGAGATTGTTAAGACTTTTCCAGCACTGTTTTGTAGTGAGAATCATAATTTCACAAAAACCGATCCCGATCACATGGCCTATTACGGTTATGTGACGGATATAAAAGTGCAGGATAATGGAATCAAAATATATTTCACCAAACTGAATGCACTGCCTCAGCAGGTCTTGATAGACCTTGCTGCAGATCTATGCATTGGCGGTGCAAAGGCTTATAACGAACTCAGTCGGACGCATTGGGCAATCAAGCGAATTAATCTGGTGGAGGTTCTTGAAAAAGCAGGATACAGAGTATTCAAACTTTAAGCTTCACGGTTATGCAAAAATGGAGGTAACACGATGAGCCGCGAATATGAAGAAATGCAAGTTGAGAAGTGGGTTAATCTGGAAGATGTGGCTGAGCATCTAAGCATTAGTCAAGATACAGTTCGCACATGGATAAAAGAAGGAAAGCTGCCCGTGTACAGGGCCGGTAAACGATATAAATTTAAAATTTCCGAAGTGGATGAATGGGTTCGCGAAGGGAAAATTCAGGAGTGAGATTAGATATGGAAATAGGAGGGTGAAAAACGGATGCAACGTAAGGTTCCTTCGGCAATTGCGAATATTACGCTCAATAGAGCAACCTTTACAGATGTCTTGATAGACGGACTCACATTCGTCAACTTTTTCTATGGTAATAACGGTGCAGGGAAATCTTCTATCGCCCATGCTATAGCAGAGGATGATGGTGTTGTCTGGGCCGATGGCAAAACCGTCGACGACTTTGATGTGCTCGTTTATAATCAGGATTTCATCAACGACAACTTTGTAAATTACGGTGATCTCAAAGGCGTCTTTATCTTTGGTGAAGAGGATATCGAGGCCAAAAAGAAAATCGCTGAACTCACAAATCAGAAAAAGCAGAAAATGGATGCTCGTCAGACCGCGCTTGATGAGTACAAAAAGAAGTCAGACGGTCTCGCATCTGCACTGACGCAGTTCCAGGACACATGCTTTTCTAAGACGGCCAGTATTCGTCGTCGCTTTGAAAAGTGCATGGACGGTAAGAAGCAGAAAAAGAACTTTGCAGAAGCCGTTCTCGGTGAAGTGAAACCGATTGACCACGATCTGGCAGAGTTGGAGCGTCTTTATGACGTTGCCTTCGATGATTCGGCCAGAGCGTATCCAGAGTTCAAAAAAGCAGCTGCTACCACCTACGGTAGCCTCCCGGAAAGGATCTGCTCGACAGGATGATTGTCAGTAGCAGCGATACGCCTTTCGCAAAATTCATGAAGGCCCTTGGTGACACTGCTTCTGACTGGGTTCGTGATGGCCATACCCATTATGCTGGTGCAGCTGGCGGAAAATGCCCGTACTGCCAGCAGAGGCTCCCTGCGAACTTTGAGGCAGATATAGCTGCTACATTTGACGCTCAGTACCAGCAGGACATTCGTGATCTTGGTCAGTTCCAGACTATATATGAAAGAGAGACCAGAGATTGTCCGGGCGATTCAGGCAAATGCCAGCGACGTTATGCCGACGATTGATCTGATGGCTTATCAGGAAAAACTCGCCTTGCTGGAGAGCAACTTTGAAATCAATCGCCAGCGTATAGCTGAAAAGGTCAAAGAGCCTTCGAAGACTATCTCACTTGAGGACACTGACACGCTCCTGCTTGAGATCGGTGCCATGATCGATGAGATCAATAAGCAGATCAAGGCAAACAACGATGTTGTTTCTGCTAAGCGGTCCAGTAAGACGAAGTGCAAGACGGAAATCATGCAGTATCTTGCGTTCATGCTTGCCGCTGATGTGAAAAGTTACCAGGACGAAGTGGCTCGTCTCCAGAAGGAAATCGAGGACGTCACAGAGCGTGGAAAGAAGCTCAAAAAGGAAATTGGAGATCTTACCACAGAGATTTCTGCCCTGAACAAGCATAATGCAAACACTGAAGCGGCCATTGATAGTATCAATAAAATCCTGCGGGACTCCGGTTTCCAAGGCTTCGGCATTCGTGCCAAGACCGGTGTAGAAAATGTATATGAGGTTATCCGCGAGGATGGCTCCGTGGCCGAAAACCTCAGTGAAGGCGAGCGTAACTTCATCGCATTCCTGTACTTCTACCATCAGGTTCGTGGCAGCATGAGCAGCGAGGAAATCAAAGAGAAGATCGTCGTTATCGATGATCCGGTATCCAGCATGGATAGCACAGCCTTGTTCCTCGTCAGTGCAATCGTCCGTGAGATGGTCAACGTCTGCCGGAACAATACCGAGTACCTGAATCCGAAAGTTCCAGGCGACTACATCAAGCAGCTGTTCGTGCTGACGCATAACGTGTATTTCCACCGTGAAGTCACTTATCAGCAGGTTGGATATTATAACTGTACGTCTTTCTACATGATTCGGAAAAACGACAACATTTCCACCATCAAACTCTGTAAGCGGCAGAGCAAGGAGATTCCGTCTGAAGAGGAGAATTATAATCCGGTTCAGAACTCCTATGCTGCTTTATGGGACGAGCTTCGTGACCTCCAGTCTACAATTCCGGCATTAAACGTGATGCGACGTATTCTGGAATATTATTTCCTACAGCTTTGCGGCTATGAAGGAAGCGATCTTCGCGAGATTGTGCTGGATGAACATCGGAATAAGTTCATTAAACAGGTCGAGGGTGAGAAGCCGGATATGACCGACTACCAGCTGGCGTCTTCTTTGCTGGCCTATATCAACAATCCTAACGGCATCAGTGACGGGCTGAACTATGTGGAGGATTGCGAGGATGTTGAGGCTTATAAGAGGGTCTTCAAGATGATCTTCGATGCCCTCGGTCAAATCCAGCACTACAAAATGATGACTGGCAAAAGGATCGAGTCCTGATCATTTTAGACGGATGAGTATGTATGATAAGGCAGCAAAGCTCTGCCGAATGAAAAGCGAGGTAACCAGCATGGCTGATAAAAAGATAATCGATGCAATGTGGGACGATTCTCCGGTAGACGTTTCTACAGAGGTGAATTTTATATGGTCCATCGCCAATAAGCTGCGTGGTACATATCAGAGCGATAAATACAAGGATGTCATCATTCCGATGGTCATCATCCGCCGCTTTGAGTGCGCTCTTGCGCCCACGAAGGCCAAGGTCGTGGAGACCTATAAGGCGAATCCAAATTATCCGGCGAAAGCGATGTACCGTCTGTCCGGATTCCAGTTCTACAATACCAGTGAGTTTGATCTTGCAGAGCTGGTCAACGACTCCGACCACCTGGCGGCCAACTTTAAGGCATACATCCAGGGCTTCTCTGCCAATATTCAGGATATTATCCGCAGCCTGGATTTTGACAAGCAGATCGACAAGATGGACAAGAACAATCGGTTGCTCTCTGTGGTAAAGGCGTTCTCTGAGTTGGATCTCGATCCGCACACCATCGACAACGTGAAGATGGGCTACATATTTGAAGACCTAATCCGCAGATTTTCTGAAAATGCGGAAGCTGGCGACCACTACACCGGCAGGGACATCATCAAGCTGATGGTCAACATCCTGCTGGCGGAAGGCTGTGATGATATCTTTGATGACGGAAAGGTCATCACCGTATTGGATCAGGCGTGTGGCACGGGTGGTATGCTCTCCACCAGCTATAATTTCATCAAGCGCTACAATCCCTCTGCCGATGTGCGTCTGTTCGGTCAGGAAATCAACCCGGAGTCCTATGCCATCTGCCTGGCCGAGATGATGATTAAGGGGCAGAACGCCGAAAATATCTGCTACCAGGACACCATGAAGGCCGACCGCTTTAAGGGCACGAAAATGCGCTTTGTTATCGAAAATCCGCCGTTTGGAACCCCGTGGGGCGGCAAGGACGCTGCCGAGGGTGTGGAACAGGCGGTTCAGGACGAGTACAAGAAAGGCTTTGACGGACGCTGGGGCGCAGGTCTGCCGGGCTCTGGCGATATGCAGATGCTGTTTCTGCAGTCTGCCGTAGACAAAATGGATGAGCATTTGGGCCGTGCCGCCATCATTGAAAACGGCAGTCCACTGTTTTCCGGCGGCACATCTTCCGGCGAAAGCCAGATCCGCCGCTGGATGCTGGAAAACGATTTGATTGAGGCGATCATCGCCCTGCCGGTGGATCTGTTTTACAACACCGGCATTTCCACCTATATCTGGGTGCTTTCCAAGAACAAGCGCCCCAAACGCAAAGGAAAGGTCCAGCTAATCGACGCCTCCAGCTTTTTTCAAGAAAGCTGCGCAAGGCCCTAGGTGACAAGAAAAACGAAATCTCTCCCGAAGACCGCACCGCCATTACCAAGCTGTATGCGGACTTCGCGGAGAACGAATATTGCAAAATTTATCCCAACGAGGAGTTCATCTACCGGGAGTATGTAGTGATGCAGCCTCTCCAGCGCAGCTATGCCATTACGGCGGAGCGCATGGAAGCGATGTTGTCCAAGGGGTCGCTGTCCTCCCTGTATGACCAGGCGAAGGTCGATGAGATAGAAAATATGGAGGAGCCGACCGGCAAGGATTTAAAGAAGTTGGAAAACTACCAGCACAATCAGCCGGTCTATGAAGCCATTATCGCTGCACTGAAAGAAGCTGTATCGGATGAAATCTATCTCTCCCCGGCGGCATTCATGCCGGTGCTGACTCGTGCGCTTGCCAATGTGACCGCGGACAAGAAGCTGCTGGAGAAGATCGCAGACGGGCTATCTGCGATGGACAAGTCCGCCGAAATTCAGCGGGACCGCAAGGGAAATATTCTCTATGATAAGGAGACCAAGGATACGGAAATCGTCAAGTGGGAGGAGGACATCAAGGACTACATGGCCCGCGAGGTGCTGCCCCATATCCCGGACGCCCAGTGGTTCTTTGAGGAGAATCTGGGAGCCAAGAAGCCGGTGGTCAAGACCGGTGCGGAGATCCCCTTCACCCGCTACTTCTACAAATATCAGCAGCCAGTGCCCAGCGAGGAACTGGAAGCCAAATTTATGGAGCTGGAGCTTTCGGTGTCGAAGCGTGTGACGAAGCTGTTTGAGTGAGGTGGTGGTAGTATGAGAAAGATGAAAGATAGTGGAGTTAACTGGATAGGGCTGATTCCTGTCGATTGGAAGATTGATAACCCGAAATATCACTTCACACAGAGGAAAGATCGTGCACCACAAGGAATGGTACAGCTTACCGCCTCGCAAAAAAATATGGAGTCATTACTCAGTCTGAATATGTGGAGCGAACAGGTGCAAATATCGTTACAGTTCAAAAGGATTTTGATATTTTAAAGCTCGTATGTGCCGGGGACTTTGTAATACACATGAGAAGCTTTCAAGGCGGACTGGAATATAGCGAGAAGACTGGTAGCATTAGTTCTGCGTATGTAATGCTGATTCCTCACAAAACAATTCGTGTGCCGAGATATTATAACTGGTTTTTCAAATCAAGTAACTATGTTGATGCGTTAAGTAGCACATCAAATCTTGTACGTGATGGACAGGCACTGCGATGGGCCAATTTCATCCAACTGCCGATTACGTTACCGCCGGAAGAGGAACAAAACCGAATTGCTGATTACCTCGATGCCAAATGCGCGCCGAAATCGACGCCCTCACCGCCGACATTCAGACTCAAATCGACACTCTGGAGCAGTACAAGCGCTCCGTCATCACCGAGGCTGTGACCAAGGGGCTGGAGCCGGATGTGGAGATGAAGGATAGTGGGATTGCGTGGGTGGGGATGATACCGGCACATTGGCCTCTGCATCCTGTGTATACCTACTTCGGCGAGAGAAAGAACAAGAACAGATTCGGCGTGGAAGATAACTTGCTGTCTCTGAGTTATGGCAGAGTTATCCGCAAGGACATCAATACCAGTGACGGTTTGCTTCCTGAAAGCTTCAACACCTACAATATTGTTGAAGCTGGAGACATCATCATCCGCCCGACTGACTTACAGAATGATAAGCGTAGCCTGCGTACTGGCCTGGTTAAGGAACACGGTATTATTACATCGGCGTATATTGACCTGTGTCCAATCAAGGAAGTAGATTCGAGATATTTTCACTTTCTGCTCCATGCCTATGATGTTATGAAGGTGTTTTTACAACATGGGCAATGGTGTGCGTCAGGGATTAAACTATTCTGAGTTTTCCCGATTGATGGTATTTGAGCCATCGTATGACGAACAGGTAGCTATTGCGGACCACCTTGATGCGAAATGTGCTGAGATTGATGACACTATCGCCCAAAAACAAGAACAGCTCTCCACATTGGAGGCTTACAAGAAATCTCTCATCTATGAGTATGTGACCGGAAAAAGGAGGTGTCCTGCGGTGAATAATGTGTTATCTGAAAAAGACTATCAGAAATTCCTCCTGGAGCGGCTGGCAGACAACGGCTATGTCATCCGTAAGGCATCTCATTTCGACCGTCTGTTTGCGATGGATCGAGAGATGCTAATGAAGTTTCTGGCTGACACCCAGCCGGACACGATGGATTATCTGCGGAAGATATACAAAGATGACCTGGAGGACACCATCGTCAGCTTTATCAACGCAGAGACGACTAAGGCCAGGGGCAGTCTGATTGACGTGCTGAAGCACGGCATTGAGATCTCAACCGCCAACTGGATCTGATGTACACCAAGCCCGCCACCACCTTTAACCCGGAGCTAACGAAGAAGTATGGGCAGAATATCTTCTCCGTCATGGAGGAGGTCTGGGCCAGCGACAAAGAGCGGATCGATGTGGTCATTTTCCTGAACGGTCTTGCAATCATCTCCTTTGAGCTCAAATGCAACACCGCTGGACAGTCCTATCAGGACGCTATTTACCAGTACCGCACCGAGCGCAACCCTAAGACCCGTCTGTTTCTGTTTAAGTCAGGCTGTCTTGTGAACTTTGCGATGGATTTAGAAGAAGTCTACATGACCACCAAGCTGGCGGGCGAGGCCACTTTCTTCCTGCCTTTCAACATGGGCAACGGTGAAGGTGTGACCGCCGGGGCGGGCAATCCGGCTTTGAGGACAGATACAGCGTGTCATATATGTGGGAGGATATTTTGACCAAGGATACCGTGCTTGACCTCATCAGCAAGTTCATCTTTGTAGAGGTCAAGGAAAAGGTGGACGATGAAACCGGCAAAGTGAAGCGTTCTGAGAACCTCATCTTCCCGCGCTATCACCAGCTGGATGTCATCCGTAAGCTCCTCGCCGATGTTCGGGAAAACCGTACCGCTCAGAATTATCTGATCCAGCACAGTGCCGGTTCCGGTAAGACCAATTCCATCGCTTGGTTGGCTCACCGCCTGACTTCGCTCCACGATGCCGACAATAAGATCATCTTCGACAATGTCATCATCGTTACCGACCGTGTGGTAGTGGACAGGCAGCTCCAGAAAGCCATTATGGGCATGGAACATAAAGCCGGGCTGATCCGGGTGATGGACGATAAATGTAATTCCACTGATTTGGCGATTGCCCTCAACGGTAACACAAAAATCATTGCCACTACCATCCAGAAGTTTCCGTATATCGTGGACAGCGTGAAGGGGCTGAAAAATAAGCGGTTTGCCGTCATCATTGACGAGGCCCATTCCTCCACCGCCGGTAAGGATATGGCCGCTGTTACGATGTCTCTGGGCTCCGGCGAGCAGTTTGATGGCGATGTGGAGGACATGATCTCCGACGAGATCAAGCGCAACGGCAAACAAGCCAATGTGTCCATGTTCGCCTTTACCGCCACTCCGAAGCCTACCACCATTCAGCTCTTTGGTCGCTTGAACACCAAAGGTCAGCGGGAGGCTTTCCATGTCTACTCCATGAAGCAGGCCATCGAGGAAGGTTTCATTTTGGATGTATTGCAGAATTACACCGAATACTCGACCTTCTACCAGATCAATAAGGAAATTGAGGATGATCCCGCTGTAAGACCAACGCAGCCAAGCGACAAATCGCCCGCTTTGTAGAGCTGCATGATACCAATATCTCGCAGCGGATCGAGGTCATTGTAGAGCATTTCCGCACCACCGTCATGCAGGAACTGGGTGGCCAGGCCAAGGCAATGGTTATCACCGCCTCTCGGCAAGCCGCCGTGAAGTATCGTCAGGCGTTTGAGGATTACATAGTGAAAAAAGGGTATGAGGGCATCCACGCCTTGGTAGCTTTTTCTGGCAAAGTGAAACTCCCAGATGATGAAACCGAATATACAGAGGCTTTTCTGAACGGCTTTCCGGAGGATCGGCTCACAAAAAGAATTTGATACTGATGCCTACCAGGTACTGTTGGTTGCAAACAAGTATCAGACTGGATTCGATCAACCGAAACTATGCGCCATGTATGTGCTGAAAAAGCTGCGTGGGGTGAATGCGGTCCAAACGCTTTCACGCTTGAACCGTATCTGCCCGCCTTACGATAAAAAAGACTTTTGTCTTGGACTTCGTGAACAGCTATGAGGATATGAAAGCTGCATTTGCACCTTATTACACGACTACGCTTCTGTCAAATTCCGTGACGCCAAACGCCATTTACGACCTGGAGGCCAAGATCGATGCCTATGCGCTATTTGATCCTGCGGATATCGACAGTGCAAACGAGATCCTGTATGCGGAAAAAGTCACCGGCAAGCAGAAGCAGCGGCTGACCTTCTTCCTGCAAAAGAGCAAAAAGCTGCTGGATCACTATGAGTATGAGGAACAGCGAGAAGCGGTTGCGGCCATGCGCAGCTTTGTCCGCTACTACGAGTTCTTGTTGCAGGTGTCTTGCTTTGAGGATGTCGAACTGCACAAGAAGTATAACTTTATCGCTTACCTGCTGGCGTACATCAATATCAAGCATCCTGGTGCCGGTTTTAACCTTGACGGTAAAATTAAAGCATCCAACTTTATTCAGAAGAAGGGTGAAGAGCACGTTTCTCCAAACCTGGTGGCAAAGCCGGTGATGAAACTGCCCACGGCCGAGCACTTTGGCCTTACGGAAGACAAGGAGCAGCGGCTGTCAGAGATCATTGATGAGATAAACAGCCGCACCGGAAAATCCTATGATAACGATGTGGTGGTCAAGGCCATGCTTCAGATCAGGGATATTCTGATGAAATCAGAGAGACTTAAGACCAGCGCAAAAAGAATAATACGCAGACAGACTTCGAGTTCTCCTACTTTGATGACATTGACGATGCTCTCATCGAAGGGTTGTCCCAGAACCAGGATTTCTTTTCCCTTCTGCTTTCCAATGAGGAGATGAAACGGCAGGTTTTGGGTATCTTCTCCGAAGAAATCTATAAGAGTTTACGAGACGCATAGTGAGGTGATTGTATGTTTGAGCAGTTCCGTTTGACAGAGGTACTGGTACAGTACAAACAGAATTTCGTTTCAAAGTTGTGGGGCGAAGAAAAATATAAATGGGAAGCCGTGAAGTGGTTCCAGGATAATTGGGATGTGAATGCTCCTGACTTTGCAGAAATGTTAAACCGCTCCCTGGACAAGACCTATAATCTGCTGGCGTCTGCTAACAATTTCCCGAAAGGCATGATTGTTGGCTTTGCTAAATCTGCGCCTGAAGAAGTGCGCGCCATGTTTTTATCGCTGTATGATGAAAGCAAAGATGTGTACGAACGAATCAATGCGTTCAAAATGCAGTCGACTGTTCTGCTGGAGAAGTATGGAAACGGGCTGCACAGCACTATCAGTACGAAAATGCCATCAGCACATACCTTTGGCTTCGTTTTCCAGACAAATACTACATCTATAAATTCGGCGAAGTAAAAACAGTCGCCAGCGAATTGGAATCGGACTATCGATTTAAGAAAGGTGCTTATGCCGACAATATTCGGAATTTTCTGAAGCTGTATGATGAGATCAGCGTGGCGCTGAAAGAAGATACGGAATTGGTGAACCTGTTCCAATCTCAGCTTACGGACACCTGCTATCCTGATCCGCAACTGAAAACGCTGACGATCGATGTCGGTTTTACATTAGCAGATATTATTCTCAGAAAGAGGCTTCCGCTGCTGCGACTACAGAATGGTATGGTTCAGATTATGACCCAGGTCTTTCTGTTGATGACTGGTTGAAACTTCTGAAGGATGAAGCTGTCTTTACCACCGGTGCCCTTGAAATTATGAAACGTATGAAGGATTACGGTGGGGTGGCTTCCTGCACACAGCTTGCCGTGAAATATGGAGAGACAAAGAACTTCTATAATTCAGGTTCTGTTGCATTGGCAAGGCGGGTATGCGATTCCACCGGCATCACCCCGAATGCCAGAGAGGACGGTTCTATACAGTGGTGGACAATCCTATACACAGGCCGTGACGCAGGAAAGGATGAGGATGGAAGTTTTATTTGGAAGTTAAGAGACGAGCTTTCAGCAGCCCTTGATAAAGTAGATCTAAGTAGCATCGAATTGTATGTTGCAGCGGCTCCCGGAGAGCAGGATCACGGCTATTGGTGGCTGAATGCCAATCCAAAGATCTGGAGCTTTTCCGACATTGCGGTTGGCGAGGTTCAGGCATACACACTTTATAATGAGAACGGAAATAAGCGTCGTATCTTCCAGAACTTCCTTGATGCGAAGGCTGGGGATATGATCATCGGATATGAATCGAATCCGGTGAAGCAGATCGTCGCCATCGGTCGCGTCAGCGCAGAGCAGGGACGGCGAGAAGCTGTTCTTTGAAAAGGTCGAAGGCCTGACTTCACCGATTGATTATGCGACCTTGAGAGGATGCCCGGAACTGGAGCGTATGGAGTATTTTCAGAATCCGCAAGGTAGCCTGTTCAAGCTCACCAGAGGCGAATTTGACTTCATCTTCGATTTGATTCGTGAGGAAAATCCGGCAGCGCAGGAAGCCTCCATTGATGCTTACACAAAGAGCGATTTCCTCGATGAAGTGTACATGACCGAAAAACGCTACGAGAACCTTGTGGCTGTTCTCCGCAATAAGAAGAACATCATTCTGCAGGGTGCTCCCGGTGTTGGTAAGACTTTCGCCGCAAAACGTCTGGCGTGGTCCATGATGGGCGAAAAGATGATAGCCGCATCGAGTTCGTACAGTTCCACCAGAACTATTCCTACGAAGACTTCATGATGGGCTATAAGCCGGTCGAGGACGGCTTTGAGTTGAAGTACGGTATTTTCTATCGTTTCTGCCAGAGGGCTGCCAACCAGCCGGACAAGGAGTTCTTCTTTATCATTGATGAGATCAACCGCGGCAACATGAGTAAAATCTTCGGTGAGTTGCTGATGCTGATCGAAAAGGACTACAGAGGCACAAAAGCGACTCTGGCCTATAATGGTCTCTCGTTCTCAGTGCCGAAGAATCTTTATATCATCGGAATGATGAACACGGCAGACCGAAGCCTTGCCATGATAGACTATGCTCTGCGTCGCCGTTTCAGCTTCTTTGAGGTGGAACCGGGCTTCGATTCCGAGGGATTCATTCATTATCAGAACGGTCTGAACAACGAGACGCTGAATGAACTTATTAACAAGGTGAAGGACCTGAACCGTGAGATCACTCTTGACAAGTCGTTGGGTAAGGGCTTCTGTATTGGACACAGCTATTTCTGCGGCAGGGATGTATGCACCGAGGAATGGCTGCACTCCATCGTTGACTATGACATTCTTCCGATGCTCAGCGAATACTGGTTCGACGACGCCAATAAACTCCAGCGTTGGGAGAACATTCTGCAAGGTGTGTTTCAATGATTAAAGATAAGAGCATCTTCATAAAAAATATATACTATATGCTTTCGTATGCCTTCACGACACTGAATCAAGGCGGCTATGAGGATATTGCCACTGAAGAGTTTGAGAACATGCACAACCTTTTTGCCGCAATTCTGGCGAAGGGCATCAGCAGACAGTTGAAACAGGGTCTGTATCGGGAGTACCTGAACAGGAAAGAGGATGTTGCTGATGTTCGTGGCAAAATCGATATACCGGGAACCATACAGAATCGCCTCGCCAGGAAACGGGTACTGACCTGCGAGTATGACGAGCTTTCCGAAAACAACCTTCTAAATCAGATACTCAAAACGACTGTTATGCTTCTACTCCGGCACACGCGGGTAGATCAAGAATACAAGAGTGATTTAAAGAAGGAAATGTTGTTCTTCTCGAATGTTGACACAATCGATCCAACCACGATCCGCTGGTCGGCTATTCGGTTCCAGAGGAACAACAATACCTACCGTATGCTCATCAGTCTGTGCCAGCTCATTTTGGAAGGAATGCTTCTGACGACTGACTCTGGAGAATACAAGCTGGCTTCCTTCGTAGATGAACAGCGCATGAACCGCCTGTACGAGAAGTTCATCCTCGAATACTATGCTAAAGAATGTCCGCAGGTGACAACAACGGCCTCACAAATCCCATGGGCTTTGGATGATGGTATTGGGACGATGCTGCCAGTGATGCAGAGCGACATCATGCTGACCAAGGATGATACGGTTCTCATCATTGACGCCAAATACTATACGCATACGACGCAGACGCAGTACGATGTCCACACACTGCACTCTGGCAATCTGTATCAGATTTTCACTTACGTCAAGAACAAGGATACAGGGTTTGGTGATAAACCGCATACGGTTTCTGGTATGCTCCTTTATGCCGCAACGGATGAGGCTATTCAGCCGGACAACAGCTACCAGATGAGTGGCAACAAGATTAGCGTCCGAACGCTTGACTTGAATCAAGAATTCTCCGAAATTGCTACTCAGTTAAATACGATTGTGGACGAACATTTTTCTGCCAGTTAAAGCTCTATTGGAATTCCTTTTAATCTGCAAAGATGAAACGATAGCCCACAAATTAAACGATACCCATAAATCAAACGCTGGCCGCTACTGCTCGGCGCCTTTGCAGACTGGGTAGGCAACAGGCTATCGCTTTATCTGATGGAGGCTGGGACTGATAAAAGCCAGAAACCCCTTGAAATCAGGGCTTTTGGGCAAAAGAAAGCACCGCAACCTTGATACCCATTGTATCAAAATTGCGGTGCTTCTTTGGTGGACTCGAAGGGGATCGAACCCTCGACCTCTCGGATGCGAACCGAACGCTCTCCCAGCTGAGCTACGAGCCCAAATCAACAGTTCAAAAACAGAACAGGAAAACAAAGCAATATGAAATTATAGGTGTGGCAGAAAACCGAACCCTTTGCGCTCCCAACCGCGCTACAGGCCCAAATGCTTTAAGCAAGACTATATTATATCAGGAGAATTTAAAAAGTAAAGTCTTTTTTTGAAGAAAAAACCGGAAAAATTTTAGAGGCGGGGAGAGAAATAGAGAAGCCCTGTGTGAAAAACAGAAAAAGAAGTGAAAGATTTTTGAGAGAGCTTCTTGATTCTTTTGGGAAAATGATGTACAATACAAAGCCAACAGTCTGCCAGATACCGTATCGGTGTCGGGCATGGCCGCACTAGTCGGGGAGATAGCGGTGCCCTGTACCTGCAATCCGCTGTAGCAGGGATGAATCCCGGACCCCCGGAGGCCTCTTGTTTCGTTAGTTGCCGGTAAGCGGTGATGATAAATCGGTCCTGCGCAACGCAGCACTGTGAACCGTGTCAGGCGGGGAACCGAGCAGCACTAAGCAGAACGCCGCGTGTGCCGCGGGTTTGCCGGTTTTGAGCTGGCTGCCGGTGAGACAGGAATGAGAGGTCCTTCAAAGGCCGGTGTGCGGTCCTGCCGGATCCCGAATGTGTCTGGCGGACTGATTTTTGTGGGCAGAGGAGGAGAGCGGGTGTATCAGGCGCTTTATCGCAAGTGGCGCCCCCGCACCTTTGACGAGGTGGTGGGGCAGCCCCATATCACAGAGACGCTGAAACGGCAAGTGGCGACGGGACGTTTATCCCATGCCTACCTCTTTACGGGAACCCGGGGACTGGAAAGACCACCTGTGCCAAGATCTTGGCTCGGGCGGTGAACTGTGAGCATCCTGTGGACGGCAATCCCTGCAATGCCTGCCCCGCCTGTCTGGGAATTGAGAACGGTTCTATCCTGGACGTTTTAGAATTGGACGCCGCCTCCAACAACGGGGTCGATCAGATTCGCGCGCTGCGGGACGAGGCGGCCTATACGCCGGCGGCGGTGCGTAAGCGGGTCTATATTGTGGATGAGGTTCACATGCTGTCCACAGCGGCATTCAATGCGCTGCTGAAGATTCTGGAGGAGCCTCCGGCCCATTTGATGTTTATTTTGGCCACGACCGAACTGCATAAGGTGCCCGCCACCATCAAATCCCGGTGTCAGCAATTTGCCTTTAAGCGGATCTCTCCTAAGGCGTTGGCAGGGCGACTGGATTATGTTGCCCGCCAGGAGGGAATTCCGTTGTCAACACCTGCCGCGGAGCTTCTGGCCCGTCTGGCCGATGGTGGGCTGCGGGATGGATTGTCTTTGCTGGATCAGTGCAGCGGGGCAGAGGGAGAGCTCAACGAAACCGTTGTTTTGGACGTTTTGGGATTGGCGGGAAATCGTCGAACCGCCGAACTTTTTTGGACTGTGTGGCCCGGGAGGACACCGCCGGCGCGTTGGAGGCGCTGGATGGCCTTTATCGGGATGGTAAGGACATGGGGGCGTTGCTGGGAGAGCTTGCGGCATTGGTCGGGATCTTCTGATTCGGAAAACCGCGCCGGAGGGCGGCCAGGGACTTCTGACAGGAGGGTATGAGGAGCGCACCATCCGACAGCTGCTCCAGCGGTTTACCTCCGGGGAGCTGGTGCAGATCATGACTCTTTGCAGAGAGCACAGGCAGAACTGTACCGTAGCAGCAGCCGGCGCTTCGACGTTGAGCTCTGCCTAATTCGGCTTTGCGACCGCCGTTTGTCTGAGACCGAGGAGGGGATTTTGTCCCGCCTCAGCCGTTTAGAGGAACAGCTGTCTCAGGGAAGCATCCCGATACAGCAGGAGAAAATCGTCTCGCCGCCAGAGGAGAACGCTTCTTCAAAGGAACCAATTCCTGCGGAGGAGACACCGCCGTGGGTGCCGGTGTCTCCCCAGGAGGAAGAGGAGACGTTTGTCTTTTCGGAGGAGGATGTGCCCCCTTGGGAGGACGCTGGATTTTCCTCTGGCCCATTCGATGTGCCGGCTCTGTCTCCCGACGTAAAGATGGACAGAGAGAAAAAATGCTGACGGCGAATGATGAACAGCGGGGAGGCATCCATCGGAAGAGGTGCCTTCAGGACAGTGGCCGGCCTTTTTGGCTACCCTGCGGGATTTGCCGCCTATGGTGCATTCCTTTTTGCACAAGCCAGAGTCTGTAACAGGAACCTTTGAGGAGAGGACCCTTACGCTGTGGGTGGATTCAGAACTGACGAAAGGATTCCTCAGCAGGGGAGATACCCCTTCCTCCTGGAACGTGCGGCAGAGGCCTATCTGGGGCAGCCCCGGCGGGTGGTTTTCAAAGTGGGAAAACCGGAACCGGCGGAACGGCGGAATCCCTCTGCCTCTCAAGCATTGTCCCATGCGGAAGTCCAGACTCCGCCGGAAGGGGATAAATTTGATGATCTGCTGGCCTTAGGCCGGCAATTTGGAAATTTTACCGTGAAATAAACTGGATTAAAGGAGCGAGAACACGATGGCAAAAGGTTATGGACGTCCCCAATGGGCCGGAAAGGCGGCAAAGGAATGGGCATGGGAATGCCCGGCCTGAACATGGATATGATTAAGCAGGCCCAAAAATGCAGGCAGATATGGAGCGAACCCAGGCGGAGCTCCAGGAGAAGGAATACACCGCCACGGCGGGCGGCGGCGTGGTCTCCGCCACAGTGGATGGCAAGCATACGCTGAAGGCATTGACCATCGACCCCGAGGCAGTGGACCCGGACGATGTGGAGATGCTCCAGGATATGGTGATTGCTGCGGTCAATGAAGCGGTTCGGGCGGCCATGGAGGACATGAGCTCCAGCATGGGAAAAATTACCGGCGGAATGAATTTGCCCTTCTGAGCGGGAGAAGAGGAGGAAGGTTCCATGAAGATTACATTGCTGGAGCCCCTTGGCATTCCAGAAGAAGTGTTGGCACGGTATCAGTCCTGCCTGGAAAAGAGGGGACACCAGTTCACCGCCTATGGAGAGAAGACCACTGACCCGGCTGAGCTCATCCGCCGCACCGGGGAGAGTGAGATTGTCATTCTTGCCAATAACCCCTATCCTGCGGAAGTGGTGGAGGCTGCGCCAAACCTTAAAATGCTGGATGTGGCATTCACAGGGATTGACCATGTGGCCCTGGATGCCTGCAAGCGAAAGGGCGTAATGCTCTGCAATGCCGCTGGATATTCAACGCAGTGTGTGGCGGAGCTTGCCATTGGCTTGACCATCGCCTGCCTGCGGAACATGCCGGACTGTGAAACGGCTGTCCGAACCGGCGGCGTAGGCGGGGCGCTCCGTGGCCGCGAAATTGGAGGGTGTACTGTGGGCATTGTGGGAACCGGCGCCATTGGAACCATGACAGCCCGGTTGTTCCAGGCTTTTGGTGCCAAGGTTATTGCCTATTCCCGCACGGTTCGTCCCGAGGTAGAGGAGATGGGGATTTCCTATGTCTCCTTGGAAACACTGATGGCGCAGAGTGACATTGTGTCCCTGCATTTGCCCAGCAATCCTCAGACCAAGGGGATGATCTCAAGGGCCATGCTGCAAAAAGATGAAACCCACGGCCATTCTCATCAATGTGGCCCGAGGCGCTGTTGTGGACAATACCGCTTTGGCGGAAGCACTGAACCAGGAAAAGATTGCTGGGGCTGGTATTGATGTATTTGATATGGAACCGCCCCTTCCGGAAACGTATCCTCTTTTGAGGGCAAACACACCGTTCTAACCCCTCATGTGGCCTTTGCCACAGAGGAAAGTATGCTTCGGCGTGCGGAGATTGTGTTCCGGAATGTGGAGGCCTACCTGGACGGGTGTCCTGAAAATGTGTGCCCCTTTGATGGAAGAAAGAAGAAGAAACTCCCTTTGTACTCTGAGAAACGGAGACAAAGGGAGTTTTTATATGCTGCATTATTCCGGGCGAGGGGAGAAACTATCCGGGCAGAGTTCTCGTACTTTGGCTTGAATGCCTTTTAGGTCTACAAAAGTATCCGGACCTTTCAGGGGTCCCGCAGGACCGCAGAGGGGTGATAAATGGCAGTCATTTGCACGCCGGCCCGGTCGAACCATTGCCCATGCTGCTGGGTAATACGAAATCCCTTGTCAATGATCCGCATGGCGGCGATTCGGCCCAAACAAACGATGATTTTGGGGCGGATCAAGGCCGTTTGGGCGCGGAGATAGTCAATGCAGGCGTCCTGCTCCGTGTTCAGGGGATCCCGGTTGTGGGGAGGGCGGCACTTGACGATGTTGGCGATGTAGACCTTGGAGCGGTCCAGGTCAATCAGGGACAACATCAAATCCAGAAGTTTTCCGGCGGGGCCTACGAAGGGCTCCCCTGCAAATCTTCCTGCTCACCGGGACCTTCTCCAATGAATAAAATGTCTGCCTGCCGGTTTCCCACGCCGAAGACAACGTTGGTGCGGGTCTCTGACAGGGGGCAGTTTTGACATTGCCGGCATCGAGCCTCTAATTCTTCCCAGGTGACCATAAGGCGCCTCCTCGTCCGTGCTTGGCGAAACATGAAGTTTCCGTCGATGTTGCAAACATTATACCAGCCGGAGGGAGAAAAGGCAACGGGGATCAGGTTTTTGGCTTCGACTTAAAGAGGACAGCGGCAAGGTAGCCGAAGAAGACAGCAGCGGTGATCCCCCTGCGGCAGCGGTCACGCCGCCCAATAAGGTCCCCAGGAAACCGCTTTCTGCGACTGCCTTGGACACCCCGCGGGCCAGGTTATATCCAAAGCCTGTGAGAGGGACCGTAGCACCTACACCGCAAAGCTCTACCAGATGTCCGTACAGTCCTGTGGCGCCCAGGATGACACCCACCACCACGTAAAGAACGAGAATTCGTGCCGGGGTGAGCTTGGTTTTGTCAATCAAGATCTGTCCGATGAGACAGAGAATGCCGCCGCAGAGGAAGGCGGCCAAATAGGTGCTGGCGTCACTCATGACGCACCTCCTTTCTCCGTGGTGATGGCCACGGCATGACAGATTCCAGGGATGCTCTCCCCTGCATGGTCGCGGTGGGAGAGTGGAGGGCGCCTGTCCCGCAGAAGAGCAGGTTGCGGTAGGTTCCCCGCCGCATTTCTCGGAGAAGGTGCCCTGTAAGCACTACGGCACTGCATCCGCAGCCGGACCCACCGGCATGGACATCCTGGGTGGTGGGATCGAAGAGAAGGACACCGCAGTCGTCATAGCGGCCTCTCAGGTCAATGCCATCCCGTTGGAAAAAGTCTGTGACAATTTCCTTGCCCAGGCTGCCCAAATCGCCGGTGACGATGAGGTCATAAAAGTCGGGGGAGCGTCCGGTTTCCTCAAAATGGGCGTGGAGTGTGGCGTAGGCGGCGGGGCCATGGCGGCCCCCATGTTGTTGGCGTCGGTAATCCCCTTGTCCACAACTTTGCCTGTGGTGACATGGGTAATAAAGGGACCGGTTCCTTTGCGGGACAGAATGACCGCGCCGGACCCTGTGGTGGTCCATTGTGCAGTGGGCGGCTTTTGCCCACCGTACTCCAGGGGTTGCGGTACTGGCGCTCCGCCGAGCAAAAATGGGAGGAGGTCAGAGCCGCTGCGTAGGAAGCAAAGCCGCCGTCCACCAGCATGGCCGCCAGAGACATCCCTTCCGCCATGGTGGAGCAGGCGCCGTATAGGCCGAAAAAAGGGGCGTTCTGTGCCCGGAGGGAGTAGGAGGTGGCAATGCACTGATTCAGCAGGTCCCCGGCAAAGACATAGTCCAATTGATCGGATGAAATCCCCGCTTTGTCCAGGGCATAGGAAAGGGCCTGCTTCTGCATTGCCGTCTCTGCTTTCTCCCAGCTTTTTTCAGCGAAGCTGTCATCCTGGCTGGCGAAGTCAAAGCAGCGGCCCAGGGGACCTTGTCCCTCTTTCTTCCCTACGGCACTGCCGAAGCCGGCAATGGAGGGGGGGAAGTGAGGCGGACGGTCTGCCGCCCAAGTTTTTTCGTGTCCAAAGCATTCTCTCCCTTGATTTGGATTGTGCCTTTATTGTGTGTTTTCCTGGCAGAATTATTCAAGAGAGGCAAAAGATGTTTGGCTTCTACAACAGCCCGCCGCCAAAAAAGAAAGGCCGGGACGCTCCGGCCCTTGCTGTACTATAATAAAGCCATCACCGATTGACAACGGAAGAAAGGATCTGGAGTTATGGCAAACGCAACATTAGTCACACAAAAGTGCAGGAGATCCACCTGAGCAATAAATTAGAGAAATCGGGCCAAATTCAGCTGGACAGTTCATTTTCCCTCAACGTGAGTTTTTCCTCCGGCGGCAGCCGCTGCGTGGGAAAGCTTCAGCAAACCCTCCGGGATAAGGAATTTGTGGGAGGCAAGTTTACCATGACAGTGGAACTGGTGGGTATTTTCAACTGTTCCAATGCGACGACAGACGAGGTGAAGCGCCAAGTGCATGGGGAGGTCTATGACCAGCTTTTTCCGTACATGCAGTCCCAGTGTGCCAGCCTGGCTGCTGCCTCGGGGTTCCCGGATTGATGCTGCGGAAGGTCCCCATTGATCCGAACAACATTGCCATCAATAAGAAGGGCGGCCCAGACAACGACCGGAATCCCGACGGGGGCCCAAACTGACGCTGTTGGAATGAAAAAGACCCTTTATCAGGACCTGTGGGAAGGGGCGGCCGGTATGGAGCCGGCAGTTGCCCTGCGGTGCGGGGACCAAAGTCTTACCTTCGCCGCCTTCTTTTCTGGAGATTCTTCGGGCGGAAGCAGGGCTGCGGGCGCTTGGCGTGCAGTCAGGGGATTTGGTGACCATTTTATCCCTGAACACCCCTGAGGCGGTGATTGCATTTTATGCCATTGACCGAATCGGCGCGGTGGCCAACTGGGTTGATATGAAGCTGAGCCCAGCCGAAGTAGAGTTCTATCTGACACGGGCAAAGTCTAAGGTCGTTCTGGTTTTAGAACTAATTTTCCAAAAAGTATACGCCAACCGTGGGCATGCGCCGGCGGAACATTTTGTGGTGCTTCCTCTGGCTCCTATCTCACGCCGGAGCTGGGGCGGAAACTCCGGGTGGGCGTCTGGGAAGGGGAGAAGGGACCGGGATGTGTCTCCTGGAAAGAATTTCTCCAAGATACAGGGGAATCTGTTCCGGAATCTGCCCTGCTGGGAGGAGCCGGTGGCCATCACATATACCGGTGGAACAACAGGCCCGGCCAAGGGTGTGATGCTCTCCCGCCGGGCGTTTCGGGCCTCCCTGGAGCAGTATACCCAGGTGGGGACGATGTACGGGAGGGGGGAGCCACGTTGGTGCTTCTTCCGCTCTTTTCAGCATTCGGCCTGTGCCAGTGTGTTCATGTGCCGCTGTGCCTGGGTATGACGATTATCCTGTACCCCATGTTTCGCCCCGAGCAGTTGGGAGAGATGCTGCGGCGCTATCGTCCGGAACAGGTCAGCGGAACCACCTCCTACTGGCAGCTGGTTCTCCAGGACCCGTGGGCGGACCAAGCCGACCTGTCTTTCCTGCAGGTCCCACGCTGCGGCGGCGATGCCATGACGGGCGGCGATGGAGCGACGGATCAATGATTTTTTGGCCCAGAGAGGCTGCCCCGCCCGGCTGATCAAGGAATATGGAATGTCTGAGGTGGCCGGGATTGTCTGTGTCAGCTATGGGGACTGGGAGGCGGGGGATGTAGGACGTCCCCTGCCGGGCTGTCGGATCATAGCAGTGGACCCTGAGACCGGAGCGGCCTGCCCACCGGAGGGGCAGGGGAGCTGATCATTCAAAGCAATACAGTGATGAATGGATACTACGGCGTGCCGGAGGCGGACGCTGAGGTTCTCCGTCCTGGCCCCGATGGGACCTTATGGGTATGGACCAAGGATTTGGGCCATCAAACCGCCGACGGCAGAATTGTGGTCACGGGGCGAAAAAAGCGCATGATTTCCCGCAATGGCTTTAAGATATTTCCTTCTGTCATTGAGGAGTGCCTTTTGCAGGAGGATCAAGTGGAGGCCTGCGCAGTGGTGGGAGGCAGGAATTCCAGAGGAGAGACCGTTCCTGTGGCCCATATTGTCCCCCAACCAGGGACCGATCAGGAAACCTTGGAGCGGGCACTTCGGCTGCGCGCCAAGCAGGCGCTTAATACGTATCTGATTCCCGGTATGTACTGTTTCTGGTCACGGCTTCCTTATACGGAGCGAGGAAAGCTGGATTATCGAAAGCTGGAAGAAAGCCAGAACACCAAGCCGTAAGAAAAAGCTGCGTTGGTCCCGCACGCATGAAAAAGTGTGGCGTATGGTCTTATGGCTTCGTTTCTATATTGTGCTGGGGAGATTGTGTTCCATCCTCTGCAAGATCGGAAGACAGTGCCTGCCGTTGGGCGGCATTTAAGTTTCGCGTGGCGTCCAGTGCACGCTGGGCGGCCAAGAACCCCAGGGTGGTTCCGAGCTGGGTGATGACGGAAGCTGCCGCCGCCAGTTGTTCTTCGTCGAGACGTTCCGACAGGAGATTGGCAAGAAGGGTGACGATGGCGTTTCTTCCGCTGGCATCCATAGTTTCATCACCTCAGAAATATTGTATGCGGCAGAGCTGACATCTGCCTTTCCTGGAAACACGGGTTCCCGCCGGAACCCGTGTTTTTGCATGAACGCATCTCTGTGGGCATAGGGTAGTGCAGGAAAGCCGGCAGGGAGGGATTCTATGATTTATGTGGTGCAGAGCGGAGATTCTTTGACCAGTATCGCGAAGCGGTATGGGGTCTCTTTGGAACGCCTGCGCAGCGACAACGGCCTTTTTGCCGGAACAGCCCCTGGTGCCAGGGCAGGCATTGGTTGTTTTCATTCCGAAGGAGACCTACCAGGTTAGGTCAGGAGACACGATCTATGGCATTGCCCGGCAGGCGGGAATCTCGGCACGGGAGCTGATCCAGAGAAATCCGTCCCTTGCCCAAGGGGCGCCTCTTACGGTGGGGGAGCATCTTACCCTTCGCCCGAAGGAAGAACCGGAGGGTTCTCTGATGGTCAATGGCTATGCCTATCCCCATATAGAACAACGGGGTCTCCGGCAGGCTATGCCATATCTGACGGACCTGTCTCTCTTTTCCTATGGATTTCGGGAGGATGGAGCACTGGTTCCCTTGGCGGACAGCCGCCTGCTTGCGGAGGCCTCCCTGTTTGGGGCAGGGGCAGTTCTGGTTTTGACTTCCATAGATGAGAGCGGGACCTTTTCCTCCCAGCGGGCATCCCATCTGTTTCAAGATCAGAGGCTGCAGGAGGTTGTGCTGGACCAATTGCTCCAAGTGATGCTGGAGAAGGGATACCTCGGGCTGGATGTGGATTTTGAATATGTGGAGGAGAGAGACAAAGAGGCGTTCTTTCACTTTTTGGGTAGGGCCCGGGAGAGGCTTCATCAGGATGGCTTTTTCCTTCACGTCGATCTGGCGCCCAAAACCCACGCCCAGCAGTCCGGACCGCTGTATGCCGCCCATGATTACAGTGTCATCGGTGCCATTGCGGACTCTGTGCTGCTGATGACGTATGAGTGGGGATATGCCTATGGCCCACCGATGGCGGTGGCCCCTCTGCCCCAAGTGGAAGAGGTATTACAGTATGGTGTGACAGAGATTGCTCCGGGAAAGATTCAGCTGGGAATCCCGAACTATGGCTATGATTGGACCCTTCCCTATGAGCCCAGCCGCCGGGCTGCCACCATAGGGAATCAGGAGGCGGTTCGGCTGGCAGGACAGGTGGGGGCAGAAATTCAATTTGATACGGTATCTCAGGCCCCTATTTCCGATATACACGGGAGGGAATTGCCCATCAGGTCTGGTTCGAGGATGCCCGGAGCATTCAGGCAAAGCTCCAACTGGCGCTGCAATATGGGATTGGCGGTGTGGCTTATTGGAATTTGCTGCGGCCTTTTTCCCAAAACTGGGCGCTGCTGAGCCAGAAAATCCGGATTCTCAATCGGCGTGAAGGTCCGTAAATAGAGAACAGGCGCGCTCTCTGTATTCAGAGAAACACGCCTGTTTGGGGGAGATCATTCAAATTCCATCAGCATCTGCGCGGAGGGATTGTTGTTGCCCGCCAGACGTACCATGTCATATCGCGTCATATCTCCCATGTTCATTTTGATGCGGACCAGATTGGACTCCTGGGCTTCGGGGACGATGTCTGGAACAATGGCGACACCGTGGCGGGCCCGGACCATCAGCATTTGTGCATTGGTACTGTTGGTTTGGGCGAACTGTTCCGGCACAACACCAAATTCCCGGAGAAGCATTTGGCGGAGCATGTCCATGGAATTTGGCCCGGTATCTTCACAGTTTGTAATGAGACATTCCCCCGCAGCATGGAAACCGCATCTCCCTGGGGATACTTGGCGGCAATGGCGCGATCAGCGACCAGGTAGTTGTAAGCCTCAAACATGGGTCGGGAGAGAATGTCCTCCTTGGCAAAAGCGTGCTCACAGAGAACGTTGGCCAAAATCACGTCCAATTCCCCGGATTTTAGTTTTTCTGTCAGCGCACCGTAGGGGTATTGAAAAATATCCACTTTAATTTCTGGATGAGCAATTAAGAAACGGAGAAGAAATCCTCCGTATGTCGGGATTCGTACATGCCGATTCCCACTTTAACGTGGCCGCGATACTGCTCTGCAATGGCGATGAGGCGCTTTTTGGTGTCTTTGTCATAGCGCAGCATAAAAATTAACCCGTTCATAAAAAAATTGGCCCGCATCTGTCAGCGAGACGGAATGGGCATTGCGGTTAAACAGACGGACCTGCAGTTTTCCTTCCAGAGAGGCAATATACTGGCTGATGGCGGTTTGGGATACAGAGTGTACTGCGGCAGCTTGCGTGAAACTCAGACACTCGGCCAATGTAACAAAGTATTCGATTTTTTTGTTGAGCATAGCATAGGCTCCTTTTCAGACGCAGTATCGTGTTTTCTCCTTCTGATTGTGCAATAATTATGTGAAAAAGTCAAATCATTCTTTTCCTCGGCGAGAAGATGGGAATATGACAGTTTGGCTCTCGCCATAATTCGTCAGGCTGGGAAAGGAAATGTGATAGAAAGAAATATTATTTCATTAAGAATTGACAGAACGTCTGGTATCTGGTAACATACTACAAACGCCAAGTGCTACTTTTCAAGACGGGAGGAAACAAGTGCATGAAGATTCTCCTGAATCAGGTGACGGTGTTTCGAAAGGGAACTGCGGAGAAGCTGTCTGTTCTCGTGGAGGACGGTCGTATTGTTTCTCTTTCCAAGGAGGCTCCCACCCTTTCTGACGCCCGTGTGATTGAATTAAAGAATGGTTCTTTGTTTCCCGGTTTCGTAGATGTGCATGTACATCTCCGTGAGCCGGGTTTTTCGTACAAAGAAACCATTGCCACAGGGACGCGGGCTGCGGCCCATGGGGGATTTACCGCCGTGTGCCCCATGCCCAATTTGAAGCCGGTGCCGGACAGCTTGGCACATCTGCGTCCTCAGTTAGAGGCTATTGCCCGGGACAGCGTGATTCATACCTATCCCTATGGCGCCATTACCGTGGGAGAGCAGGGGAAACGCTGGCCGCATTGGAGGAGATGGCCCCCATGTGGTGGCTTTCTCTGATGATGGAAAAAGGGTGCAGGACCCGGAAAAAAATGAAGCAGGCCATGCGGCGGGCGAAGGCACTGGGCAAACTGATTGTGGCCCACTGTGAGGACGAGAGCCTCATTCAAGGCGGTTATATCCACGATGGTGCCTATGCAAAGGCACACGGACATAGAGGCAATCCCTCCGCCAGCGAGTGGAAGCAGGTGGAACGGGATTTGGCGCTGGTACAGGAGACAGGCTGTGCCTACCACGTCTGCCATGTGTCCACCAAGGAATCGGTGGAGCTGATCCGCAGTGCCAAGCGGGAAGGGCTGGATGTGACCTGTGAGACCGCGCCGCACTATCTGGTATTCCATGATGGAATGCTTCAGGAGGACGGGCGATTCAAAATGAATCCTCCCATTCGTGGGGAGGAGGACCGGCAGGCACTCATTGCCGGAATTTTGGATGGGACAGTGGATATGATTGCCACGGATCACGCGCCGCATTCCGCCGAAGAAAAAGCGGGGGGACTGGAAAAAGCCTCAACGGCATCGTGGGCCTGGAAACGGCCTTTCCTGTGCTCTATACGGAGTTGGTGAGACCGGGGGTTCTCACCCTTGCACAGCTGATTGACCTGATGCACACCAATCCGGCCAAGCGATTTGGCATCGGTGCGCCCCTGGAGGAAGGGGCAACGGCTGATTTTACGGTATTTGATTTAGATGCGGAAGAGACCATTCAGCCGGAGCACTTTCTTTCCATGGGAAAAAGCTCTCCTTTGCAGGCCGGAGCGTATTTGGAACGTGCTTATTGACTATCTGCGGCGGAAAGATCGCCTGGCAGGCGGAGGGGGAGCGTCCTGATGAAGCGAGGAAAGTTTACGGTTCTTCAGAATAAGGAACTGGCGCCGGCCACGTTCCGAATGGTTTTAGCGGGAGACACAGAGGCCATCACCGCGCCGGGACAGTTTGTGAACATCGCGCTGACAGGGAAGTTTCTCCGCCGCCCCATTTCCGTCTGTGACTGGAATGAGGCGCAGTTGACTTTGATTTATAAGGTAGTGGGGCAGGGGACGCACAGATGAGTCAAATGGTGCCGGGGACGGAGTTAGACCTCCTGACTGGCTTGGGTAATGGCTATGACTTGGAGAAATCCGGGGACAAGCCCCTGCTGATTGGAGGCGGGGTTGGGATTCCGCCGCTGTATGCCTTGGCCAAAAAGCTCATTGCACAGGGCAAATCGCCTCGGGCTATTTTGGGGTTCAACCGGAAAGAGGAACAATTTTTGACTGCGGAGTTCCGGGCATTGGGGATTGCAGTCTCTTTGACCACGGTGGATGGTTCCCTGGGGATCAAAGGCTTTGTCACAGATGCCATGCCCCAGACAGGATATACCTATCTGTATACCTGTGGGCCTGCGCCCATGCTTCGGGCCATCGACGAAAAGGCTGTGACCTCGGGACAATTCAGCTTTGAGGAACGGATGGGCTGTGGGTTTGGAGCCTGTATGGGATGTACCTGTCAGACCAAATATGGCAGCAAGCGAATTTGCCGGGAGGGCCCCGTGCTGGAGAGGGAGGAAATTCTATGGTGAAGACCGCAGTGACATTGAGCGGCGTTTTACTGGACAATCCCGTGATTCCTGCCAGTGGTACGTTTGGATTCGGATATGAATTTGCTCAGTGGTATGACATCAACTGTCTGGGTGCCATCAGCATCAAGGGAACCACCCGGGAGCCTCGATTCGGCAACCCGGCCCCCGGATCGCGGAGACGGCAGGGGAATGCTCAATGCGGTGGGACTGCAGAATCCTGGGATTGACCGGGTGGTGGCTGAGGAGCTCCCAAGCTGCGGGAGGTCTATCAAAAGCCGATTTTGGCCAACATCAGTGGGTTTTCTTTGGATGAGTACGTGACATGCTGCGCCAAGGCGGATGCCTCACCCTACACGGACCTCATTGAGGTCAATGTGAGTTGTCCCAACGTGCACCACGGGGGCATGAGCTTCGGAACGGACCCGCACATGGTTTATGATGTAACCCGGGCGGTGAAGGAAGTGTGCCGAAAACCAGTATATATGAAACTCTCTCCCAATGTGACAGATATTGTATCCATTGCCCAGGCCTGTGAGAAGGGCGGGGCCGACGGATTGAGTCTCATCAACACTCTCATGGGCATGCGGATCGACCTGAAAAAACGGGCGCCTGTTTTGGCCAACACCACAGGCGGTCTTTCCGGACCAGCGGTTTTTCCCGTGGCGTTGCGGATGGTTTGGCAGGTCTACGAGGCGGTCCATCTGCCCATCATTGGGATGGGCGGCATCCAAAGCGCGGAAGATGTCCTGGAAATGATGCTGGCCGGAGCGACCGCTGTGCAGGTGGGGGCGGCTAACTTAGTCAATCCGTTTGCCTGTCAAGAGATCATCGACAGCCTGCCCGGGCTCATGGAGCGCCTGGGCATTCAAGAGATCAACGAAATCATTGGAGGTGCCCACAGATGGGAAAAGATGTGATCGTAGCCTGCGATTTCAGCAGCAAAGCAGAAACCTTGGCATTTTTGGACCAGTTTTCTGGGAGAAAGCCCTATGTCAAAATCGGCATGGAGTTGTTCTATGCCGAAGGCCCGTCCATTGTGCGGGAGATTAAGGCAAGGGGGCATCAAATCTTTTTGGACCTGAAACTCCATGATATTCCCAACACAGTAAAAAGGCCATGGCGGTTCTGTCCCGACTGGACGTGGATATGATAAACCTTCACGCGGCGGGCACCCGGGCGATGATGGAGGGTGCGCTGGAAGGGGTAACCCGACCGGACGGCTCTCGTCCCTTGGTGATTGCGGTGACCCAGCTGACGTCCACCAGCCAAACGAGAATGCAGGAGGAACTGCTGATCCCCAGAACGATGGAGGAGACCGTCATGGCTTATGCTGCCAACGCGGCCCAAGCCGGATTGGATGGTGTGGTCTGCTCTCCCATGGAGGCGGGAAAGGTCCATGAGGCCTGCGGCAGAAACTTTGTGACCGTAACCCCTGGTATTCGGTTTGCGGAGGGAGACAAGGGGGACCAGGTCCGTGTGACAACACCGGCCCAGGCAAAGGACCTTGGTTCCGATTATATTGTGGTGGGCGTCCCATTACCGCTGCGGCAGACCCGGTGGCCGCCTATGAGCGTTGCGTGAGAGAATTTACAGATTGAGGAGGCGATTGCCATGAAGACAAAGATTGCGAAAGATTTGCTGAAGATTCAGGCGGTGTTTCTCCGTCCGGATGAACCCTTTACTTGGGCCAGCGGGATCAAAAGTCCCATTTATTGTGACAACCGCCTGACCCTCTCGGATCATCAGGTCCGTTTGGATGTGGAGAACGGCCTGGCGGAATTGGTTAAAACCCATTATCCCGAGGCGGAAGTCCTCATGGGGACCAGCACTGCGGGGATTGCCCACGCTGCCATTACCGCCCACCTGCTGGCGCTCCCCATGGGATATGTTCGCTCTGGCGCGAAGGATCATGGACGGAAAAACCAAATTGAGGGCAAGCTGGTTCCCGGACAAAAGGTGGTGGTGATTGAGGACCTGATCTCCACCGGCGGCAGTGTGCTGGAGGTGGTGGAGGTTCTGCGCCAGGCGGGGGCAGAGGTTTTGGGCATTGCCAGTATTTTTACCTATGGAATGCGAAAGAGCGTGGAACGCCTGGCCGAAGCTCAGGTGAAAACGTAAGCCTGACCGATCTGGACACGGTGGCCCAAGTGGCGGCGGAAGAGGGGTATATCCGGGCAGAAGACCAGGCGCGGCTGCTGGCTTTCCGGGACGATCCCTCTGATACCCGTTGGATTCAGAAGTAACCGGCTGACACGGCCTTGTTTGTGTCTTACCGTGAACAGAAAGGAAGGGGCAGTGTATGAAGCGAGATTTGATTGACATCACGGATCTGACGGTGGAAGAGATTGACGAGCTGATTGCCAAAGCGGAGGATATCATCGAGCACCCTGAGGTTTACCGGGAGAAGTGCCGGTATAAAAAGCTGGCAACCCTTTTCTATGAACCTTCGACCCGAACCCGTTTAAGCTTTGAGTCAGCCATGTATGAATTGGGGGACAGGTGCTGGGGTTCCATGAGGCCCAGAGCTCTTCCGCCACCAAGGGAGAAAGTGTGGCGGATACCGCGCGGACGGTAAGCTGCTTTGCGGATATCATCGCCATGCGCCATCCCAAGGAGGGAGCTCCGCTGGTGGCGTCCATGAAGGCGACGGTTCCGGTGATCAATGCCGGTGACGGGGACATCACCAGCCCACGCAGACCCTTACGGATCTGCTGACCATCAAACGGGAGAAGGGAAGACTGGATTCGCTGGTGGTTGGCTGCTGCGGTGACCTGAAATTTGGCCGGACGGTCCATTCCTGATTGGTGCGATGTCCCGGTATCCGAATGTTCGTTTTGTGCTCATTTCCCCTGAGGAGCTCCGTGTGCCTGAGAGTGTGCGTACCGACCTGCTGGAGAAAAACGGCATTGACTATGAGGAGACCACTTCTCTGGAGGAGGCTATGCCCCAACTGGACATCATCTACATGACCCGGGTGCAGCGCGAGCGCTTTTTCAATGAGGATGACTATGTCCGCTTGAAGGACAGCTATATCCTCACCCCAGACAAGCTTCGGACAGCCAAGTGGGATTTGGCCATTTTGCACCCGCTGCCTCGTGTCAATGAGATTTCCATTGCCATTGACGATGATCCCCGGGCCTGCTATTTCCGACAAGTTCTCTGTGGGAAGTTCATCCGAATGGCGCTGATTCTGAAATTGTTGGAGGTGGAGTGAGATGATCATAGGGACCATTGTAGATGGCATTGTCATTGACCATATCCCCGCAGGGCGGGGCATGGACCTCTACCGGGATCTGGGCCTGGATAAGCTGGAATGTGAGGTGGCGGTCATCAAAACGCCTCCAGCGGCAAGTATGGGAAAAAGATATTTTGAAAATCAATGAGGTCATTGACCTGAACTACGACATGTTGGGTTATATTGATCCTCACATTACCGTCAATATTATCCGCGGCGGAGAGCGGATGGAGAAAATTCATCCCCACCTCCCAGAGACGATTACGGGTGTCATCCGCTGTAAAAACCCTCGCTGTATCACATCCATTGAGCAAGAGCTTCCTCATATTTTCCGGTTGACCGACCGGGAACATGGTGTTTACCGCTGCTTATATTGTGACACGAAGGGCGGAAAACGATAAACGAGTAGAAAAGACTTGCCAAAAGGCAAGCCTTTTCTTTTCTAAAGGAGAATTTGCCTTAGCCTGGACAGGGAGAGAGGGCTTGTGGTCCTTCGTGGAATATGGTAGAATGATAAAAATTGTGGAGGGGAAGGAGGCGGTATTTTCATGCCGCAAATCGTAAGCAATCTGCCTTGGCTTGTGATCTGGGTGGTTGTCTTTTTTGGTACAGAGCTACTTCTTTCGGAAGAAAAATTCCTTCGGGTCCTTGATCCTTTTGTGGCTGACCTTATTGGTGGGGATTTTTTGGGACCAGGCCCTCCGTGCGTTGGTACCGGGGATTCCTGAGATGTGGCTTTTGGAACCCAAATTTGGATTCTCTTTCTCATTGTGGCGGTGCGGCACTACCTGAACTATCGAAAAGGAGGCCGTGGCCGGGATGCTTCCGGGGACAAAGCGCCAGAGCATCCTATGGAACCAGGCGAGGAGGGGGAGACTTCGGGTTCGTCCACGAAAACAGAAGAATAAAACAAGCCGTGAGGGATTGCTGTGTCGAAGCCCCTCACGGCTTGTTTCTGTATGGGTTGGAAGCAATCAACAGAAGCTTTGCTTTTCTGCTGAGTTGTTTGATCTCCCACTCTCGCCGCATTGCTTCCGTTTTGCTGTCAAAGACCTCGCAGTAGACCAGATGTACTGGGCGGCGGGGACGAGTATATTTCGCTCCAGTGCCGGCATTGTGGGATGCCAAACGCCTCTTTAGGTTGGTGGTCCAGCCTGTGTACAGAGTGTTGTCAGCGCAAAGAAGAATGTAAGTATAGTTTTGTTCCATGGCTTTTCCCTTGCTTCCTGCGAAAAAATGTTGTAAACTATTCAATTAAGGAAGTAAAATCATTGGTTTCCCGGGAAATCCGGGTGAAAATCGTTGTCTTTTTCTGGACTGGATGGGAAGGAACGGAGGATGGCGGCTCCCAATAGGGGAAAAGAGGGGTATCCCTGGAAAACCAACATAGATTATACCGAAAGGGAAGGGACGACGCAACCGTTTTTGTGGTCGATTCTTTCCGGTGGGACAGCAACCCGATAGAAGATAGGAGAACAATTTTGAAAAATCACTATGAAAAGAAGTGAATCTCACCTCCACTTACTCTGACCGCCGGTGTGAACTGGGGATCTTTCAGGCCGCTTTGCTTTTGCAGGATGCGATGACAGAGCTGTTTCATCAGTACCGCTGTGATGCCATTCGACTGTCTCGGACGCATCAGGTGGTTTGGGCTGTGGCGCGGACGAAAATCTGCTACGACAAAGAAATGCTCTGGATGGATCATATCCGGTTAAAAGTCTTTCCTGTAAAAAGTATCTCCCATTTCCATTCATTTGAATGTCCTATTGGAGACATTGGACGGAGAACCCCTTCTCCGGGCACGGCAGGAGATGTGTGCCATTGACGTGCGGGACCACAGCCTTCGACGGGTAGACAGTACGCCATTTCCTATGGACATGGATTTGCTTCGGCCCGTAGTCACGGCGCCCTGCCGGAGAATGAAGCTGAAGCTGGGGAGGAATGCTTGGTCTATTCTTATCAGGTCCGTACCATGGACACGGATTTGAACCACCATATGAATAATACCAATTATATTCGACTGATTCTGGACGCCCAGCCATCCTCGTTTTGGGATAGGTATCGCGTACAGGAATTTGATGTGCACTATGTCAATGAATCGGTGGAAGGAGAGGAGATTCAGGTTTACTGCCAGACGGAAGCCCAGGAAATGGCTGTGCAGATTAAGCGAGGTGAAACGACACTGGTGAAGGCGTTTTTGCAGTTAGCGCAGCGGGAAAAATCAGAATGAAACGCTCTATTGTCCTGCATGGCCAGCAGGTTTCCTATGAACTGACGAGAAAACCCGTGAAGTATGTTAACATTCGGGTACGGGCAGACGGTTCCGTGAGCGTCTCGGCGGGAGAGTGGGTTTCGAGGGACAGATAGAGGCGATTTTACAGGCGCGTGCATTGTTTCTCCTGCGTGCTTTGGAGAAATTTTCAGCACAGGCAGACCGCCGCCCGGCGCCGTTGAGCTATCGGACTGGGGAGCTGCTGTATTTACTGGGAAAACGATATGTCTTAGTGCTGGAGCAAGGGGAGAAAAATACGGTCTGTCAAAAGGAAACACAGATTGTCTTGACGGTGAAGGAACCGGGGAATGCCGCCCTGCGGAAAAGGGTTATGGAGGCTTTCTTGAAAGCCCTGTGTCTCTCGGTGACGTCTTCCCTCTGCGGTGCCATTCAGCCATCTATGGCGCATTTGGGAATTCCTATGCCGGAAATCCGAGTTCGTTCCATGACATCCCGTTGGGGGAGCTGTACGCCGGGCGCCCGGCGGGTTACCTTGCCCGGCAGTTGGTGGAGGCGCCGCTGACCTGTATTGAATATGTGGTTTTCCATGAGCTGGTTCATTTTCTCCATCCAAACCACTCCAGACAGTTTTACGCCTGTCTGGAGGCCTTTGTGCCGGACTGGAGAGAGCGGCGACAGGCCCTCAATGACTATACGTACCGATAATATTTTCTGTCTCATTTCACAGCACAGCGTCAAACGCTGTGCTGTTTTGTTTGGAAAAGAAAAAGGAAAATTTCCCAGGCCAGTTGCATTCTGCCGGAGAATCCGCTACACTGAACCCATAGGTTTTTACAGGTTGCACAGCGGCCGTGTGAAGTCATATGAAATTACCCAGAGTTGGGAGGAACCAGAAATGAAGCAACCCTTTCGAGCTATCATTCCCTTGCTTTTCAGTGTGGCGCTCCTTCTGAGTTTGACCACCACGGCCAGTGCTGCGTTTTCTGACTTTACAGATGTCAAAGGACACTGGGCAGAGGGCACCTTGCACCAGGCCTATGATGACGGTATCCTGAAAGGATATGACGCCAAGACCATGGCGCCCAACCGCAGTGTGACCATGGTGCAGGCGGTGACCATTCTGTGCCGAGTTCTCCATGTGACGGGGCTGGGGGATATTTCACAGTTTGAGATTCCGCAGGATGCTTGGTATGCCCAAGATGTGGCGAAAGGGGTTTACGCTGGATTGCTGGAGGAACAGGATGCCCAGGTCCTAAACGACCCCATTCCCCGGGGACAGGCTTTTATCTTGTTTGGCCAGGCGTTTCAAGTGGTTGGCGCACAGCCGGATTTGTCTGTACTGGACCAGTTCCCCGATACTGCGTTTCTGACAGGAGAACAGGCCCGTGCCGCAGCGGCTTTGGTGGAAGCGGGAATCGTCTCCGGCAGTGGGGGGCGCTTCAGTTGGACCGCCCTCTGACTCGGGCGGAGTTTGCCACGATTCTGTATCGTTTGGCCGATCAATATATCCCAGCGGCAGAGTATGAAGGGCATATTGGAACCGGATCGGTTCTTTCCGGAGATGCGGAGATCGTAGGGAGAACAGTCGGCGATTTGTGGTTTGATCAGTCCTCTTCGAATATTCACTTGACGGATGTTACCGCGTCTTCCGTTACCATTCGCGCAGACCGGCTGGAATCCCTGAGGCTGGGCGGCACAGGGGAAAATTGGACGGTTGGTGTTGGCCGCAGGGACTGGAGACGTGGCGCTGACGCTGCCAGATACCTATTCTTTGGAAACCCTGGCTGTGGGCGAGGGAACGGGCGCGGTATCTCTTGCCGGAACGGTCTCCCGGCTGGAGGTCACAGGGGAGGCCCGGACCATTTCCATTGACAGTTCTTTGGACGCGCTGGTGGTTTCAGGCAGTGGAAACACCATTTCTGTGAAGCGTGGGTGTGCCATTGGACAGATTGTCATTCTGGGCACAGACAATGTTCTGACGCTGGATGGGACCTCGGATACCCTCTTGCTGGCGGGACGAGACAATACTGTGCGGGGCAACGGACGTGTCACAGAGGTCCAGTTAAATACGCGTTACTACACCCTTACCGTGTCCAAAAAGCAGCTGATTCCCTGGACAGGATATGATATTAAAAACGTCGAAGTGGAAGTGGAAGCCCCTGCGAAGCTTCCTGCCGGGGAGTCGTTGAAAGCAACGGCCCATCTGACGGTACCCGAAGAAGACCTGGGAAAGCTGTGCACTGGCTCCTGGTATCTCAATGGGGAACTGATGTCCCAGGCGCCTGTACGCCTGGGACAGGGAGACCCGGTTTCCGACTTTCTCCCCAACTATACCCATGATCTCAAGTTAGACGGAACAGTAAAATTTGTTTTAAGCTATGAAAACAATGATGGGGACACCTTTACCAAAGCGGCCTCTGCACCTGTTGCACTGGAGACCTTCCCGGATTTGGGTCTGGCTGACGCGGAGATCGAGGTGGTGCTGCCGGAGGTTTTGGAAGCAGGACAGGCGCTGATTGCCACAGCAGAGGTTAATACACCGGAGGTGGGACAGTCCTGCATGGGCTACTGGTATGTGGACGGAGAGGAGGTGGCTTCTGGCCCCCTGACCCTTGGAAGCGGTCCGGCAACGCTGGTGTATCGCTATGATTATTACTACGGTATGCCGGAGACCAGTACCGTCTCTTATCGTCTGACATACACAACCCAGGATGGCAGAGCGCAGGAAGTAACCGGGGCCTCTCAGCTGACCCTGGAAAATTTCCCGGATAACGGCATCGCCCGGGCGACAGCCACACTCCAAGCCCCTGCCAAGCTGGAGGCGGGAAAGACACTGGAGGTGACAGCTTCCATTCAGTATCCGGAGGCGGGGAAGGCTTGTACGGGGACTTGGTATGTGGACGGTGCGCAGGTTGCTGTTCAGCCGGTTTTGCTGGGTACGGATACCCCGAAGCTGTCTCACAAATACAAATATACTGAGGATATGAAGCTGACCTCGGAGATCAAGTTTGTCCTCTCCTATACCACAGCCGATGGCCGGGCACAGAAAGTTACTGCGACAAAAACCATCCAGCTGGAAAATTATGATTATCTGTACTACCATGGTCTGACCGCTGAAGATGTGCTGAAGACTGTCACCAGTGGTTATGCCGGCAACTATACATTGGCATGGGCGCAGTCTCACGATTATAAACCAGAGATCAAAACTGCTTGGGTCAATCTCAAGGGATATAAGAGTGATACAAAATATCTTGTTTGGGTCAATTTGACCTACCAGCGTGTGAATATTTTTGAGGGATCGCAAAGGGAAGTGGAAGCTCATTCGAACCTGCCTGTGCGGCTCGGGCACCAATGCCACGCCTACTATCCGCGGGGTCTTTACCACCTCCTTAAGCAGTCGGCCTGGGATTATGGATCGTACTACTGTGGCCCTATTGTCCGGTTCTATGGCTCCTCTGGCTATGCCTTCCACTCCCGGCTGCAATACTGGCCGATGAATTCTGACCGGTACTACGATGCCCGAATTGGATTCCCGATCAGCCATGGATGCCTGCGGATGTATAATGAGGATATCTGGTGGATGTACAATAACATTCCCAATGGAACCACGGTGGTGGTCTATTGATGGGGAACGGGAACCAAGGAAAGTCGGAGAAACAACGAGTAAAGTAAGATGGCGGCTTTCTATATACAAAGGGAAAATGGTCCCCCGGCTTACAGCCGGGGGGACCATTTTATAGGTGTGTTTTTGGTTGTTATCTATTTTTTTGCACTGGTTTTTGTGAGACAAAGGTTTCAAACAGACGAACCAGCATTTCCCAGGTGTTTTGATCCAGAACGCCGGTTTGCGGAAGGCCGGAGTGTCCCTGGAGCCAGCGAAGGTTAGCTGTGGTGTCCTCATCCAGGACACCTGTGGAGGGGGTAGATGCGATTCCCTCCAGAATTTCAGCCAATGCACGGAACATATCTTGGAGAGGACGGAGTAGGGGAGAACTTTGGCCGGGGGTGGATCAGTTCCGCACCTTGGGAAAAAATGGTGACAGTGCGGGGCGGTGCCAGATGACTGTAAGCCTGCAAAAAAAGGCGTTCATGATAGCGTCCCAAGTTCGCCGGTCTACGATACCAGTCACCGGGAAACCGTTTATCTTTTGAAACATCATTACCGCTTCCAGGGTTTCTTCGTCAAACCGGCCGGTGGGACGGAGAAAGGGAGGAACGGTTCACAAAGGCGATGGTACGCAGCATCTCCTGCAGGGTACTGACCGGCCCCAGGGAAAAAGCAGGGGGAAGTGAGGTGCTCATGATTCGCTCCTTTCTTGGTCATTGTCACTGGCCCCCAGTTCCAAGGGAAAGCCAGGGAACTGACCGGGCCGGGCAGAAAAATAGGAATGAAGGAGCTCTGGCTCGACTTCTCCAGAAGAGGGACTTTGGTAAGGGAAAAACTTGGGGTTGCTGAGAACGGTTCGGTCGATGCCAATGAACCGGTCTATAATAACGTCCCAAGTTTCCTCATCCACCGTTCCTGTCTGTGGCAGACCGGCGTCTAACTGAAGTGCTTGCACTGCGGCCTGGGTCTCATCTCCGAAGACGCCGTCAATGGTAAGGAATGGGATGGTGAGATAGAACTGTGCCAGAATCGAGAGAAGATACTGGAGAAGGGTGACGCTTTCTCCCCTTTGTCCATAGACAATGGCTTGGTGGTATTCGAAATCCAACTGAAAGAAGGTCTGCCCCTCGCTTACCAGTTCAGACAAGCGAAGAATTCCGGTATATAGATGGACCATCATGTACCAGGTGGATTTTCAATGATCCCATCCACCGTTAAATTGAAAATGTGCTGCAGTTCCCGTACTGCGTCTTCAGTGGAAGAAGAAAAAATTCCGTCCACCTGCCAAATTTTTGGAATGGCGGGGTAGGCAACAGAAATACGGTTGATCATGATTTGAGCGACCTGGACCTCTGGGCTGATGTCTCCCAGGCGAAGGGGGCGCCAGGATAGGAATATTGAATGTCTTGCATGGGGGCGTTTGTCACCAACTCAATGTTGTCACCGTAATAGTGACGCAAAATTTGTACCGAATCATATCCCTGCTGGGCCATGTTTTCACTCCCCCACTGTGAGAGTCCATCACAGACTGTGGTAGTGCCGTTGCAGAAACTGGCAGCCAGCGGCTCCACAAATCCCTGCCGTCGGATATAGACGGTAAAGAGCTCATCCACTAAGGTGCTGACGCTGTCAAAGATGTTTCTTCCTTTGATGAACTTTTGATCGTAAGCTGTGGACGCTGTGATATTGAAAGAGTATCCCTGACTGGGATAGAATTCCCGTATAGACGCGATTTAGCGCAAAAGAGACTTGTGCCAGAATGTTGGCGCGAAGGGCGGAGTTGTGCCAAGTTGGGTAGACCTCGCTGGAAGCTACGTTTTTGATGTACTCTCGGAAGGAGATAGTCAGATTTTTCCGCGTCGCTGTCTGGTGTACCTAAATGAACGGTGATATAGGTTGGAATATACGGTGTGACGATAATTGGCATAGAACCGCTCCTTCCTTTATAGGTCCTGTGGAGAGATATCCACTTTGCTGGCCGGCCGGCCGCCTGTTTCCGCCAAGGGGATCAGGGGCAAATCTTGAATACTGGCGATTCCAGGGAAAATTTGAACGTTTTGAATGAGCAAAAGCTGGTAGCCAGGGCACTCGACCCAGATATCGCAGAGGGAAAACGGAGTTTCCTGCCCGGGGGATTGGCTGTTTTGGGCGTCTGGCGACTCAATGATGGTGGGGACGGTGTTGCCGCTGCGGTCACTGGTCTGAATGTTGATCAGCCGCTGACGTCCGCCCGGCTCATGCTGAAGAATGGAGACGGCGGCATCTTCCACAGGAAGTTGGCTTCGGCTGGTGAAGACACGGGTCATTAAAGTTCCGGAATAGGGCATAGCAATGACCTCCTTTCTCCCCAGTCTATGCGCAGGGCCGGTCCCCGTTGCAGGTCAAGGGAGAAGATTGACATTTCTACGAATATCCCGTAAACTGGGACAAAAATAAGCAGCCAGTCCCTTCTGCCAGCGATTTGGTATGGGGCGGCCGACGTTTTGGGGAGACACATGTTGAAGGTTACCTTTCTCTACCACAGTGCGTTTTTTGGTGGAGCTGTCCCACTGCAGCCTTCTGTTTGACTGGTATGGGGGAGCAATCCCTGCATTTGACCGCCATAAACCACTCTATGTTTTTGCCAGTCATCATCATGGGGACCATTATTCCCCGGAGATTTTTTCCCTTCTGGGAATGGACAATGTCTGGTATGTACTGGCCAATTGCATTCGCCTGTCCGCCAAACGGAAAGCAGCCTTGGGTATTGAGGAGACGCATGTACTTCGGGTGTCTGCAGGGCGGACATTCCCGTTGGAAGAACTGCGGATTACGACCTTTCGTTCCACAGATGCCGGCGTTGCGTTTCTCGTTGAGACGGAGGGAAAAACCTTATTCCACGCAGGGGATTTGCAATGGTGGCATTGGGAAGAGGAACCGAAACACTGGAATGATGAGATGGAACGGGAGTTCAAAAAGGAAGGCGCAAAGCTGATGGGGCGGAAAATAGATGTGGCTTTCCTGGTTTTGGATCCCCGTCAGGAGTCGTACTTTTGGTGGGGATTTGACTGGTGGATGCGCACCATGCAGGTGCAGTTGGCCTTTCCCATGCACAGTTGGGAGTCTTTTTCCTTGACACAGAAGTTGAAGGCGCTTCCATGCAGCGAACCGTATCGGGATCGCGTGATGGAGATTTTTACAATGGGCAGTCGTTTCTTCTGGAGGAATGAATGGGGAATGCTTGCCTTTTTCTTGCGTTGACCGTCTCTATATCGTATAATTAACCTAACAGTATGAAACGAAAAAAGAGATTTTTTTTTCGTGGGAGGAAAGAAAGATGAGAAAGTATATCTTCCTGGCTGGCACGTTGGCACTTCTGCTGGCAGGCTGCGGGACCTCTGCGCCGGAGCAAACAGAAGCGTTGACTTCCATTGCGGCTTATCCGGAGACCATGCATTTGACGGTGGGAAGCCATGAGGGGATTCAAGTGGTACTGACCCCCTCCGATGCCTCGGAGCAGGAGCTGGTCTGGGCCAGCAGCAATAAAGCTGTGGCCACGGTGGATGAGGCAGGAATGGTCTCCGCTCTGTCCCAGGAACCTGCACGGTGACAGTTGCATCCAAAGCATACAGCACGGTCTCCTGCCATGTGGAAGTCATTGTGGGGGAGGATGGCACCTCTGATGCCGCTGATAACTCTGGCGATGCTTCAGAAGAGGCGGAGGTCTCCTACGTGGAGGAGACCAATGCCGCTGCGGTGTACCCCACCTATTACCTGTCAGAGCGTGAAGTGGCGGCCATGGATGGAGAGCAGATTCAATTTATTATCAACCAGATCTATGCAAAAACGGCTATGTCTTCCAGACGGGGAGTATTCAGAGCTACTTTAGTCGGATGCCCTGGTATGTGGCAGTGTCCAATGACGCATCCCGCCTGCAGATGTCATCCCTGGACCGCAGTAATTTGAATCTCTTGGTTCGTTACCGGGACAGCGGCGCGCAGGAAACCTCCTCCCCTGGGATGGATTTGGACCCGGCACGCAGTGGATCAGGCTTTGACAGAGGATTACATTCGGAATCTGTCCCGCTATGATATTCAACTGCTCATCAATACCATTTATGCCAAGAACGGTTATATTTTTGAGACAGACACCCTCCAGATGATGTTCCAGGGACAGCCTTGGTACCACGGTTGGACCAGAGAGACGGATCAGTTGGAGTTCTCCTCGTTGGATCAGCAGAATCTTCGTTTACTGACTGCCTACCGTTAAAGATTCTGAAAGGAGAAGAAAAGAATGGAGTATCGTATTATCCCCATGGAGACCTACCCGCGGCGGGCGCACTTTGCCTATTTCAGCACAATGGCACAGCCGTATGCCGGTGTGACCGTTTCCGTTGAAATTACCCACTTTTTAGAGAGCGTACAGGAAAAGGGCAGCCCTTTCTTCCTCTCTTTCCTCTACTGCGTCTCCCGGGCGGCCAATCAAGTTCCAGAGCTTCGGCAGCGAATTTGGAAGGGTGAGATTATAGAATATCAAAACTGCCCAACCTCCCACACGGTGGCCTTGCCGGATGGGACCTACTGCTACTGCATGTTGCGCAGTGAAAAACCATTTCAAGAATATTTGCCGGAGGCGGTACAGGCCCAGGAGGCAGCGAAGCGCCGGCAGAGCTTGGAGGATGGAACAGAGGAGGAGTCTCTGCCTCTTTTGTTTGTCTCCTCCCTGCCTTGGATCACCTATGATGGCATTGTGCAGCCCACGCCTTCTCCCGCCGACTCCAATCCCCGGATTACTTGGGGCGTTACCGCCGGGAGGAACACGGGCCTTTCTCCCGGTTTCCCTTCTCTGCCACCACGCATTGGTAGACGGTCTGCATATGGCCCGCTTTTATCAGAATTTAGAGGCGGAGCTGGAACGGTGGAGCGGATAAGAAAGCTCCCTTCCCAAAATTACATGGGAAGGGAGCTTTTTTCTGTTAGGAGGATAGGGCTCTTTGAATCTCCGCTCGTAGGCTTCCTTGAGCTGATCCCGGAAGGAAGGGTGGGCAATGGCAATGAGTGCTTGGGCCCTCTGACGAAGGGTTTTTCCACGAAGCTGTGCGATGCCGTATTCCGTGACCACATAGTGGGTCTCAAAGCGGGAGAGGGTCACTGGGCGTCCCGCCTCAAATTGATCGACAATTCGGGAGGCTTTCCCGCCCATTGCGGTAGAGGGCATGGCGATAATGGATTTCCCTCCCTTGGAGAAGGAGGCACCCCGGACGAAATCCACAAACCCGCCCGCACCGCTGAAAATTTTATCGGCAGAGATGGCATCTGCTGCAACCTGCCCGATCAGGTCTACGCTGAGGGCGGAATTGACAGAGACCACATTGTCATTTTGGCCGATGATACGGGGATCGTTGACATAGTTGACAGGGAAAATTTGAAGTTTGGGGTTTAGGTGCGCATACTCGTATAATTCATCGCGGCCATAGAGGTAGGTGACCACGGACACCCCTTTGTTGATCTGCTTCCGGCTATTGTTGATGTTGCCTGCCTTGAGCAGGCCCAGTGCCCCGTCACAGAGCATTTCCGAATGAACTCCCAGGTCGTTTTTCTCCCCAGGAAATGAAGAATGGCGTCGGGAATGGTGCCAATGCCCAGCTGAATGGCAGCACCGTCCTCAATCAGGCTGGCACAGTGCTGTCCAATGCGCTCTTCAATCTCTCCCACAGGGAGAATGGGACGGTGGAAGAGGGGCTCATCACATTCTACGGCCAGGTCAATGTCATCGATATGGACCAGAGTGTCACCGTATGTCCGGGGCATGTAACGATTGATCTGTGCGATGACCAGTTTGGCACATTCGGTGATGCACTTCGTATAGTCCACCGTCACGCCATAGGAACAGTACCCCCGTTCATCGGGAGGGGAGAGGGTAATTAAGGCTACGTCAATGGGAAGAAACCCTTCGTAAAAAGGCGGGGAGATTCCCCGAAGAGATTGGGTGTGTAGTCAGCTCTTCCCTCGTTGACAGCATCCCGGCTGCCCGGCCCGGCAAAGAGCGAGTTATGCCAGAAGTGTCCCGCCATCTCCGGTCGGGTGTATTTGCAGGGGCCCAAGGCCAGCATGTGACAGATTTCCACCTGCTGATAGGCCTGATAGTTGTCCAGCATGGCGTTGACCAGGGCCTGGGGTTCCCCACACTGTGGGCCAGGGCAACCCGGTCTCCGGAGTGAATATACTGCACTGCCTCTTGGGCTGTGACGAATTTTGCCATAACCATTCTCCTTCCTGTTGTCCGGCGGAGGCCCCGCCGCATCCTCATTTGCAGTATAACGGCCTGAAAGGAGAATGTAAAACGCGGAATCTTGAAACCAGGTATCAAGAAAATTGAGGGCATGGGCTCAGAGAGGCGCAGCCTGCTTGATGTGATGAAGAAACTGCCGGGCCGCAGGTGGAAGGGCCTGCGGGTTTTTGCAAGCCACACCAATCTGCCGGGTGGCAGGTGGAGACAGTTCCCGTTTGGCCAGACGATAGGGTGTGCGTTTGAGAAGGAGTTCCGGCAGAATGCTGATCCCCAGACCGCGCTCTACCATAGCCATAACGGCGTAGTCATCCTTCGCGGAATAGGTGATTCTGGGATTGCAAAGGGTTTTGCGAAAGATTTCTCGGGTCTCATTGTCCAGGGAGTCCGGACGGAGGATGTATGGCGCCTGCTTCAGTGCTTCCACAGGGAAGGTATCTTCTTCCGGGGCCTGCTCCTCGGGGAAAATTGCCAAGATACGTTCCTCCAGCAAAAGGGTACATTCAAAGTGACTGTTGGTTGGCAAACGGAGAAAACCAAGGTCGATGCGGCCCTCGCTGAGCCATCGCTCAATATCCTCGTAACTGCCCTGAAGAAGCTCAAACGTAATGTTGGGATGCCGCTGGGAAAAGGTGTGAAGCAGGTCAGGAAGAATATGCACGGAAACACTGAGGAAGGTGCCGATGCGCACCTGTCCAATCTCTAAGCCATGGAACTGGGCGGCCTGACGGGTGACCTCTTGATTTTGCTGGCAGACAGCGCGGATGGCGGGAAGAAGGGCCTCTCCCTCCGGTGTAAGCCGCACGCCGAACCGGTCGCGGGTCAAAAGTTTCAGACCCAGCTCGTCCTCCAATCCGGTAACAATGTGACTGATGGCGGACTGTGTGTAACCGAGGACCTCGGAAGCCTTGGTAAAAGCTGCCCAGATCTGCTGTCTGCAATAAGACTTCGTACTTTTTAATGCTCATGGTGGGTGCCTCCCTGTTTTTTTCAATCGTATCCCTCACGTGTTGTAGTATATCATAAATCTTGTATCCTGTCCTGATTGGGGGTATGAAGGGTTTTGAAATCAAGTTTCAAAAACGTAGTTTTACAAATCCTACGGAGCAAGGATATACTGACTTTAGAGATTCCCGGCGGGAAAGCCGGAAGAAAACCAACCGAACAGGAGGACTGACCATGCAGAAGCAAGCGATGCCGCGCACATCCAAGGAATGGGTGGATGAGATGCTGCGGGACCATTACCGGGATGCCCGGCAGGCCAAAGAGGACGGGCGTCTGGTGTGCTGGAGCACCTCCATTGCGCCCCAGGAATTGCTGACTACCATGGACATTGTGACCATGTATCCGGAAAACCATGCTGCGGCCATTGGCGCGCGCCGGGATACAGAGCCCTTTATTGCCTATACGGAGCGCAAGGGGTATTCTTCGGATTTATGTTCCTATGCTCGGGTCAACCTGGCGTATGCGGAGTTGCAGCACAGTGAGGCGGAGAATATGCCCATGCCGGATTTCCTCCTGTGCACCAGCAATATCTGCCACACGGTGATCAAGTGGTATGAAAACTTGTCCAAAGAGCTTAATATTCCGCTGATTATGTTTGACACGCCGTTTAACCACACCGACCAGGTGCAGGATCACAACGCCAAAATATGAAGGGACAGTTGTATCACATCATTGACCAGCTGGAGGAGATTACCGGCCGAAAGTTCGACTATGAGCGGCTGCGTGAAGTCATGGAGATCTCAATGAGACGTGTTACTGGTGGAAAAAAGCCACGGAGCTGGCAGCTGCCCACCCCTCACCGCTGGATGGGTTTGACATCTTTAACTACATGGCCATCATTGTTTTCGCCCGGGGACCACCCAGGCGAGGGATCTGTTCCATCTCTGGCACGATGAACTGCAGGAAAAATCCGCCTTCACCAGGGACCTTGGAAGGATCAGGAGGAAAAATACCGGGTTCTGTGGGATGGGATTGCTTGCTGGCCCTACCTGCGTTACACTTACAAAACCTTAAAAAATTGGGCATCAATATGGTGACCTCAACTTATCCCAAGTCCTGGACGGTGAGCTATGAAACCGGGGATATTGAAGGAATGGCACGGGCCTATTCCGGCAATGTCTATCCCAACCGGAATTTGAACTACGACGTGGATAATATGGTGGGCCTGGCGCGGAAGTTTGACCTGGATGGGATCATTTTTCACTCCAACCGCAGCTGTAAACTGATGGATTTCCGGCAGTATGAGGTGCAGCGCCGGGTTTTGGAGGCGTGCGGGGTTCCCTCTGTGATTTTTGATGGAGACCAGACGGACCCGCGGCTGTTCTCGGAGGCCCAGTATGAAACCCGGGTGCAGGCACTGGCAGAGATGATGGAGACCAACCGGGCGAAGAAAGGACGTGCGGCACAATGAAAACTTTGGAGATGATGATTCAGACACTCTGTCAGGCAGGTCGCTGTCCGGAAGAAACCATTCGGTCCAGTGTGAAAGAGACGGGCAAGCCTGCCGTGGGCTGTTTCCCTCTCTTCGTTCCAGAGGAGCTGGTCTATGCTGCCGGGTTCCTGCCGGTGGGGCTATGGGGGGGCATTTCCTCTTTCCAGAAGTCCAATCAGTACATTCAGAGCTTTGCCTGCTCTATCATGCGGGCCAACCTGGAACTGGGGCTCTCTGGAAAAAATATGATATGTTGAAGGCTGCGCTCATTCCGTCCCAGTGTGATACGCTGAAATGCGTTTGTGAAAACTTTAAGGTGGCGGTGCCCAAGGTCCCCGTCATCGGCGTCACCATTCCCAATAACCGGACCATTCAGGCAGCCCATGGGCAGTTGCTGGATGAGTTTGACTATCTGTCCCAGGCGCTGGAGCAGGTGCAGACAGCGGACTGCCGCCCCATGCCTCTGGAAGAGGCATTTGCGGTCTATGAGGAATACCGGGCCGTTATGATGGAATTCATTAACACTGTCCCAGATTACTTAACAACCATCTCTCCTAAAGTTCGTCACCTGATTCTGAAGGCAGCTTGGTTCATGGATAAAAATACTATACCGCCCAGATGCGGGAACTGTTGGACGCGCTGAAAGCGCGGCCTAAGGAGGATTTTACTGGCAAGAAATTTTTGGTCACTGGTATCATGCTGGACGCGGAACCGGTTCTGGAGCTTCTGGAGGAGCTGGGGGTGGCGGTAGTGGATGACCTTCTCTGCCATGAATCCATGCAGTTCCGTACGCCAACCCGCGCTGGCGGAACCGTAGAGTCCAAACTGGCCTATCGTTTCCTGGACCTGAAGGGAGCCTCTCCTCTCTATGAGCCGAGAAAGCCCCGTGGAGACCTGCTCGCGCAGCTGGCCAGGGAGCGAGGAGCAGATGGCGTGTTATTCTGCCTGATGAAGTTCTGCGACCCGGAAGCTTTTGACCATCCCTTGGTCAAGAAAGACTTGGCAGCCCAGGGAATCCCTCTGCTGAGCATAGAGCACGACCAACTCGTCGAATCCACAGAGCAGCTTCGCACCAGAATACAGGGATTTTTGGAAATTAATCTGTCTTAAAGAAGATAAAAGGAGAGATTGCGGTGTATTTGGGATTGGATATTGGTTCCTCTTCGTCAAAGGCAGTTCTGCTGGGAGAAAATCAGGAATCCTTGGCGGCCCAGGTGGTGAATTTGGGCACGGGCACCAAGGGTGTGGGGCAGGTGCTGGAGGCAGTCTATCGCCAGGCGGGGATTGGGCCAGAAGAGGTTCGTTATACGGTGGTAACAGGCTATGGACGTATGACTTACCAGGGGGCGGATCGGCAAATTACGGAGATCAGCTGCCACGCCAAAGGAGTTTTTTTCACCTCTCCTCCTCTGCCCGAACCATTGTGGATGTGGGCGGGCAAGACACCAAGGTCATTCGTCTGGGGCAGGATGGAAGCGTGGAGAACTTCGTCATGAACGACAAATGCGCCGCCGGTACCGGCCGTTTTTTGGAAGTAATGGCCCGGGTGCTGGACTGCCCCATTGCCTCCCTCTCCCAGCTGGCCCAACAGGGAGAGGAAGTGGTTCCCATCAGCAATCTCTGCACGGTATTCGCTGAATCAGAGGTCATCTCCCACCTCTCCGCCGGTGTGTCCCAGGCCAATGTGGCGGCGGGTGCCATCGCATCCATTGCCACACGGATCACCGGGATGGCTGGGCGTGTCGGGGTGGAGCCGCAGGTGGTTATGACGGGCGGCGGCGCACTGAATGGCGCTTTGGTGGAGGCCTTAAGCAAAAGTTTGGGGCATCCCGTTTGCATTTTGGACAATCCTCAGGTGATGGGGGCCTTGGGTGCGGCAGTTTTTGCCTGGGAAAGCGCCCAAAACAGCATAATTGAGTAGCCGCCGACGGAAGAATGCTCCGTCGGCGGCCTTTTCATTGACTTTGTATAGGCAGGCCGGTATACTGGGCTGTAGAAACACCAGAGAAAGGGGGCAATTTGTGTGCCACTTACGATTGTAAAACAGGACATTACCACGATGCATGTGGATGTCATTGTCAATGCGGCCAATTCCGCTCTGGCCCCTGGAGGAGGGGTCTGCGGTGCGATTTTTGCCGCAGCAGGGTATGCGGAGATGGCGCGTGCCTGCCGGAAGTTGGGAGGCTGTCCCACAGGACAGGCAGTGATGACAGAAGGGTTTGCACTGCCAGCGCAGGCGGTGATCCACACGGTGGGCCCCATTTGGCGCGGGGAGAGGCGGGAGAGGCCGTGCTTCTGGGCAGCTGCTATCGTACCTCCCTTACTTTGGCGGCAGAGGCGGGCTTTCATTCCATTGCCTTTCCTCTGATTTCCGCCGGTATTTATGGCTATCCCCTGAAGCAGGCGTTGAGATTGCCGTGTCTTCGATGCAGGCATTTCTCACCGAACATGAGATGCAAATCTATTTGACGGTGCTGGAGGAGAAACTGATCCCACTGGCGGAGTCGTTTTTGCGGAGAAAAGGGGAGGAAGTATAGCATGACAGAAGTGGTTGCGGCCTTGATTTGGGAAGGAGACCGCTTGGCCTGTCAGCGCCCACCTGACAAGGCTCGAGGCCTGCTGTGGGAATTTGTGGGTGGCAAGGTGGAGCCGGGGGAAACCAAAGAGGCTGCCTTGGTGCGGGAATGTCAGGAGGAGCTGGGCGTCGTTGTGTCAGTGGGGGATCTGTTTATGGAAGTCACCCATTCGTATCCCGACCTTACTGTGCATCTGACCTTGTTCCATGCGGTGATCGTGCAGGAGAGCCCCAAAGTTGGAGCACCAGGACATTCGCTGGATCACCCGAGAAGAGATTTCTCAATACCCCTTTTGTCCGGCTGATGATGTGATTTTGGCCCGTTTGCAGGCAGGGGAGAGGGAGCGCAGAAATGATTCTTTATTTTTCAGGAACAGGAAACAGCCGGTACGCGGCAGAGTTTTTGGCCCAGGCATTGGGAGACCAGGCGGAGGATGTAGGACTCTGGATCAAGGAGAGGCGAAAGGGTGAATTTCGCGCTGACCGTCCCTGGGTGGTTGTGGCCCCTACCTACGGATGGCAGCTGCCCCATGTGCTGATGGAGTTCCTCCAAACGGCGGAGTTTTCCGGCAGTCAGATGGTATACTTTGTCATGACCTGTGGGGAGATATTGGAAACGCAGCCCAAAGCATCCAGTCCCTTTGCAGGAGAAAGGGACTTGCCTATCAGGGGGTGCTGGAGGTGATTATGCCGGAGAACTATATTGCTCTCTTCTCCGCGCCGGAAAAAGCGGAAGCCCAGGCCATTTTGAGGAAAGCACTGCCGACCCTGAACCAGGGAGCGGTTTGGATTGCAGAGGGAAAGCCCTTTCCGGAGAAGCGGGTAACCTGTCTGGACCGCCTGAAGAGCGGGCTGGTCAATCGAGTATTCTACCAGTTTGTGATTCGGGCGAAGTTTTTACAGCACAGAGGCCTGCACTGGCTGTGGCCGCTGTGTAGAGCTCTGCCCCCTGAATAATATTCACTTGGCAGAGCGGCATCCCCATTGGGGGAATCGATGTACCCATTGTATGGCTTGTATCTGTGGATGTCCCGCAGAGGCCGTCGAGTATGGACGCCGGAGCCGGGGAAAGGTGCGCTATTGGTGTCCAGAAGACCACAGGGCATGAATCAGAGATATATGCCCTATGAAAGGAGGAAAGCAGATGCGGCTGATTATTTCACCGGCCAAGAAAATGAAGGTGGACACCGACAGCTTTCCTTGTCACAGGCTTCCGGCGTTTTTGCCCCAAACCCAGGAAATTTTGGCGCGTCTGCAGACGATGTCGGGACAGGAACTGAAATCCCTTTGGAAGTGCAGTGACAAAATTGCTTTGCTGAACCAGCAGCGGCTGGCCTGCATGGACCTGCATCGTATGTTGACACCGGCGATCCTTGCTTACGAGGGAATTCAATATCAGTACATGGCACCTGGTGTGTTTAACCAGGAAGAACTGGCCTATGTGGAAGAGCATCTGCGGATTCTGTCAGGGTTTTACGGCCTTCTGCGCCCCTTTGATGGGGTGACGCCTTACCGTTTGGAAATGCAGGCCAAACTCGCCGTGTCCGGTGCCAAGGATCTTTACGCCTATTGGGGGGATACCTTGGCCAAGGCCCTTTCTCGGGAGACGCGGGTGATTGTCAACCTGGCATCAAAGGAGTACAGTCGTTGTATCGCGGCATACTTGCCCCCGGAAGTCACGATGATTACTTGCATTTTCGGGGAGGAGAAGGATGGAACCGTGGTGGAGAAGGGAACCCTCTGCAAAATGGCGCGCGGAGAGATGGTTCGCTATCTGGCCCAGGTCCAAGGGAAAACGCCGGAGCAAATGAAGGCATTTGACCGCTTAGGCTACCAATTTCGTCCCGACCGATCCGATGAGATAACCTATGTATTTTGTAAGGAGGATAAAGCCAATGTTGGAAGTTGGAACGAAAGCGCCTGATTTTATACTGCCGGACCAGCACGGCAATCCGGTTCGATTGTCTGATTTTTGGGACAGAAGGTGGTCCTGTACTTCTATCCTCGGGATAACACCCCAGGTTGTACCAGGCAGGCCTGTGCGTTTGGGGTTGCCTATGGGCAGTTGCAGGCGAAGGGCGTGGTTGTAATTGGTATCAGTAAAGATACTGTCACCTCCCATGAAAAATTCGCGGCGAAGCATGCGCTTCCCTTCCTGATCCTGTCTGATCCAGAGCATCGGGTGATTGAGGCGTATGATGTCTGGAAAGAGAAGAAGCTCTACGGAAAGGTCAGCATGGGAACCGTGCGTGCCACCTATATCATGGATGAGAACGGCGTTATTGAAGCGGCTATGCCCAAAGTAAAACCAGATACCAATGCATCGGAAATCCTGGCCTACCTGGAAAAGAAGAACGCCGCAGACATTCAATAAAGTGTCTTCTTCCCGTAAGAGGGAAAGACAGTTTTATCATGATACTCTGGTCTAAAACATGAAATAACCGGTGAGGGAATTCTTTCCTCACCGGTTATTTCATGTTTTCCTCTTGTTCCCTGGGAGTAAAGCGTATTTCCCGCGACACAGTTCATTGAGATATTCTTTTTTGAGCCAGATTGCCAAAGCTTCTCGCTGGGTTGGTGTTAGGTCCTCTGTGGAGGTTTGAATGCCCTGAACCCATAGGTAGCTTTCGCACCGGATGTCTTTGTCCATGCTGGATCACCTCTCTGCAAGTACATTATGCATGGAGAGGGGGATTCTTTCCTGTGTTTTCACATAGGTTTTGAAGCAGAGAGGGGGAGCAGTATGGAAACATGGCAGGAAGCCGCATGTTATATCCGCGTGTCCACGGAGGATCAGACGGAATATTCTCCAGAGGCGCAGCACCGGGCGCTGGAACACTATGCCAGGCAGCACCAGCTGACGATTTCTCCGGAGCATGTGTACATTGACGCTGGCATCTCTGGCCGCAGGGCGGAAACGCGTCCCGCCTTTATGGCCATGATTGCAGCGGCGAAGAAACGTCCGCCTCCGTTTTCTGTGATCTTGGTTCATAAGTTCGACCGTTTTGCCCGGAACCGGGAGGACAGTATCGTCTATAAATCTATGCTGCGGCGGCAGTGCGGAGTGCAAGTTGTCAGTATCACAGAACACCTGGAAGACGACAAAATGAGCCTGATTTTAGAAGCCATGCTGGAGGCTATGGCGGAATATTACTCGATTAATTTAGGGGATGAGGTGCGAAAGGGGATGCGGGAGAAAGCCCGCCGGGGCGAACTACAGACGGCCCCACCTTTTGGTTATGGGGTGAAGGACAACATACTCCAGCCAGTTCCCCGGGAGGCTTTTGTGGTACAGGAGATTTACCGGCGCTTTTTAGCGGGGGAGGCTATGGTATCCATTGCCCGATGGACCCAGCAGATGGGGATGCTGACCCACCGCGGAATCCCCTGGACAGCCGAAGCATTCGGTACATTCTTTCCAACCCGGTTTACGTGGGAAAGCTGCGTTGGCATGGGGAGGGAGAACAAGAAGGCGGGTCGATGCTGGTACAGGGAAAGCATACGCCGCTGATTGAGGAGTCGGTCTTTCAGGCTGCCGGGATTCGTTTGGATGCACAGGTGGCACGTTCTTCAAAGCATGCCCGACCTTGGGGGGAGAGGAAACACTGGCTGGCCGGTTTGGCCCGCTGTGGAGCCTGTGGGAGCGGTCTTGTTTTTTTCGAAACCTCACTATCTCAAATGTGGACGATATACGAAAGGGAAATGTAGTGTTTCACAGCATATTGTGGCGGAGACGTTAGAGGCTGCGGTCTTATCCCGTATGCGTTTGGATGCGGCGGGGAAAACACGGTTTTCTGTGCAACCAGTGGTATCTGACACCCAGCGCCAGCAGGAGGCTCTGAGAATGGAGTTAGCGGCTCTGGAAAAAAGTTACAGCGGTTACGGGATGCGTTTCTGTGCGGTGCGGAAGGAATCCAGGAGTATAAGCGGGAAAAGGAACGTTTGACAGCGCAGGCAAATCATCTCCGACAAGAATTGCTCTCTTCCAGCCGGGAGGTATGTGCGGCCTCGGAGCAACATGACGAGATACAGAAAATTGTAACCACATTGGAGGACCCTACCTCTGGCACGGAGGAGAAATACCGGGCTGCCCACCATGTATTGGAATCCTGTATCTGGAACAAGGAGGAGGGGGTGGTTCGGCTGGTCTATCGTCTTCGGCTGTAATCCGGAGAAAAGTTTCTTGTACGCAATCGTAGCCTATTGCACTCAGGTGGTCCTGACGGGGAGCTGGGCGCCTCCCTGCGGTATCTCTCCCAGCGCTACGCCATGCCCTATCCACAGATTCAAGGCTTGCTGACGGACATCGGCACAGAGGAGTTGGGGCATCTGGAAATGGTGGCATCCATCGTACACCAGCTGACCCGAAATCTGACGGATGAGCAGATTCAAAGTGATCCGGCCTTTGCCTCCTATTTTGTGGACCACACCACAGGGATCTATCCCACGGCAGCTTCTGGGTTCCCCTGGACGGCGGCCTCCATCGGTGTAAAAGGAGATCCTATCTGCGATTTGACCGAAGATATGGCAGCAGAACAGAAAGCCAGAGTAACCTATGACAACATTCTGCGGTTAGCCAAAGATGATCCCGATGTCACCGATGTGATTCGCTTTCTGCGGGAACGGGAAAATTGTGCATTTCCAGCGTTTTGGCAGCGCGGTGCAAATGGTGCGGGAACACTTGGATCAGAAAAACGTGTATTACACCAACCCTGCTTTTGACCAATAAAGAGATGGTGGCCCAGCGGAAGAATCCGCTGGGCCACCATTAACCTTAGGAATTAGTTTGGCTCAAAGAACAGCGCTATTTTTATTTTGTAGCTGGTACATTTCATAATAAATCTTCCCTTGATGAAGAAGTTCTGTGTGAGTACCACTTTCCGCCAAACGCCCATTCTCTATCACTAAAATGTTGTTGACTTGGTTAATCAGATTATTAAATTTATGTGCAATGATAATACCCATCTTATCCTGGAATAACTTTTGGTAGAGCTGAGAAATCTCATAATCAGAAATTGCATCAAGGGCAGAATTGGGTTCATCCAAGAAAATAACATCTGCATCTTTAGAAAATGTTCTTGCAATTGCAAGTTTTTGCCACTCGCCAAAAAAGAAATCTGTTTTCCTTCATCGAACCAATACCCTAACTGGGTATCCAAATTTTGTTTGCTGTGATCAATGATATGACCGATTCTAAATTCATTGCTTAGGTCTCGCAGTTCTGCATCTTTATCCATTAAATCGAGGTTTCCATACGCGATATTTTCGCGGAAAGTCGCGTCGTACTTAATAAAATCTTGAAACAAAGACGCTATTCTTTTTGCTGTAATGCTCTTTTTGAATGGACCTCAATTCGATTCCATTGACATAGATATTGCCCTCATAATTATCGTATAACCCCATAAGTAATTTTGCCAAGGTTGTTTTTCCACTTCCGTTTTTTCCTACAATTGCATAACTATTTCCTTCCTTGAATTCAAAATTCACATTTTTTTAACACATAGCCTCCTGTGTCATACTTGAAAGAAAGGTTTTCTAATTTCAGACTGTGAATTTTATCTATGATGATTTTTCCTTCATCTAAAGTTTTTTGCATTTTCCAGATCAATAAAACTATAATATTGACCAATATAAAGGTTTGACTTTTTAATCGAAGATATATTTTGTAAAATAGATTGAATATTTGTCTGGTTTGAGATTGCAGCTCTTGTGTAAGCCACCACATCTCCCAATAAAATCCCGCCGACGAAACCACAGTAAATAATATACGCGAAGATCGCTCCTGTAATAATTTGCTCAATGATACTAAGACTTGTCATTTGACCATTGTTTCTTTTGCAATGGCAGCATCTTGTTGATTAAATTTTTTATATAAATCGTCATATTTTTTGATAAAATAATTTAATAAATTATAAGTCTTTAGCTCTTTGAAATGTGTTCCGTTTGTGACAATAAAACTATAATACCATGCTTTCCGTTCTTGATTGGTTCTTGCCTTGATAATGCAGAATTGCTTTTTATTGATTAGATTTGTAATAAGAAATTTTATAATTGGCATAATTACAATGATAAGAATGATGATATAATTAAAATGAAGAAGAATTACAATATAAGATAGAGATGTGATAGCTTGACCAATCAATGTTGTAAAGGATGTAAACTGTGACATCAGCGTCCCACCGTTTGCACCTTCGGCTAATTTGATTTTGTCATAAGTATTACTATTTTCATAATGCCACAAACTCAATTGACTCGCTTTTTTGCATGATACAATCTTTGATGTGTAAATTGAACTTAAGAGAAAATTTTGTAGTGTAATAATTCATGAGGCCACTTATAATGGTTGAGGCCAGATCGATGCAAACATAGAGCACAACCAGCTGGAGAATAAACGTAATGCTCTGAATCCCTTGCTGAATTAAATTGATAATTTGCTGCATAATCAAAAGAGAAATTGCTGGGGCCAAGCTTTGTATGATCGTTACGGCAGAAGAAACGAAGAGATATCGCTTGTCTACCTCAAACATACTTTTTATAATTCTGGGAAAAAGAATGAAAAACGATATTGATCTCCTGTATTTTTCATTTCTTTACCGCTCCCTTCTACCGCGATATCATGCGTAAACGCATCAATCAATCATAAGCAATTTCCCTGTCTTTGTTGTTCTCTTCAGTGACAGCAGGGTAATCGCGATTCCGACTGAGCCAGTCAAAATCGATAGATCGTTCAAGTGCCCCTCAATTAGAATTGATTTATTACGAATGTCTGTAAGATTCAACTCATTCTCATTATTTTTTCGATACCCTGCAATCATTTTTTGTATATGGCGTTCCAAATTTGTAAGTAGCTTGGGATTTCTGTAAGAAGAATAGGCACACATTTGAATTGCTACCAAACTGGAAAAACCGTGACACAAGGATGGACTATATAAATCATATGTCTTTATGTTCTGGGAGAAAAAACGTATCATTGTTTCAACATGTGCCTGTTCCTTCTCTTTCCACCCCATATAGCCGGCAACTTTTTGCAACCCTCGCATTACGCCTGCGTTCCCATAGCACCATGAGGAGCTAATGTGCAAATTCTCTGGTTTACACGTGCCGTTCCAGTATTCTTCAACGGTCATAGGTCCCGGCCAACAAGGTATTGTTTTCCTCATTGACTACTTGAAACACTTCATACAAATGATAGACTTTCTCGATTCCATCTTTTAGCCCTTCTATGTTGAAACCTTTTGCATGGGCTTTTGCCAGCGCAATTAGTGGTCCCAGCATACCATGCGCGAGCCCAAAGTTGATATTTCCACGTTTAAATTTTTCCTGATTAAAATTAGGGTTTTGGTTGGGCTGTAAAACATGAAACTTGATTATTGATTTGCCCTCAAACTTTGTGTCTCTTGTAAGGGCCACTAAGTACTCAATACATGCTTTCAAAATGTGCTTCTCTTCTTTGGTATAGTCGCAGTCTAAGAGATAATATACAGCCCCCGATATGCCACTAATCATGTCATGGTTGGAATCGCAAACTGGAGCTTTTTTCAATTGTAATAATTTTTTGTCGATTGCCAAAAACAAGAGTTGATTCATGCTCTTTGCAAATTTCTGCAATAGGTTGCTCTCCTGACAAAAAGCATTCACAGCAAAGCATTGAGAAACCTAACCCGCCAAACATGGCTGTTCGGTGTTGGTATCCGTAGTTTTCTATAGATTCCTTTATATTCTGACAAATCAAGTATCCTAAATCTGTCCACCTCTCTTTTTCTTTTTTACATAAGGCAGGATATCAGCAATGAACAACAGTATGCTGTCATAATAATTGGGGTTTAAGGTTCCATTGTCTCTCTGGGAATCTACATAATGCAAGATTTCCTGAACAATTTCTGAGATATCTGTCTCTATAGATTTATTCCAAAAATTTGTTTTCCAGTCATGATATGGTTCCAACCTTTCTCTGTTTGGCGCTTTCCAATCGCTGGACGGATGTACTGTCTAACCCATACAATATTTTTAGATATTTGCCACTTGAAAACATACCATAGACTTAACCCTTGGACAAATAGTTTTATCTATGGTGTCTCTCATGCTCAAAGGACATCGTTAGAAATTGCGAGGCATCTTAATATAAACGCAATTTTACAGACTTGCAGATATGTTTCTGAATATAAAAGATATGTTATCTGCAGTGTCCACTACAACTGGTTTGTAACCCTCCACAGGTATTATAGCAGGTATCTCCGCAAGAGCAGGAGTCCCCGCAGGTATAAATACTTGTAAAACGCAAATTTTCATCCTCTTTTTTTGCGTCTGAATGTTTTTAATATTCAGATCAAAATCATTATAGTTTCCCATTTTATTTCCTCCTTTTCTATTTGTCCAAGAGCTAAATCTATGATATGTAATCTTTAATAACATATTTTTGGCTAAAAACCTTCTAACATTGTACGGCTTTTCAACTTATATTTTGCTTCGAAATACTTTGGAGAATAAAAGCGGTGTGAAGAAAACCATCAGAATTAAGACGTAGACAAAAATGATATGCCAATATTCTACACCCCCATTTGGAGCCTCCATGCTTGCAAAATTCATCAAACTAAACATTACAATAGTGTTATGTAAAAAATGTATTATTACAGGCAGCCATACATTATTGGTCCGCATGTAAGCGTATGCTATAAAAATTCCGAGTGTAGTAGTAGAAATCAACCGTCCCAAAATGACTTGCACCAGCTCGATAGGGGATGTCATGGATACCCAAGGTGCAAAGAAAAAAATGACCATTGGCAGGTGCCAAAGTTCCCATAACACACCAAAGAGGAGCACCCCCTTGACGATGCCAAACTTTTTCTGCAACAGTGGTTGAAAATAGGAACGCCAGCCATATTCTTCCCCAAAGTGGTAATGGAAATTATACAAAAACAGAAATAATATAGCTGGTTGAAACAACTGTGAGAAGCAGGTTCGTAACGCGTCCATCACATTTCCTGTCGCCGTCAAAAGGATCACCAGCAGAAGGGAAACACAGTGCAAGACTACAAACAAAATCAATAGACAAACAGAAAGTTTCCAATTTTTACTTTTCAGTCCGTAAGCACTGCGCGCGTCATTGCTTTCAGATAAATACACGCTAATAAATACCAAAGCAGTAATGATAGATAGAACCATTCCACCAGTCGAAACTTGCTGAAACGGCAAGAAGAAAGTGGTAAAACACCACAAAAGAGTGATCCCTGTCAGCACTAAATAACCAATGAAGAAATTTTTTGGCATACAACGCTTGTCTTTATCACAGAGAAGTTTGGCGACCAGCAGACCGGCTGCGGGGCAAAACATCTGAGCGGATACAAAAAAGTCTACTTTCTTTCCCATATCGGTAAGAATCGCCATGGGAATTATCATGAGATATGGAATGCCATAGGTTACCAAGAGGAATATTAGAGGTTCTCTACATTCTTTTTGGGCGGAATGTGTCTCTGACTTTTTCATAGCAAGCGCTCCCTTTTTTTCACAACTGCTAAAACATTATGCTGATGAACCATGGAATTTACAGTAAAATCACATAACATAGAATCAACTCTTGGACAAAAATTTTATCTATGCTTTCGTCTACCTATGAAGTGTGGACTTTTCTACGTAAGGAAAGAAAAATATCTCTTTATCTGCAGTGTCCACTGCAACTCGCACCTACTCCCCACAGGTGATACCGCAGGTATCGCTGCCAGAACAGCCTCCATCGCAAGATAACGCTTCAGTA